>Ga0307517_10013365_pt1 | contig 11158 bp, 14 predicted proteins | sample 23_EM_MG_FD_194515 | JGI IMG/M metagenome (GOLD analysis project Ga0307517, IMG submission 194515) | Populus trichocarpa ectomycorrhiza microbial communities from riparian zone in the Pacific Northwest, United States - 23_EM | ecosystem: Host-associated > Plants > Roots > Unclassified | place... | reverse complement strand
AACCCGGGCCGGGTATTCCGTGTTTCGCGCAGGCGTGAAACCCGGGCCGGTTATACCGTCTTTCGCGCAACAGTGGAACGTGGAATACCGATGCTAGTACTAGATAGATAGTAACCAGGACGCCGTATTCGTTCCAGAAGCCTACTAGATACCTGATAATTTGTAACCATGGAATATGTGGTGTTTTACCGTCCGTCGCACCTTGGTCGCACCCTGGTTTGTTAATACAAAATGTGCCTTTCTGCCTGCGCAGCTGTTTTCGCCGTATTTTTCTCAAGATCGCAAGATGTCAGTCTGGATTCGTTTGATTGAACGGGCCTCCGGCCCTACATCACTAATAAAATCAAGACAGCCTGGGTTGGCAGTCTCTGGTTGGTTGGTGTCGTTACACGACCGTAAAATGATGTGTACTTCAAAATCAACAACTCTTTTCTTCAGGCCAGATCATCCAAAAGTCTGCTTTAGTTAGGTTGAAAGGATACGATATATTAAACGGAAGGATTGGAAGTACTGTTTCTTCTAGACAACTCGTCTTGTGCAACAAAATGGAGGGTGTGTGAAAGATCCTGTAAGCAATAATCCATGTGCCTATGGTTCCATTTCATGAAAAGTGCAGTGTGTTGTGAGCTGGTCAACTCATTCAACATGTAATGGAACTTCCCCTCCTTTTGAATGACCGAAATGTCCATACGCACAAAAATTCTCATACAAGATCGCCTCTTCATGTAGAACTCGTCGGCAATGACAAGTCGAGATACCATGCTTAAGGCATAATACTGCAGCGAGTCCTCGGCGTCAAGTTCGTGAGGGCTGACAGTGTGAGATGCTAACCAGGGCATCTCTCCCGATAGCCTGTCTTCAAGAGTCAACCTAGGGGACGGTCTTGAGTTCCTTTAGTTTAATTTGGCCAGATAAACATACCTAAGCATGGAGAGGGGTGTGAATAGAACCGCTTCCTGTATTTCCAGCTCATCTATTTTGTGTATCTTTTTCGGGCTCGTGACAACCGTACTGAAGAGCGTTCCATTCACAATGAAGACTCGAATTTCCCCAAGATATAGAAGAGGTGCCACATAAGGTTGGATAAACCATGCTGGGTTTGGGAAGGTAGTATCAGCATAAGCTTCCCTTTCCTTCCTAAACTGGTCGGTCAAGTGTGCCTCCGCGTCCCTGGTATGAGGGGTGAAAACATGTCTACCCTGGCTGCTAAATTCGCGCTTGAGCACGGCGGCGCTGGTCCCATCCTGCAACTCCTTAATCAGAATCCGAGAAGGCGTAACCCGCATGACCCGTGGATACGAATAACCCAGAGAAGTAGACGATTCCGTGATGATCTTGATGTGATACAACTTGCAACCCTCAGCCATGAGATGCCGTGGATCGGGCCAAATCGTGAGCCTCTGGGTGAGAATCCCCATTCCCTTCCACATCGCAACCATTTCTGCGGCGCTTAATCCATATATGGAACTGGCTTCCTCGCTGACGATTCAATCAGTGTCTCGTTCCTCTGATCACACAGCTCGGTCACCCACACAAAATTATCGGAAAAGTCGACCCCCCCTATGACCAGGTGTGCCTGGCATATGAGATCCCACTGGGATCCCTCCTGATCAACAACTGCTGTAGAGAAGTCTTTCCATTCCATAAGCCTCAGGTCCCATTTTTCCTTGTGCTCCATCATCTCCAAAGCCAAAGCAAGCTATACACGTGTGTCATTGGACGTTACCAAATAAAATAAAAAGAAATGACACTCACCCAGGACGAACAAAAATACCTAACTTGACCTTTGGGACACCCAGCTTGATTCTCAGCACGATACAAACATTTCGAGTCGACTTGGGAAATGGCGTCTGCATCCGCAGGGGATATTTCCATGGGATTGACGTATGCCGTAGATTTATTATTTTGGTTGGTTATCTGGTATTGAGGAATGATGGGAAAGATGACACGGAGGCAGTTCTTGAACGGTCTAGCCAGGTAGTCGCGAAACCCTGCGAAGAATCCACCTTTGATTTTGCTGAATGGGGGAATACTTTCTACCTCGTAGGTGGAGTTTTTAAAAAGACGATCGAGACTAGCCTCAACAGGTTCTTCTTTGGTGGGCGGAACTTCAGGTGTTGAAGGGCCACGCGGCGACGGCATGGAATTGCCTGGGCTGGCAGGAAAGGGTCCAGGCTCTGGGACATCTGAATATGACGGTCCAGCCTCCTGAGAGGCTGTGCGATAAGTAGAGGGTCCAGGCTCTGCGTTTGATGGTGGATGGTGGATGGAAGTAGAGGTCCTAGGCTGCAATGCAGGACCGTCCTCCGAAGGGCTGTCGTCAGGACTGTCGTCAGGACTGTCCTCCAAAGGGCCGTCCTCCAAAGCAGTAGCAAGCCATGGGACTGCTTTACGGCAGGTATACTGCTCGTTGTGCAAGAAATTTTTCGGACGACCTTTACGATCCAATGGTGGTTCGGTTTTATGGAGGTTTTTCCAGGCCTGCTGGTAGCGTTTGAGGGCAAACTGTTGGCGTCCTTCCGTACGACCAGCCCATATGACCAAACCAAACTTGACCCAGTCGTCATCCTCCATCATTCTGTAGCCTGGCTCTACATTGGCACAGGGGTTGGCTTCTGAGCATTGATGAGACTTGTTGTGTTTCTTTGCACCACCAGATTCCCTGGATATGATTCGCATTGCATTAGAAACAGATTAGTGGATACCTCAATCCCTTACTGCATAAAAATTTCAACCTTCCTCATTGAAGCCTTTTTCTTGGAGATGCTACCCGGAGGCTTATGGCACGTATGAAGACAGATACGGAAGTTATCTTTCATGATATGGTCGAGATCAAGATAACTGATAAGGCGATAACAGCCATCTGTTGTCACGTGCACACCGGTCCGGATGATCCGGGTTTCACGCGCGCGTGAAACAGGAAGCCACTTTACTTGCTGCACTCTCACCACCGTATATGAGTAGGCGTCAAACTAGAAGTATTATGCCTGGCAATTATAAAGCATTCATTGAAACTTACCAGTTTGTAGGGAGGGTTCTTTCGGGTCAGGAAGAACCGCCCAGCCAGAAAAAAAAGTTTAGGAAAGAGAAACAGAAGATAACTCCATGGAGTGACCAAGAAGAGGTTGTGTGTAGCATGACAGATGAGGAGGCTCTGGAGATTTTTCTGGAGGATCCAGGTCTGACCTGGCTCATGAACCAGTGTAAGTCTTATTTATTTTATTCTCAGACCAAAAACATTATTGCAAAACCACCTCCAAAGGCGAGGACAAGTGGAAAGATGATTTCCAAAACCATCCAGGCTCACTCTCAACATGGCCTGGTAAAGAATCAGAGGATGGACTCCGTTCTGAGCACCTTTCCCCTGACTGTGAGTTATGAACCAGTATGTTTTTGCCTGTAATCCTAATCTCCTTACAGACAGAAAGGCAGATAAAACAGGCTAGTCCATACATAGTTTTTTACTCTATAATCAAATTTACCTTAATTTTTAAAACCAATCCCTTCCAGGAAGGGAAGACAGTCCAGATGGAATGGATGGGTTAGAAGGTATGGTATGCTTTAATATATCATGGTATTGGACTGATAAGAGAGTTCTTAGACCAGCAGTGGCAACAAGATGGGGTTGGCTTGGGTAAGAAATAGCTATACGAACCTAACTATCAACTAATAATATACAGATGAAGGTCAAAATGACCAGGACCCAGAACAAGAGAACTTGGGACTGAGTCCGCCTCACTCCCCAGGTTAGTGAAACAGTTCAATTTAATTGATATTGTACTCTAGTGTAACCGCATTTACAGGTGACGATCGAGCACCAGATGACAAATCAGCTTCTGATGTTGAGATTATCACACCTCAACTGCGGATCCACAGGTCCAAAACCAAGGTCATCGCATTTATGGAATCCCCACAAAAGCCTAGGCATCAGGACTCCACTTTCCCCTCTACTGCCTCTACTACAGTGGAGCCTCTGTCCAACCTGTTTTCAGCAAGCCAGCTGCCTACAGAGACTCGCTTGGAATTCTTTCGGAGTCTTATATCGCTTTTACGTTACCTGCAAAAAGAAGACATAACAAGATTCCATACAAGAATTCAGCAAATGGTAGCCTTGAATGTGTATCCTGAGCCTCAGTGTCTTCTCAGTTGGATAAGGTCTGAATCCCCTAATGACATCAAGGTGAGTTCTCTGTTTTTACTCAATGGCAAATTTCTTTAATAGGAGATCAGTCCATACGCCATCTGGAGAAGATTCTAAAGATTTTAGTTGTTCATTTAGAATCTGTGGAAAAGAGGAGAAAGCTGGTTAGGGAACATGTTACACTGGAAGGGCTTGCTTTATTCCATATGAAATGTGACAGGTATCTAACGTATGTTAATAATAATAAATAGTACCTAACCTGGATTTGTTTTCGTACCTAACCCAAAAAAGTCCAGTCACACACTCATGTGATGTGAAAAGCTTGTAACACGTCATCTTGAACCAAACCCTCATTTGACATGCCTTCTGCTCAAAGCTCTTCATCTAAACCTCACATTCCTACCATTAAACAGGTGCGCCGTATGACTGAGGTCCACAAGTTGGTCCACAGATACAAGAATGGAGTGCAGATGGAACAGATGGAACAGGGAGACTGGTGACTTGATGTTTTGCTTTCTTCATGGTTTCTGAATACCAACCTTGTGCTAGTGTTTTTGTTGTTCATGAGGGAATGACGGTAGGAGAAGAGCACTCTGATGGCCACAAATACTGGAAGATGAAGATACTGTCCATGCACCAGGGCAAAGACACGATTTGGATAATTGGAAGCTGGTTTTATTCCCCTTCTGACTTGAAAGGGCTTAACCTACGCAAGAGGTGCGTCATATAACCTTACATACATACTTTGATTGATTGACTTTTGACTTTTTGATTGATGCCCATCTATCAGTGACAAGCTTTGTATTGACTTGATGGGGAATACAGAGTTGGTCGCATCAGACCATTGTGATGTTATTGATTCCCAGTGTATTGAAGGTAGGAACAAAAGATTTCTTTGTGTGGGCTGTGTTCTAAAAGATCCTAGATAAGGTGAACCTGCACTTTTTTGATGACAAGGGCCACATGGGAACCCACATTCCACCAACTTCATGGTTCTGCCGCTTCAAAGTCTCGGTTGGACCTAAAGCCAAACTGGTAACCATTAAGCCTATCAGTGATGAGCTAACCATCTGATCTCTATCTATTCTGCAGACTGTCAACCTTCACTGCATTTGCAAGAAGGTATACAGCTCCAATTTCGATAGACAGAGGTTTTGCTTGGGGTGTAAACTCTGGTTCCATGAGACCTGCATGGAACATGTGGGCGAAGCCCAGTTCTTGACAGGGAAGACAGCCACAGAGTGTCTTCAGAAGGCTCCCATTGTAAGGGGCTGGGATCATAGCAACCATCCTGAGAAATGGATGATAGTGGGGTCTGGAAGAAAACTGGAGGTTGTCAATAAGTCTGCACACAAGATTACCCCAAGTGCAGACAAGGAGGGCGAGTGGGCCAAATGGGAAGACCTGATATCCTCAGAGTTGGTTCAATTTCTCAGAAAAACCAAGTTCGCTAGATACCAGTGTCCCAGCTGCAACTCCTCTATTTAACCTACACACAGTAGGTTACACATAATTAATTACTGACCTGGTTTGAATCGGAGTTCCAACCTAACCAAACTTGGCCTCAAACCATAACAATCTTCCTAACCTACAAATGGCATCAACAGTATCAGACTCCCCCTCCACAGAACAGCTTCTAAACCTTCTTACCAATGCCAACCCTGCCCAGGAGATCACCATAAATAGCAGTAACAGCTTTGACACAGAAGAAATGTTGAAGAATCTAGAGAATCTTGAACTGAGAAAGGAGCCAGACGGTAGGATGCATATAAGGACCACTGATACAAGTCTGTCTGACCATTTTTTGTCTAGTTGGAATCACAACTCCACCTGATGTTGCATTATCATCATCAGATGAAGACTCTAACACGGATGCAGCAAAGAAATCCAAGTCAAATGCTAGCAAAGGGAAACCTCTCCGCCGTCACTTTAAACATGTTATTCCTGATTCCAGCAGTGAAGATTCTCCACCAGAGGCTGGCGATGTCATAGGAAAACCTTCCTTTGACACTTTAGACTATATGCCTGAGGAACCAGACATTCCTGAAGAGCATGAGACTGAGGAGAGGGGATCTGAAGTTCTCCTCACTGAATGGGGTGCTCAATTATCTATTCTAAGAGTGCATTATCTGACTAACTCTGCCAGACCTACACCATATCAACCCTGTATTCCTAGGCCAAGCACTCTATTGTATGAAATACCTTAAGGACCGTGTCTGGATAGATACAAGTTCCATCGACATCTGGCTCATGCACTTGTGGAATTCTCTTCCCCAACCTCAGGCAAGATACATTCCAAGCATGTTTATAAGCGCGGTGAAAGCTGGGGGCAGGGGGTCTGATTCACCTGAGCTCAACGAGGACATTGGTAGATTCCGGAGGTTCTTTAACCTCCCCCCCCATGGTACTGCCTGCCCTCTGGAAATGCTGGTCTATGTCTTGAACTGTGGCCCAGACCCAAGTGCCAGTGGGAATCATTTCTGTGTTGTGGTCTTTGCTCCCACCCACAAAGCAATCTATCTGCTAGGCAGGAAGACCAAACGAGCCCATACAAATAATGACTCGGAAGACTGGGACACTTGGCAAGGACTCAGAATTTGGTCCCAAGTTTGCACGCTGATGGGTTGGGTTAACTTACCCCGTATGACTCTGCGGACAACTGACTGGAGACAGAATGGTTACGACTGTGGCCCAATCGCCTGTCATGTCGTTCAGACTATCCTAACTGTAGGGCTCCAGGTTCATCATATCACAGGACAATGGAAATCACCCTCTATGATGGCATGCCATCACATGCTCCGTTGGAGGATGGCTGAACAGGTACACCAGGCAGCCACTGATGGTTACAAGGAGTATGACAGGATCCGCACCACCCGTGCTGCACAATTGGAGGAAAGATTTACCCCTGGAGAGATAAAGGGGATGGATGACTATCAAGAAGAGGTTAAGCGACAACTGCTCGAGTCACCCACAGCAAATCTGCAGACCATACAGAAGGACCTACAGCAAGCAATGCGGAAGTGCAGAGCTTGTCACAAAAGGCTTGAACAAGATAGACACATGCAAGCTTCGAAAGAACACCCTATCCCACTACAAAAGGAGAGTATCAAGCAGGCAGCACAAAGGCGTCAACAGGAGGCTCTGCAGGGGACCTGGTCCTCCAACATTCATGTGGCTGGAATTGTTAGGCCTGACAAAGAAGAGGAGTCCACCCATGAGGACTATAGTCACCTGGATGGGCAGGACTTTGACGGTCTAGAAGATGGCATTCCAAAAGGGCCAATATGCTCTACTCTTAGAAAGGCTAGGTTAGTGGACGCCAAGCAAGCCCGGATTGGACGCTTTCCTAGACCGAAACAGGCTCCAGACCTCCCCCCTCAGCCTCATCTACGTGGCCTTCGATTTCCATTCAAAAGACGCTTCGATGACTATGAAGGGGGTCCTCCCCTAGAGGATCTTGCTCCCATGTACGACACACACCTCCAACTGCGACCCTCCTTCATGTATATCTGCAAGCAGATCATGCTGACACCTGCTCCCTTTTCTCTCTTCAAAGACTATGGATACAGACTCTTTCCCTGGTTCGCTCAGGCATTTCATCTAGGAGAGCCAGTTCTGGTCAAGGAACACCTGTGTCCAGTTGGCTTACCCAATCCACCAAAGTCTATCACCAACTACATTTCCAATGCGTCTGAGGGCAGGCATGGGCAGGCCATCAAGGTCAATGATTTGTTGGTTGTAGGAGCAGAAGATCTCTTGGATCTTGCTAATGAGGAAGGGGATGATGGCATTCTCCTCACTGGAAGATCTATTGAAGGTCGATATGTTTGTGTGGATCTCCTTCAGGATGTCATACAACCTGAGGAGCTGGCCTTCTCCTGCGATATCGACAGCGTTATCTGGACAACGCAGGAGCCACGCTTCAATGCCCCAATTGACATCTACGCCATGCCAGTCATCAGGGATCGGGCACCAATCTGGAAGAACAACCATGTCCAGGTCGAACTGCTCTATCCACAGTCAGAGGAAGACATTGCATCCATTGGTGGGAGATCAGACTGGCATTCCAATGTTCACTCTCTCAGCACTCTTCCTCATCTGTCGTTTGGAGTGCTCCAGGGTTCCTCTGCAGTGGAAATATTGCTCTTCTTCCCTAGAATGATGCATAAGGATCCACACCGCCACTTTAGTGTTAACAGGATACCCAAAGGAATTCAAGACTTCTTTTGGGACCAAGTTCTGCTTCCTGCCCTTTCCTCTGTCATTCCCTCTACCAGATCTGCCTATTTTCCTATGGATCGCTCTCACTCAGCCTTCAAGCTCGGTTCTGGCAAGCACTCTGCCAAGTTCTCCCTGTCGCCAGATGAACTGGTTAAAATGGTTAAGAAGATGAAAGCTATTGTAAGACCTTCATTCGTTTCACTACTCTGAAAGAAATATCTGATTAGGTGGACTAAAGATCAAAGGGTCAGAGAACCTGAAACAGTTTGGGTCCTTCTTCTTCGTTGCACAAATAAAAGGTTCCAAAGGTATCACCCATGCTCAGCTGGATGATCTCAAAGCCAGCATGAGTGCAGCCCTCCTACGCTTCAGACAGTCCTTTCCTGGATTGGACTGGGAATATATGATGAATAGGGAAAAGGGCGAACTTGTCTGTGATGTTGGCATCACCATACAGCCTGTGGGAGATGAACCACTGGTCGGGCTCTGGCGTCTAGACTGCCTAGATGCATCCTTCGGAGCAGGCGGCTACAATTCTGGAAATATGCACACTCTGAACACACTCAGCATGTTTGGAGGCCTTCAGGCAGAAAGCCCTAGATCGAGAAGATTACGAACCCACATCGCCTTTCGATCGGCCTATAATCTGGCATACGAGGTCACCAGGAAGCATGACAACTCAAGAACTCTCTTCAATGAGAAGCTGGTCCATAGCAGAGATCCTCAATTTCATGCAGAGATGGCAGCAGTGCAAACCCTATACTCAAAAAAGGCCCTGCTCAATTCGTATGGAGTGCGAGACGAGTTCAGAGTGGGTGGGATGGCCCTGGAACCTATCGTAGAATGTATCTCAGATGCGGTGAGGCAACAATCAGTTCTGCAATGTCTGTGAGGGCTCATATTTCATTCACTGTATCAGGTCAGGGATCTCCTGGCTACCGAACCTATCTTATGGATTCCCTCCAAAGTCTGGTTCATGTTTCTTAGTCGCAGGCTCAAGGTCCTTTACGAAGCACACAGCAAGCTCTGGCTGAAGCTGCCTTCAAACTATGGCGTTATAAGTGGCCTCTATGCCTTCCTCATGCAATCTGTCATTTTCACACCGCCAAGAGTCAACTCCTACATCAGGGACACCCTTTCAGCCCTGAACTACAAGCAAAACTGTGATCGCTTTGGGATGTTTTTTTTGGACCTCAATGATCCTAGCCAAATGGATGCCATCCCAGAAATCAGTCCGGCGGAGATTCTTCGAGAACTCAAGCTGAGAACCTTCAGGCAGAGAAAACCCCAGCCTGACCGGGTTCTTGACTACGACTCTGAATACCCCCTTGGTGATGCTCCGACTTGGAAAGAGGTAACCTTCAGCCTCAGATCCAATCCAACTACACTCATACCAAGCTGGGAAGAACCCTTGGAAATAGAGAGGTATGCAGACTGTGAACCTGGAACTCCTGAAAGCTATGCAGTGGAGATCTTCATTGCCTTTACCTGTAATCTCTGGATTATACTGCACCCCAACAGGAGAACAAGACCAGAGGTAACCATCAAACCCAGGACACTGGCAGAAGCATTGCGGTACTGGAGTGTCGATTTCATTATGGAGGAGATTGATGATGTGAAGTTCAAGCCATGCCACTCTGGTGGACATGGTGGGCCTGGTCGGCCGTCCATGTCTTTCTCTGAGAGAAGAAAGATTTACTTTCCAGTGGGATTGAAGGTGTCAACAAAGATTTGGAGGCATCTCCTAGAGCCACCAGGTTATATTTCAATCTATCGAAAACATCTTGGGCGCTTGGGACCAGACAACAAGAAGACTTTGGACGAATGTCTGGAAGAGCTGCTGGATCTATGCCAATGTCTTCCAGACAGTTCCAGGACTGAGTCTGGCGGATGGATATGGAGTGTGAAGGAGATGGAAATAGTGGTCATAACCAATCTTAAATTCTACAGGATCAAGAAGATTGGAAAAGAGCCATCTGCTGGGAAGAAGAAAGTCAGGAGATCGGCACCGGCACAACGCGGTATCAAATCAACAGCCATAGCCATGATGGTGCAAGCTGAAATACCCAGGGATGTTGCAGAGAAGGCCTATACATTGTCCAAAAGGCACAAAGCTAGAATGGACCAGAGATCATTCAAGTCTAGAAACAAGCGGAAGCCTCCACAGCTAAAGAGAAAAAAGGTTAGCAAAGACAAGAGTGAGGATGAAGAGGAAGAGGAAGAGGACGAGGATGAGGAAGAGGAAAAGTGTTCACAAAGAAAGAGGAAAAGAGAAGAGAGTGGAGAAGAAGAGGAGAAACAGCCTTCACAGAAAAAGAGAAAAACAGCAAAGAGGGCAGATGAGGAGGCCAGATGGATGATAGATAGAGACAGTGAGGGAGAGGATGAGGAAGAGGAAGGGTATGGTGTTGGCTCTGATGAGGAGGACAGATGGGAAGGAGATAATGAAGAAGAGGATGAGGAGGATGACAGATCAGAAAGAGAAAGTGCAGCTGATGATGATGAAGGGTTGGATGATTGGTATAATATGTAAATTAATTATATAATCATCAATTTTAGTGCAATATGGGTTGTAATCCTCTTAATGAATGAACTATGACTACATGATCTATATGATCACACCCTGGTCGCACTCTGTTGCCCTCTGTTGCACCCTTGTTGTCTCCTGCTAACTACAGCAAACCTTACACTCATGTGGAACTAACTAACCTATCTACTTTATGTATATTGTATATTATTTCATTGATGGCAGTCCAAATATAGTAATAGCTCCGATCGCTATATCAGAAACTTAGC
>Ga0307517_10013364_pt1 | contig 11160 bp, 4 predicted proteins | sample 23_EM_MG_FD_194515 | JGI IMG/M metagenome (GOLD analysis project Ga0307517, IMG submission 194515) | Populus trichocarpa ectomycorrhiza microbial communities from riparian zone in the Pacific Northwest, United States - 23_EM | ecosystem: Host-associated > Plants > Roots > Unclassified | place... | reverse complement strand
ATATATACAAAAGATATAAAAAAATTCATAGCTGAATCAGAAAAACTTCTTTGAAAATTAAATGCATAACTGAAAAATAAAGTTTATTTCAAATAAGTTGTCTAAACAAAATAAAAGAGATAAGGGGTTTTAATATAAATATAAATAAAAAAAATATTTGAAAAGAATATATAAAAGAAACGTTAATTTGTAAAAAAAATACAAACAAAAAAAAAATCAAGTGTTGTTGGGTCTAGCAAGTCAAGTCAGCTTATCTAGCACATGTCGTTAGGGCCCAAGCGCAGTACAGGCCCACCTGACTAGGTCATTTTTTTGTTGCATCAAATTGTCCGCTCCATTGTTTTAAAAAAAAATCAAATGACACGTCGCCCGCGGGCCAAATATTTTTTTCTCTTACAAAAAATGTGTACTTGCAGGCTTTTTCAATGCATTTTGTACATAAAAAAAATTAAAGTGTAAATTAAAAAACTTATGCATACATATTGTTGCTATCCAATTTTTTACCCATGTTTATGCTACCAGGGTTTTTTATTAATTGTGGTAATTAAAATATTAATAAATCAATATAAAAGGAAGAGGCGTGGTACGCACGTGTCAATGCATTATCATCCCCCACCAAACGAGTGGAGCATAGGATGTATTACGATGATCAAAATACACGACCACCATGTCTTCCAACGTGTCAGGTGGTGGCAAAACTGTTGGTGTGGCGTGTTTAGCCTGGTTAGCGGTGATGGAGGTTTTTCCTCCTCCCCTTCTTTTCTCTCTCTTGTACATTAGTTTTCATGCCAATCCTTTAAAAATTCAAATGTGTCATTTGGTTTGTATTTGTTTTAAATTTGCTTCTCGCTCTTTTGATTTCTAATTATTTTGATTTTAAAGCTTCTTGAATTTATTTATTTTTGTTTCAATTTCATCCCTTTGCATTTTATTTCATAAATTTTTTTTATTTAATTTGATCCTTATTCTTCTAATTGCTATTTTTTTATCCTTTGCAGTAATTTTTTTTATACATCATCATTTAGAATTTAATTTAAATTTGTTTAATTTTTGTTTTGTTTCCAATTTTGGTCCTCAATTTTTTCTTGCTTTTTTTTCATCCTTTTCTTCATTTATTTTGTTTTCCAATCCCTAATTATTTCATTTCAATTATTTTTTTATGCATGATTTAGTCCTCATTGTTTTTATTTTTTATTTGTTTTCAATTTTCTTACGATTAACAATTTTTCTTTGTTACTTTTTCGTGTTTGTCTTCTACAATTATGACCAAATCCATTAGTTTTGATGATTAGCTCAATTTAAGTTTAGTCTTCTTTTTAAATCCTTTTTAAATTTTAATTTTTTTTTCCATTTCATGATTTAACATTGACTTATCGGCGCTTGAACTTCATGACTTGTTCTGATTTTGTTTTTGTGAGGTTATTCATATCTTATATCTAGGGTCGCTTGTTATTAAGGTTAGGTTGGGTTAACTCGGGTTTTTTTTTGTTTTATCATCTAGTATTTTTTTTTCCCACTTTTAAGGGGATGTTTTTGACTTTTTAAGAGTAACAAGGGTTGCTTTAAGTTTTTTTTTATCTTTTTTGGATCTACCTCTTTTAAAATGATTTTTTTTTCTAATTAGATGTCATCATTCAATATTAAATTGGCCTTGTATTGCCTCGGTTTTTTTGGTACTCATTGTTAGATCTTGTTCTTTTAACAAAAAGTTTTTTAATTAAATCAATTTATCTCACCCTTCAACATTGAATTTATTTTATATTGAGCCTAGGTTTGAAATTTAACGGTTTGTGACTTTAGAAGATTAACCTGAGCTTAGAAAGTTCATCGATATTTGCTTGGTTTTTTCCTTCTTTTTTTATCTTATTATTTTCGGTTTCATCCCCAAATGTTTTCTTACTTCTTCTTCTTTGATCCAATTCCTATGGGATTTTCCATTCGTTTTGAAAAAATCATGTGTTACCTCAAGCTTTTTTTCTGGCTTTGTTCAATTTAGTTTTTTTATGAGGATTTTTGCTTTTGAATTAAATATAAGCATAAAATGTTTCCATCATTTGTTCTAATTACTTTTGAGACCTCGGGTCCCTTAGGTTATGAGTCAACGTATCGGATCGAGCATTTTGAGCATCAGATGGTGTATTTTGATTTTGATTTTTTTTTCTTTTTCAAAAGATCCCCACTCACTTGATTTTTATTTTTGTTTTGGATTCTTTTTGTGAATTTATGGAATTATGAATTTTTAATTTGGCCCTTCAGTTCAATATTTGATGGTATTTTGATTTCTTCCCTTAATGTTTTGGTTTTAAATTTTTATTCTTGGTACCTTTATAAAATTTTAATTTATTTTCGATTTCATCATTGAGTCTATAATTTTGATTTTTTTCAATTTCATCACCCAAGTTTGTTGGTATTTTTTTTTGTTCATTGATTTTTTCCTGGTTTTATCTTTCATCGTTTGGATTCCAAGAAATTAACAGTTAATATTTTTTTTGTTTTTTTCTATGATGTGGAGCGTTTAATTTTTTTCCTTTTTTAAAGTACACTTATAGCACTTTGTCATCGTTTGTTTACGCTTAAAAAATATAGGGTCGGCCCGTAGCGAAGCACGAGCAAGCTATCTAGTCTCTATCCAAAAAATGTTAAATAAGAAGGAAAAAAAATCATTGATGAGAGATATTAATTGAAACATAAATTTTAAAATTATTTTTTAAAAATATATATCAAACAAATATAATGCAAAAAAACAAGGCAATATTAAAAAAAATAGTTACCCAATTGTTATGGTTTAACTCGTTAAACCCGTAACCCGAATCATGAACTCAACTGGGTTCAGTATTTTTTTTCCATTAAATTTATATTTACATTTATATTTTTTTAAAAAAAGAGAGGACTAAAAAGACCTAGACTTACGGGCCCATGACCTAGCACGTTTGGGTCACTGAAATGAAGAGCCCATGAGTGTTAATGGGCTTTCAAGCGCACACCAATAGCCCGAGGCTTATTTTTATTTTTATAATTATTTAAAAGGGAACGACCTATCATCCGCCTCAATTTTTTTCATTAAATTGCCTGCAAGCCCAAAATTTAGCCATTATCGTGGTGGCTAAAAAGTCGAGACAACTTGTATTTTGCTCAAAAAAACCCAATTTTTAAGCTATTTTAACTAAAAAAAACCTTACCAACACTTTTATAACACCTACAGACCGTTCCATCAACCACAAATACCCAAAAAGTGGTTCAAAAACCCAAAATCAAACCTATTTAGTTTTGGCTTTCTTGGTTTAGATCTAGTTTTTCGTACCATGAAGTCCCTCTCATCTTATGAAACCCGTGGATACTAAGAAAGCCCATTTTAGTGGTTAGAAATGGAATAATCAATGAATTTATCTCTCCTCTCTAGAATCTGGTAAGCTTCTCTCTCTTCTCTCTCTGACCAGGAACTGAAAAATATCATAAATTAACTTATGTATAAAAATTGATTTTTTAAAAAATTAAGGGGACCTAAATGGTATATATTGTGTTATTTTTAAATATTGAAGACCTTAGTGGATTTTTCATGTAATCTTTGGCTCATCACCCATGTTTCAATTAGAATCAACCTTCAATTAGAATCAAATTGCTCAAAATAAAAATATGAGGACCAAAATAAAACATACAAAAATATATAGTGTCATCCATATTGTTTTGTGAAGGGGTTAATAGTGTCAGTTGCACGGTATTCACCCCACACATTTTAATTTATAAATAATTATAAAATTGCTCATCAATTATAGTTAATCTTTATCCCAAATGAATTTGGGATATCAATAATTTGGGATTGAATGTTTCAATAAGAAAAAGATTTTGAATGTTGAAGAAACTTAAATGGACTAGTTAAATTATAATTATAATTAAAAAAAACTAAAAGACATGAGGAAAACACTTGTTTCGAGACATAATACACTTTGGTTTCACACATTGTTTTTCTTTTTTTAATCATTTATTTTTTTTTATAATTGAATTTTTTTTTTGACTTTATTTCTTCAACATTGCTTTGGTAGAGAATTGTGATTCATAATTTATTTTGATTTTTTTTCGATGAGATTGTTATTTTAAAAAAAAATCTTCAAATTGAGTTATTGTGATTTTTCTAAAAAGAATTTGGTTTTTTTTTGTTTATAAAAAAATGAAAATGAGGGGATAAAAAAGGAGGACTCTTTCCTTTTTATTAAGTGCATTTTGAAAAAAAATAGTTTAAAAATTTTTAAAATTCATTTTTTATCTATGTAGTTTCAAACTTTTATGTTTTGGTCTATAAGTTCATTTTATTTATTTTCCAATTACAAGTTAAAGGAATGAGAGAGAAAGTCATCAAAAAATATCGACAAGTGAAAAAATTATCTCATATTGACGTTCTAACCACTAAAAAAAGTTATCCTTGTGTAATGAGTTGTAATTCTCAATGAGAGTTCAATAAAGATGAGTTTTCCCTCTCATGATATCATCATCATTATTGAAGTTTTTTTCATTTGATGATTCTTCAAAGAGATCAAGGTTGTTGTATGGTTGAAAACTGTTTTTTAAAGTTTTTTAGAGTGTTTTCAGGTGAAAAAATTGAAAAATTAATTTTTGAATTTCAAAACATGAATCCTGATTTTATGATGATTAGAAATGATCAGAAAATGTTGCAGACGATGACAAGTCATCTTTCATGATAACGACTTGCCTATGTAAAAGAAAAACAAAGCAAACAACGTGTCATCCATTTTATTAAAAAAACATTTAAATTAGCTAAAGCGAGCTTGGTTCTTGGATAGTTGGCAAACAAACAAGATTGGCCTGCTAAGCTAAGTAGCGCTTGACTTTTTTATAATTATTTTTTCAAATTAATATGATTAAAATGCTCTTTCTTTTTTATTTATTTTTTACTTTGCATTAATTTTTTATTCAAAATTTAATCAATACACTCTCTCTTATGTTTAAAATTGTTTAGTTCACTTTTTTTTAATTATTTGTTATTTTTAATATTTTTTTGTATTTTTATAATATTTCAAAGAGATTATCCCCATTTATCTTTAATTTGTTTTCTTTCGTGTTATATAGAAATAAATTGTATTTGCATGATGTATTGATAGAAATAAAATTAGTTGTTCTTTGTAAGAAAAAATAATAATTTATAGGATAAATAAAAACATATAAATTAAAAAAAAAACTCAAGGTTAAATATTTGCATTGTAACACCCCATGACAATATTGTAACACCCCATAATTTATATTCATAAAATAGCTTTTTTAAGCCTTCAACTTAGAAAGTCAGATAATTTCTTTTTATATAAAATACAAGACTATTATAGTCTAGTTTTTACATTTTGATCTCTCTTTATTAAGTTGAATATGAAGCTCAATTCTAAAAAAATCAATTACAAAAAAGAACTTAAATAATCTCAAGTTAATTGGGTTAATCAGAAAAATTAACGACTCGGGTTACTAGATTAATATAAATTCATAAAAAACAAACTAAAATAAATTATGAAACTCAATTCTCAGTAAATCCTCAGTAAATTTAACTTTAAAGGATGAAATTAATTTAAAAAAAAAACAAAAATTATTCCAATCAAAAATACCTTGGGAGAAGAAAAATTATTTCTCGATTAGTTCTTGTTAATAAAAATAAATTTGAATGAATCAGTTTCATGTGCCTTTTCATTGGTTCTTTTCATATCTATGCAGGGTTGGATGAGTGGAGAATTGAATTGGTAGAAAAATAAAAACGAGAAATGGGCTGCAACAGGATTGCGTCAAAGATAAAGGATCAAATTGTGAGTTTAGAAAGATAAATAGGGTTTTCAAGTAGTGCATTAAGAAATCCAGGGGTCTATTCAATCTTGTCCATTTACTTTTTAGTGTACCCTATAAATTCACAATCACATCTAGCGAAAACGAAAACCCTAGCCACCCCTAAAACACTCTCCAGCCGAACCTCCTAAGCTCGAGCAAGGGTTTTGCGTCTCTGCAGTCTACTACACCTTCTACCATGGTAAGATCACAAACCAACCCATCTCCGACCTTCAATCTCCTCTATGCTTCTATATTTTCCCTGGAAAATGATCGAAACTGTTGGAAATTACCAACAACCGATTGATTAATCATTTTTTTCTTGGGATCCAAACAGAGGCTTCGAACGGTTCTCTAATTGTTTTTTTGTTTGTTGTCGGTGGTTTTCAGGCAGACGTTGAGGCCGATGTTGCTGCAGCAGGACAGCCAAAGAAGAGAACGTTCAAGAAGTTCAGTTTCAGAGGAGTTGATCTGGATGCTCTTCTGGACATGTCTACTGACGAGCTTGTCAAGCTCTTTCCTGCTCGTGCTCGTAGAAGGTGAGCGAGACAGAAACTTATTTTTCTCTGTTTTTTAATGCTTTTAAATGCTCTTTTGGACATGTCTACTGACATCCGTGCTGTTTTGATGTCAGGTTTCAGAGGGGCTTGAAGAGGAAACCGATGGCACTTATCAAGAAACTTCGCAAGGCGGTACGTTTTTTCCTTTCTCGTGGTCTGCTGTGTGGTTTAATTTAATTTGAATTTTATTGTTTTTTTAGAATAGTTCTCAATGTATTTTGTTATAAATTAAATGAAAAAATAAACTCTGGTTGCCGTTATTTTTTTGTCCACCATATCTAATTACTGTTATTGAGGCATGGAAGTCCATTGCATCGCATTTTAAGAAATATACCATGGAACCTCTATTTAAATTCAATATTAAGATTTTTCTTTTATTTGTTGTGGGTAGACTAGTAAGGACATTGATCCATTGACGGGACTTTACCACTAGATGTTTATCTAGCATGTCAATGGTTGAACACTTGAACTAATTGGCCAGCCAAGTCAATAATATGACTGCCAGATTGTGATAAACAAGTACCTAATTCTTTGGGACTTTCTTTTCACCTTGATGGGAATCTGTTTTCCAATGCTAGGGAAGATTATCTTACCAATGAAGTAAACATGTCACCAGAATAATACTATCATTTTTAAGGTGGTGCTGCATTGTAGTCCGTGGTTTCTATGGTAGGAACATCTTCCCAGAATGGACAGTTGGTCTGTTCTTCATTTATGGCTGTTATGGATTTCTGCTTTGCTTTGATTGTAAGCATCATTGAGTTGTTATAGTCTGTCAGGATTGTTGCATGACTTTGTAAATGTTATGTTTATTCATGCTTATCTTACATTCTATTTGGGAGGGTAGAAAGTAGTAGGAAAGAAAACTATGGGCATGAAAGTTTGAAGGGGAAGTGATTCTTTTCTGTTTGGGAGTTTGAAGGAAAATGATGGGAGTGTGTGATGACAAAGGAGGGGGAAAATAAGTCCTTGGGCTCGCCATTTCCTGTCTCAACAATCTTAAGGAGAAAGTGGAGGAAATGGAACTCTCACATTTTATTATGTGATTTTACATATTTATCCTTGATTGAATGTCAAGTGTAACTATTTCAAATGTGGATCTGCAATTCTCTTACCAAGAAAATTTTTCTATCCTCTTTTCAAATAAATTAAATAACTTTCCCCACATTTCATTCCATCCAAACATGAAAAGAGAAAACTACTTGCTGTCATTATTTTCATCCCCTTGTTTTCTCTCCCTTGCTTTCTATCCATCCAAACTTGGTGTTAGCCCTAATTTTGTGAATGTCATTTCCCATTGAGTGTTAAAAACATGCTGTTAAACTATCCATGGTGTTATGCTTTGGAACTGCTACGCATTGATTTTGTAAGGTTGAATGGTGCATGTATTTGGTTGAAAGGCTATATGTAGAACAAAGAACTCACTTTTTAGTTTTCATTGTCATTCAACCAAGCTTTGTACTCCATCCGTCCCATAAAGAGAATCCTATTGGGCTGGTAACACATTAAGAGAAGCATTAAATACTATGTCTTTTTTGGTGCTCAATTCTTTGATATTTTGACAAGAGACATGTCGGGGCACCTAAAATAAGGAAAGGACTCTATTGGTGGGATGGAGGGTGTGGTTTTATGTTGCTTGGTCGCTATTTTTTGTTTATGATCGTGAGATGTCTGCATTCCATTTTTCCTGATATGTCATTAGAAGTCTGTTGATGTGCAAAATTGATATGAATGCTTTCTGAAACTTTTTTGTTGTGATGTCTTGAACAGAAAAGGGAGGCTCCACCCGGTGAGAAACCAGAACCAGTCAGGACTCACCTTCGCAACATGATCATAGTACCTGAAATGATCGGAAGTGTCATTGGTGTGTACAACGGCAAAACCTTTAATCAAGTTGAAATCAAGCCTGAAATGATAAGCCATTATTTAGCTGAGTTCTCGATCTCCTACAAGCCCGTTAAGCATGGAAGGCCTGGAATTGGTGCTACCCACTCCTCAAGGTTTATTCCTCTCAAGTGAAGATTTTGCATATGCGGTATCTGTTGTTTCATGTCATGGACGTGCGTTTTGTTTCTGTCACTTCTTGATTGAGTAGTTTTTAATTTCACTGCTTTTCTTAAAAAATATCTTCTCAAGTTTGAACAAGAAAATTTGTCTGGTTTTATTTCAACTTATTTTATGCTAAAGAGACTGAGACTCTCGTTGCATCAGTGCCTTGGCTAGGTTCTCCCCTTCGACATATTTGTTGAGATTATGATGTGTTCAACCTGAGTATTATTTGCTTAACAATCCATATCTTTTAACACTAGGTTAGAACTCTTGCTTTCTCAACAGCGGGTAGTTTTTTGGGTGAAAATCATCAATGGTGAAATGCAAATCTGAACTTATTTTTCATCATGGGCTCAGTTAACAGTTAACGTGATTATTTTCGTTCTAGTTCATCGTTCCAATTTCTTGATATTCACCTAATTTTTCATCCCAAGCATCTTATTCCTCGTAATCATTTTTTTTTAATATTTATTCAAATAATTCTCATAGTTTTAGTTTATTGTTTAAACTAATTTTTTAATCTAGTTTGAGTACAGTAGCTTTTAAAAGTACATTTGCTTTGAAAAAGTGTTGAATGGTTCTTTTTAAAAAAAATATTAATTTAATATTTTTTTATAAAAATAATTTTAAAAGTAGAAGTTGAGGTAAAAGTATTTTGAAAAAGTTGAAATTTTTTATTTGTTTATTTTTTAAATTATTTTTTATGTTTTTTTATTATGTTAATGTTAAAATAAATTTTAAAAATAAAAAAAATATTTTTTAATTTTTTTTTAAAAAAAAATAGAAGGAAATAGATAGAAGGGTTAGGGGAGTGACCAATTGGGCTTATGTAGAGCTCAATAAGTGAGTCCGATCATTGCAAATATGGCCTGTTAAGGAGATGCTATAGTGAAAATTTTTATTTTTTTTTATAATGCTCAACGTTTCAAAATATGATGTTAACTTTTTACCCAACTAATAGTTTCTATAATAATCATTATCACCCTGTTATTTTTATCATCCCTCAATGCTTTCGAGCTTGCCGACGCCATTTGAATTCTTGCATCATTCCTAGAGCTATGCCTCTCTGCCTATGGTGGGCTATTATTATCATCATAACATCAAAAATATCCTCGCTATCTCAGCTTACCACTCGGTTTCATAAATGTTGTCCCGTAAGGAGACGGTTCATGTACCCAGAAAATGTAGGGTCGGCGGGGTCGGCGGGGTCGGCAGAAGTGCAGAACAAACACCCAAGCTATCCATTCATCGCGTGTTTATTATTTTGAATTTAAAATGTTTTTTTATTTGAAATATATTTAAATAATATTTATTTATTTATTAAATTTTATTTTTGATAATAATATATCAAAATTATTTAAAAAAACTAAAAAAAAAATTAAATAAAAAAATTAATTTTTTTGAAAATAACATTTCCACCCTCAAAATAAAGATTTGAATAAATATTTGAAAATGTGATAGGTGTTGAGAGATAAAAAAAAAAAATTAAAAAATATAACTTCTGAGTAAGGTTTGTATATAGTTGAGTTATACCTAATAATCTAAACCTCAACATTTATTATATTTTTAAACACACTCTAACTCTCACTTCTCAAAAGCTTCTAGCTTAACTCATTTATTAAACTCAAATCGGTCAAATAGATCAAGCTAGATTAAGTGGTTCAGGATTCTAATGTAGAAATATTTAAAAAAAAGTTCAATTTAAAGTTAATAGGTCCCATCAAAATTCAATTTGATTTTTTTTATTAAAATAATTTTTTTTATATAATATTGTTTTAACTGAAAAATTTTTAAATTTACCTAATTTAATCGGAGTTAATCTAATTATTCAACCTATAACTTAAGCTTTAGACGAGTTAGGGATGTTACATGCATGATTCCTACCGACCAATTATTAGTATTATTGATAAAACTATATTGTTCATTAGCTTTTTGGTGAGTTATTTCTTCATTTACTACTTGATTTTTTTTCAAAATTAGATGTTTTTAAATCTTATTTTCAATTATATTCATCAAAATAATAACGTCAGCTTCGTTCTATTTTTCTAAAAAGAAAAATATTGTGATAAAAAAGTATCCATCAAGCATTCATTGTCATCACAAAAACTCTCACTCCCCCCCTGTGTAGTCTCTCGCTCGAATTCTCTCCTTGTTTCAAAACTTTTTTTTTTTTTGGATTCGAGAAAACCTCACTTCCTGGAAAGCGCACTTTGTAGGCCCAGGTGAGCGAGTAAAACCCCGACTGTCCCAGGCTCTTACAAGAGGTGCACGCCCTGACTCGAACACGAGACCTGCTGTGCAGATCTCAAACCCTTTGTCATCACGCTACGCTTCTTGGGGACTCCTTGTTTCAAAACCCTTCTTCTTGGTTTGCATGGTGCCCTCCACCCTCACCAATATCTCTCTATTTTAAATATTTCAAAGGTTTGTTTACAGCAAGGATTACAATGGTTTTGATTGGCTCAATCCATTGTCTGGTTTATGGTGTTTTCCTCGTAAAACTGGTCTTCTCTATTGTTTATCTTCTTCTCCATACATAACAAATCAAGAAGCATTGGGAAGAATCACGTTTTAAGTAATTTATATATACCAGTAGATCACATAATTGCAAAACCTGTGATCAGCTGACAACAGCTGCTTCTGGCCAGGTTCGGGTGTTTGTTTTCGAGTTTTTAGTCTTTTTAAAATGATTTTTAAACTAATTTTGTTGGGAAAAGTAATTAATTGATGTTTCTAA
>Ga0307517_10013362_pt1 | contig 11161 bp, 9 predicted proteins | sample 23_EM_MG_FD_194515 | JGI IMG/M metagenome (GOLD analysis project Ga0307517, IMG submission 194515) | Populus trichocarpa ectomycorrhiza microbial communities from riparian zone in the Pacific Northwest, United States - 23_EM | ecosystem: Host-associated > Plants > Roots > Unclassified | place... | reverse complement strand
GCTCACGAAAGCGGAACAAAACACGTCAACCGATTCGCTGGGTGCTTCGGCAGACTTCAACAGCGATTCCATGACCACGGTTGTTGCAGAGCTGTAGAGCACTGCGTTGACCAATGTGGATCTGTCACCCAGACGGCACCATATCTTCTACCACCCAAGACAAGGCGACCTCCCTCATGACGAACTGGTTTCCCCCTGTGAAGCCCATCCCCGGGTCGTTCACCACTGATTTCACAGAGCGCCTCCCCCAGACAAGACCTCTGGCCCCCGTCACCAAGGAAGAGGTCCTGAAGGCACTCAAAGGCACTTCTAACACATCCGCACCTGGACTCTCCAAGCTAAACTACCAAGTCCTCAAATGGGCCGAAATGATGTTCCCGGAGGTCTTCCTTCTCCTCATCTCATCGTGCATCAGACTTGGTCACCACCACAGCTCCTGGAAGAAATCTATGATCATCACGTTCCCCAAGCCGAACAAACCGTCCTATACGTCGCCAAGTCATACCGACCAATTCAGCTGTTAGAGTGTATGGGTAAACTGGTCGAGAAGATAGTAGCATCGAGACTGCTCTTCGACGCAGGCAAGTACAACCTGCTCCCCTCTACTCAATTTGGGGGACGCCCCCATTCTTCCTGCCTGGACGCAGGCCTCTCACTTGTACATGACATAGAGACAGCCAGAAAGAGAGGACTCCTATCCACTCTCCTCACAATCGACATCAAAGGCTTCTTCGATCACGTCCAACACGCTCGTCTCGTATGGGTCCTATGGAACATGGGATTCTCTCAAGAAATCTGCACCTGGGTTCTATCCTTCTTGACCGACAGAGAAGCCACACTCTGTGTGGATGACCGTCTATCCGACTTCTTCCCGATCAATGTGGGAGTCCCTCAAGGATCACCCGTTTCACCGGTTCTCGCCTGCCTATACGCGGCCGAACCCCTCAGAATACTCACTAACAACCCAGCCTTCTCTGGCACGGGCCTTCCCATCGGACCAAGGTCCTACGTGGACGACCTTGCTTTCCTAGCCATATCAGACTCCCCCGACGAAAACATCATCATGCTTCGCCACACCCTATACACCGCCATTTCCCTGTTCGCAAAGATCGGCATGGAAATAGATCCGGATAAATCGGAACTGATCCACTTCACGTGGAAGAAGAAACCCCGACATCCCACACTCACGTTCTCCCACAGGAATAAGAAGATCACACTCACCCCCGCTCCTACCCTCAGATGGCTCGGATTTCACCTCGACTCCAGACTGTCGTTCAGGGAACACGTCAAAATCATGGCCAAGAAAGGTAACGGGGTGATACACGGGCTTTCATGCCTGGGCAACACGATTCACGGAATGAATCAGTATCATCTACGCCTCCTTTTCAAAACATGTGTCATCCCTGTACTAACCTACGGCAGCCAACTTTGGTTCAACCCAGAGAAACCACCCAATCACCTCATCAAAACCCTCCAAAAGGTCCAGAACAACGCCCTGCGCCGTGTGGCTGGTGCATTCCGGACTTCTCCGATAGAAGCCCTCCAGCTTCTCACACACATCCCACCCATCCACATCACCATCAGGAAGATCTCCGAGTCGGCGGCGCTCCGGGTCTTCCGCCTCCCCCTATCATCGGAGGTGTCTCACCGCCTCCCCTCCACCTTTATCCCCGTTTCGATCCCTCGCCCAGTACACGTTCCCTTCGAACGTCCCCTCCTCCGTTACCACACTTTCTCTCACCTCACACACATGGTCCGATGGTCGGCTCCAGACACAGAACGATCGGACCCCTTTCACTCCCACTGCGCACCATACGCGTTTCAACTTTCCTCCCCCCCCTTTCACGGTCGACTCCGCATCAGACATGACCCCTGTGTCAAGGACAAGAAGCTTGGAAGAACCATCAGACACGAGAATCTGTTTCAGGAATACAAGGAAGACCTCAAGTCCATCTTCGTGGTCACAGACGGGTCAAGGCGCAACAAACGCGCGGGTTACTCAGTCGTTGTATGGCATGCTGGCAAGATCATTACGAAAGTTATGGTCCCCTTTGCCCAAGAAGCCTCTGCCTTTGATGCCGAGATGTACGCCCTGGCCCACGCCTCCTCCCTCATCCGCAAGATCCTCACCCTCAATTACGACATCAATGAGGTCTACCTCCTTTCCGACTGTTCCTCCGCACTACAAGTCATATTCGACCCTTCGCCACACCCCTCCCAGGCCGCTTCCATCATGTTCAGGACCAACATCCACGCTATCATGACGGCCAGATCAGACGTCTTCATAGACCTTGAATGGACCCCAGGGCACGGGGGCACTCACATGATGAAGGTGGCAGACCTCGCGGCCAAAAACGCAGCCAACCCCAAATCAAAACGTGCCCCCCTCCTTTCATTCACATCCAAATCTTCTGCCGTTCAAGACATCAACACTGCCCCGCGAACAAGATGGAGGCTCCACCTGGACAACCCCAATCACGAAATCCCCGAGACGAGCGGGTTCTACCCTGCATCACAATACATTCGGCCTGCACTCCGCCCCACCCACCATCCACACTTCAAAGACCTAGACCGCGCCACCTTCAGCCGATTTGTCCAATGCGCCACGAATCACGGGTATATAGGAGAGTACTTCTCCAAGTTTGTCCCTTCAAGACGCTCTTCCAACTCCTGTTCCTGTGTCCTCTCGTCTGACCAGCCCTTGCTGCAAACGAGGGACCATGTACTCCGCTCTTGCGTACAGTTTGAAAGGGCCAGGGAACACCTGGAGAAGGTATGTCCCTCACTCCATCATCCCACGTTCTCACTCGCCCGTCTCTTCTCCCCCTCTGCCATTCCCGCCCTGGTCTCCTTTCTCAAGGAATCAGCGGCCTTCTCGAAGTCCCACTCTCCTCCACTCCAGGAGGATGAATGGATGCCTCCTCCTCAAGACGAAACCGTCTTCAACCGACGCCCTTCCCAGCCCAAGGACCCGACTCCCTCTGGGTGAAGACACGTTGCAAATCTCTGTTGAACCAAGGAGCAATAAGCCGTTCGGATCGACCCAAGATAGCATGCCAAGCCAAATCAAGAAAGCAAACTTGCGGCGGCAGTATCTAACTGATCTGAGGACGGGACTCCTTTTAGGCCAGATACGTGCAAGCACCGACGACGACCCTCCTCAAGTACACTCAAGCCCACATCCTCAACAAGTTGCCACCATGCGACTGGATGTCTGAACAGCTACAACACCGATGGACTTCCTTCTTTTCTACAGCCTGCCCATAAGTCTATACTGACCTTGGGATTCTTATCTATTAGGCCACCCGGCTTCTTCCCTATCCGGCCATAGGTCCGGCCTTCCGAAACCCCTTCTTTTTCTTTTCTGGCGCATTTTTTCTGGACTGGATAGGATTCTGGACTTTGTTTTATGACTGCTTGTGAGATGACGCATAGCTGTGTGCTAGAGAGATAAGGCGCCGATCATGTACTAGTTTACAGTTGTCGGGATAAATCGAATTTAAAAAAAAAAAAAAAAAAAATGTGGATCTGTCAGGCGCCGAGCCTGAGGAAAGGCGAGATGCGATCGGAAGTTCAATCCTCCAACTCCTCCCACTCTCGTCCCGCGACCACCATCACAAACCGCGGTCCGTCCACCTTACTCTTCGAGCCTTGGTCGTCCGAGCCGTGTGAAGGGTCTCCAAGGTACCGACAGGCATTTGGATTACTATTCATCGACTAACTGCTCGTGGTCGATCAGGTGAATGTCCGACCATGGATTCGTTCCATGCCGCAATCCATGATCTATCCCGTTCCTTGACACCATTATCTTCGATTGGGGACTCGAACGATGAGGTTGACAGACTATTAACGGGTCCGGTCACCCCGGAGCACAGTCCAGCCAACGACCGCGTGGACGAGGAGTCGGACCTCTCTCCGCTTACCTCCTCTGACGAGGAAGCGGAGGATATCGACACGACTCCGCGTACCATTAAAGGTACAAGGACGTTGCGACCTCGTGGCACAAAAGGATTAACTTCGACCGTGGAACACGCGACTCCCAGCACTCAAACACCGGCCCGCCCCCGCCCATCTCCCTCGGTGGACCAGCCTTCGAAGACATCGAAGAAACGAAAACGTACCGAAAGCCCCACTTCCAAGGCCTCTCCCGCGGTCCAGAAGCTGAAACCCGAGCTGGACTTCTACGTTAGCGATGATCGATGCCACCAGTGCCGTAACCGGCCGCGTTATGCATTCATGCGCTGCACATGGAAAGACAAGTCCGGCGAACCCTGTAAAAGGCTGTTCTGTGTTTCGTGTATCGCCAAGAGGTCTGCATGATTTCTCAACTTCTCCGCTCGGTTTCGTAATATTAACCGAATGCCATAGATATCCTGACGATATCGATTTTAATCCTCGATTGAAGAAGTGGAAGTGTCCGTTCTGCGGAGACACGTGCAACTGTACAAAATGTTGTCTCAAACGGAACGTGAGATACACCTCAACTGCCAATGTCAGAATTGACCAGGATATGCTACTCCACTATGCTGCCCTGATGGCGAACAATCACAACTCTAAGAATCTACCTCTGCAAAACTCGTCCAAATTATCCAAGAAGTCAAAATCAGCAAAGAAATCCAAGTCCAAGCCCGCGCGGGGGCCTGTGAAGACCAAACCAGCGGTTGCTCCTCCAGGAACCACCAAGTCCATACTGCTGAACTCCGCAGCGACCCGCGACATAGAGTCCGTCATCCGTGGACTTGCGGATACCGCGGCGATGTTCGAAAACTTTGGTTGCCTTAGGGGAGAATATTGGGGAGTCGTCTTCTCTAATGTCGATGGCGGGAGGATCGGTGTCGCCTACGTTGGCGAGAAACTGCCAGAGATCTTTTTCCTTAAAGACGGTGACGACAGCGGTCAAGCTGACGAACCTTCTCCCATGGAACTCTCTCAAGGATCTCTACCTGAAGAATAATCCTGGATATCTACTCCATCTCTGACCTTTTATTTCTTTCACCTCATAATCCCTCAATGTATTCCACCTGCATACTCGCCGTCGTCCTTGCTCTCTTGTCACATAATGATTTTGTTACAATGTTTTCTAGTCGCACTTCCCCTGTACAAATGACGATTGAATCCGCTTTCCCGCATCTTCCGGCACTTTCCCGTCGGTCGTGGGAAATACTTTGTCTCACCCCCAGCCACCACCAGCCTACCCGCTACCTAGAGCCAATGTCCGACTCTCCGCCTCATCGTATATCATACCACCACTCGTTCTCGAGCCCGATACCACTACGCTCAGCGTTAAAGCGCAGAAACTCCTCTCGCGCCTCTCAACCGTCTCCTCCGACGTCTCCCCCCCTCTCAACTCCCCCCACCGTGGTCTTGGGACATGCGAGCCACTCAATGCCTTCGGCACTACCAAACCAGTTGATCTCTACCGGGGGCTATACGCCTAAAGTCTCGTTCGATACTTTCGAAAATCCCGCTGCATCGATGTTTTCTTTCACCCTCTCTGCGGAGAGCGTCGGCTACGCGAGGACTCCACAGACGAGAGTGTTCTTGTGCGCGGCAAGCCCGGACGAGAGTGGGCGCCAGGCGCTGGACTGGGCTTTGGATTCATTAGTTCAGGATGGAGATGAACTCGTCGTATTCAGAGGATTCGACGAGGAGGATCTGGGTACGTCTCACTTTTGTTCCGTCCGGCGTGCTGATGTCAGATTACCCCACGATACAGCCAAAGACCATGATGTGATCCGGGACGAAGCCCGTGAACTCCTACAGCAGGTACAAGCCAAATCTGTAGAATATGATCCGGAACGAAAGGTATGTAACGTGTGGCTGTTTGTCTACTCAATGTGACCAGCAATGCCGTACACCCCTGTACGCGGTTGATTTTGACCCATACATTCACCTTTCACGATCTCATGACACAAACCCTGACTAACCTACGTTTTCTTTCCCCTTCCATGCTCGCCATTTCTGCCCACTTTTTCAGATGTCCGTGATAATCGAGTTCATCGCGGGGAGGGTAACCGATAACATTGACCGGCTCATCGCGCTATACAGGCCTGAGTCTGTCGTAGTTGGGACGAGAGGCCAGAGGGGTATGATTCAAAGTTGGGGGGCCGCACTGGGCGCGCCGGGGATGGGAAGCATTTCGAGGTATTGCCTGAGTCGTTCCCCCGTTCCTATCATCGTCGTCAGACCAGAGAGGAAAGTTCGAAAAGCACAAGCCAAGCGTAAGGCCGATCCCAAACGAGGGCAACATTTTGACGAGTGAGGTCTTCTACCCTTTCTTGTAACGCTATTTGTCTTGGATACTGACTTCTGCCCAACAGGTTGCCAAAGACGAAGAGCCTCCCTGTTGGGAGTGTCTCCCGTTGATTGCATGGAGATCGGTTCTTCAGGTTTCGTTTTCGGGTCGGTTGGATGTATGCTCTTTGCTTGCTCTGCTTCATTTGGTTGTTAATGTGTAGTCGGACTGTTACATGTAATTTTGGTTGCTGGTCAACGTAAGAAAGTGAAAATGTAAATACAAGAGTGGAGTAAACGGTGGGATTATGTACGAAGCCAAGCGGTCTTTGCTATCTTCTTCTGCCGTTTCTGTTCCTTGAAGCGATCCTACAGACCCGTGGTCATCAGCGTCGATGGGATGCAAAGGATGAAGGAAGACTCACAAGGTCTTTCTTAGTCGGCTTTCGTTTCTTCTTCCTCTCCTCCTCTTCAGTGTCCCGTTGTTCGAGTTCTTTCTCCCATTCACCGACGTCGAAATAGAACTGGCTCATCCGTTTCGCGCGTTCGTACTCGGACAAATGAGAAGGATCCCTCCCGTCCACCGCGGTGAAAGCCCCGGTCCTCGCATTGAACCTCGCAGTGAAGGCTCCCGAGGGGAGAGAAGGGCCGGCCGCGAGAGAGGGATCGAGGTAAGCGAGAGACGGGTCGATACCCTGAGCTATGGCGTTGGCCTCCATCTGCTCCCACTGGGACAACGCTGGTGTTGTAGCCGTCGCGTTCGTCGAAGGGCCAGCAACCTTTTCTTGTTTCTCATCATCCTTATCCTGACCTTCCGCCTCATCATCATCGCCTTCAGTTTCACTGGTGCCCTTGTCCTTTCCTTTACCCTTCGAATCCCCCGCCTGTTGCTGGCCCTGTTGGAGGGGGTTCACCCAGGTCGTCTCCCGAGTCGTCGAGTTGTAGAAATAGTACGCGTTGTGAGCAGGGGACCATATCGCCTGCCAGTCCCCGGCGGAGTAGGCTCCAGAACTCGAAGGCTGTGGAGCCGCATCACCACCAGTCGCACCAGACGCCGTCGCCAGAGGTAATGCGGACGCTTCCTGGGTTTCGCCTGTGGTCGTGTCGATCGGCGTAGGTTTGGCTGATTCATCATCTACGCTGCCTGGGGTCGTAGGTGTCGTGGATTTCGAGTCCGATGGAGCTCCTTCCGCCATAGTTCGTGGAGTTGATCGCCTGGTAGGGTGGAAAGTCCAGCGTGTGCATTTTTCTCACGCTTGCTTCGCCTTGGTCACTTCGAACCACCTGGATAATGCGACACATGACACAGTACTTCTCTCACCCACACCCCATTGGCAAAGACTCGTCCGCTAGGCGACCTCCCTGCCGGTCACCATCATATATACGACCAACAAACAACGCCGGGGTACCTCTCGGGCGAACTTTTCCTCCCCTCTAACAGTGTTGCGGGAAGCGTCAGGAGCGGAAAGGCGTCCACATCCTTTCGCACAGCCAATTTATCTACGGAACTCAGCTATAGATATACCTTACGAGGGTTGAGGCGGTTCGAATCGGACGGGGTCCTGACGAGCGCCACATCCGGTGAAATCAAAGCGCATGCGTACGAGGAAAAAAAGAACATCCGGTACGATATGGGGTACGTACTTGGGGATATACGAGGCAGCTACCGCGATGGATCAGGCCTCAAGGCCTCAGGGAGGGCCCCTCCTTCCTTCGAATAAAATAAATATCGCCGTACCCTGTACCAACGTTATGTATCGATATCCTTAGCGCACCCCCCATAAGTGGCGAGTGATTGGCTTTGTTAGGCACAGGAGCCGCACACCGAGTCCAATGCAGTTAAAGCGAGCAGGAAGAGACCCCTGGCGTTCCCCGGTATCATATACCCTCAACCCATATGACGTACAAATCACACCCAGTCGCCGCGCTTCAGCACCCCCGAAGGCAGTATTCACTATAGAACAAACAACGGGTCATCACACCTCAACGCCGAACTTCTTGAGCTTTTCAAAATACTTCTGGACCCTACTCGCGACCTGTCGAGGCGTTCGTCGTCCATTCATCGCTTGTGAAATCTTCGCCCACCTTCAAGCAATCGACAACTCAGAACGGACACTGATATGCCCACGTGAACGGAACTTACCTGTTCTTCTCACCATCGGGTATCTCTTCAAGTAGCCTCTCCAAGAGGCGTTGCTCCTCTACCGACCATGCCATTTTGAACGTATCAGATTTGGGGCCGCGGGAACGCTTTGGTTTGTCATTTTCCATTCGCACGGGTTTTTCAGTGCCCTTGGCCTTTGGAAGAGCCTTGCGCGAGGGTAATGGGGGAGGTCTCGGCGCCTTTCGAGACGAGCGTCTCCCTCCGACAGCCTCTACACGAGGTAGGCACGGGGCAGATATCGGCGAGCGCAGGATGTCGGGTGTATGTGGTAGTTTTGGGAGATCGATCTCTACTAAAGTCGGGTTGGCTAACGCGTTGTCCGCGTAGGAGGTGGTGTTGCAGACCAATCGCAAAGCAGGTAGCCGCCGGTAGCCGGACCCGATGGGACAACGTTGTGGGGTCATTACTGAACGGGTGAAATCCACTGTTGGTGCGAGATGGGATTGGGCTTCCGCCTCCATTTGTGCTTCGATAAATAGAGGATCGTTCCCCAAGTAGGCGAACAGTGGGTCGATGATCACGGTTTTGCTACCCCTCACAAAACTCTGCAAGTGCGAGGGTTCTGAACACTGTTCCTTGGACGGTTGGTTTCGTTGGGTGTGAATGGCGCGTGACTTGTCTGTCAGTTTGTTGAGGAACGTCGGATCTGGCAACCAGACGGGTTTTAGCACGGGTCAGGACTCACTATATGCCGTTCCTCGTACCTTTAGATCGGAATAAAGACCAATCTATCGCCTTCACTATCCCTAGGTCTAACTCAGCCTCCTCATCCAGTCCAAAAACGCCGTCGTTGAGCTACAAACACATTGATCCATCGTAACCCCGTAAAAATCTGCCAAAGGGGTGTACCTTTTGATGAATATCGTCAACGGTAAGGTCCTCCTCATCCTTCACGTCTTTTTTCAGGGCACGCAAACGTTCGATCTCGGACTGGGTTCGAGAGAGTAAACCCCGTTGAGACTGGATGTACGAGGAAAGTGTTTCTAGACTGTATTCACTAGATATGAGCCAGTTGGATATGCGAGGGGAGCGGCGACGTACGTTCTAGCGCGCATGTCACTCATTTTGCCCTTGCAAGGTGAGGGGAAACGTATAACGTGGTCTCGGAGGAGGCGGTAGCATATCCGAAAATCTAAACAGCTCGGAGTTTTCCGAGTACTCGACGTTCGGCTCAGCCACCTGGTCCCGTACATTTCGCACATGCCATTCGATATGAGACGCAAGGCCGGCGAGCAGCAGAGCCAGGAGCGGGCCCATTCTGTGGTATTACATCCAAATATAAAATAGAAGATTTTCGCAAAGCAAACAAAATGGCGGAAACCGGAATGCGAGTTCCCGTCGAAAACGATTGTCCCATCCTAACCTGCACCTGAGAGCAGCGTGCAAAGAGCGCTTGTAGATGTAGAATTGCAGGCAGATAGCTGGCACAGGGGAGAAGATCCGGAGGCATACGTTCCGTTCAACAGATATTTCAACATAGCACCTCGGGGCCGTGTGTCGCGCGAGTTGCAATCATCGCGAATCCCATGACCGGTGGACGAATCAGAGCAAAATATATCATTATTACAGCATTCACTCAAGGGGGCGGAAGCACATCCTGCGCATCTCCACCAACAACCTCTGGGCTAGGTCTACAGGCACTAAAGGGAGGGCAAGAGTGGGACGAGAGTGAGAAAGGAAACAGGCACACCAGGAACGCAGTTGGGTGGTGGAGGGGGTGTCGTCCAGCAAGTGCGGGTGTGGCCGTTCTAAGGTCGTATGGCCCTCGTTGAGGACAGGTTGACATGAGATAACCCAATCGATACTGGGAGTGACGTTGGAGAGTTGAGATGACAAGAGGGCGCGGTTTCGATTTCTTGCCCCACGCGTGGACTAGTAGTATGAGGTTTCCTCCCACCGAATTTCCGTTGTCACGAGGTCTCAGTGCTGGGAGCCGGTCGTACCGTAGGCTTCTGTAGGTCGATATTTTCCTCCTCTTCAATCACGACAACAAGATCAAGGCGTAAGAGTCGAACCCAGCGAGAGTTTGTTGGAAGCTATCGCGAGGTGGAAACGCTCGAGGACAGAGAGGACACAGGTGGTCTTCATCGCGTGTCAGACTGCTCGCAGTATAAGCACCCAAGAGACTTATATGTGGGCATCCGCTTTTTCAATGCTTGCGAATTAACTACAATCGCTATTGTCCAGACCACGGGGTCTCTCGACGTAAACGTAGGACGGGCCAGGTGCACAGGAGAACGAAATCGGGTGTGACCGCCTCCGATCCATCAGGAAAATACCGACTCAACCTCCACGGAATAGTAAAAGCCTGGGTCAATTTTCGGGTTCCTTCGGAGCAGACGACGGGTTCGGGGATCTGTCAAAACTGGAACCTCCTCAAGTATTTCAGATTTGACACCAGAAGGGGGGTGGGTCGGGTTGGCGGATGGGGCGGAATTGAGGTGGGAGGGTAGAGTCTGGGTATAGGCACCGAACCACAAACGAGAGGGTGGCGGACCATCGTTACGATTCGTTGTACTACTTTACATACATCAGAACGACGGTAGAACCCCTAGAACTGCTCTACCGGATCCCAGCTGTTCCACAACCATCCGTCCCGGTTCCAATCCCCGAAACCGTTGTTGCGCGGCGATATCTAACTCTGCGCCGCGGACTCCGCTGCTCCAAGGAAGCGTTTGCTAGTATGGGAGGGTTTGGGAAAATCGGAGGGGGGGCGGGGGGGGCGGGTGGGCCCGGGGCCGGATTTGGAGGGTTTGGGGGGTT
>Ga0307517_10013360_pt1 | contig 11162 bp, 5 predicted proteins | sample 23_EM_MG_FD_194515 | JGI IMG/M metagenome (GOLD analysis project Ga0307517, IMG submission 194515) | Populus trichocarpa ectomycorrhiza microbial communities from riparian zone in the Pacific Northwest, United States - 23_EM | ecosystem: Host-associated > Plants > Roots > Unclassified | place... | reverse complement strand
GGAAAAATTTTGATGAGAAATTTTGAATAGATAGAATTTATTTACTATACACATGATCTAATCTTGATAAAATGATAAACATAAGGTTTATTTCGAATAGTAATGAGTTACACTTAAAAAAAAAAATGATCTATCAATGAGATTAAAGTAAACTTTGACTAACAACAAAGCTCTTTCACTTACAATAATAAGAATTTTTTAAAACAATTACTAGAAGTTCTAGAAAAAAATCCAAAAAAAAACAAAATTAAAAAGAATATAAAATCACCTTAAAACTTAAATTTAAAGCAAAATCCAAAGATTATTTTTCTAATATCTCTTACAAAATTCAATGCGCACCTAAAACCAACAAGTTCAAGTTAAACATCAGCAAATTAATTAAAAACTGAATAATTATAATTATGAGGGGTGTAGCTTAACTGGTTAGATCTTAAATTTGCTTCTTAGAGGTCTTGAGTTTCACAAACCTCATGGCTACTGAAGACTTGCATGGTCGTTAATTTCAGGACCCATAGAATTAATCGAGATACGCGCAAGCTGACCCGGACACCTACATTAATAATAATAATAATAAAAAAACTGAATAACCATAAATCCAATATCACATCCAGTTCAATTTCCATTACCATTCTTACTGTTCAAATACTGTTTAAAAATAACAGTTTAACTACTAAAAAGAAGCTGTGAACTTTATTTAATTTCCATGAACTGATTCAATATCAACTAAAACAGTTCTTGATAAGTTTTCAAAGATAATGAAAATTTAAAAACTTTATATTTCAAAATTAAATGAATTTATTTCAATAATAAACTCACCTAAATTTCTCAAGAATCTCCAGCTAATTATGCCAACAAAAAAAATCCTCATTGCAAGAATCGAAATTAATTATTTTTCAAATTCTTGATTTTCTTATGGTAAATATCACATTGACGTTCTCTTATATAACACACATTCTATTAATTTCCTCCAATAAATCAAATCAAAAACATTATTGCATAAGTCAAGAGTTGATTTTTTTTTAATATACACTATAAATCTAAAATATGAAATATCCATGAATAACTTTATTTCGAAACTGATTTTGTATAATGAATGAAAATAGAAATATCGTCGACCTATATATATATATTTGCCACTCTCATGCATATAGTATACATATTTATCAAGTCCTGTACAATTCCCATGATGCCTGCGGTGGTTGCTATGCATTATTTACATGATTATTCATTTAATAATATTTTTTATTACTACATTAAAATAGCATATAATATTTCTTTTGAGTCAAAGCTTGTTTAGAAATATAATTATAAATGTATTAAAATATTATTTTTTTAATTTTTTAAAATTATTTTTAATATTAATGCATCAAAATAATTTAAAAACACTAAAAAAATTAATTTAAAATATTATTTTTAAAAATATTTTAAAAATATTTTTAAAACATAAAAATAAACAAAAACATCTTAAAAACTCACTATAGTCTCTCTGGCCCCTGGCTCTTCCTTTCTCAAAGACAGTTGCCAGCTCCTTCCCTCACGGTTTCCTTTTCTCACTGTGCTGTGTCATCGCCAGCCCCCACGCTAGCAGCCTTTTCCTCAGCAGCTACTCCTCCGGCCAGCACAGCCACCCGGCACCGAGAATCAACCCCAGAACACCGAAATCAAACGGAACCCAGCACTCTGCCAGACAAATCAACCATTCCTTTTTTGTTTCTTTTAATACTTTTAGTTTTAACTGTAGAGATATTCGAATACCCTTTATTCACATAGAAACTAAATTTTTATTAGAATTAATATCTATTTTAAACCACAATTATTAAATTTAGTACGGTCTAATGGGTTGATTTGATGACCACTAATGACAGGTTAATTCAAAATATGACTAATTAAAAGCTTAAACCAGTCTAAATTAAAAGAATAGAAGAATAAAAAACTTGTTAAAACAATAGCATGAGCCACCAATAGTCAAACTGTCATGGTGCAACTACCACCCACACGTGCCACACGTGTGGGGCAATTGACGGATACTCCATTCTACACGGTGACATGATTAGTCGACAACCGACCAACCCGCCGCTTTCCTCCCCCTTTTCACAAGGACTTCCTCCTCCAAAAGCTACAATTCCATCAATCTCCCTAGTCTTTCCTTTCCTATTACCAAATTGCCACCAAAACTATAGCACGAGCCAAACGGTACCTTGTTGTTGTGATGAGTACACTTGTTAAAAATAATTTAATACGTTGAGTCAATTTTTTATTTTATTTTCTTATAAATTAATGTGAACACAAAGTAATATTATCACATAAAATAATACTTAATATATATAATAAATAATTGATTTTTATTTAAATATTTATTTTTTATTTTTTTAAACAATCTAACAAGAAAAATATTACAATAAGTGTAATTGTATAATGTTTAAATTTTTAGATTTTTTTTTAAAAAATAATATCATTTTAAATAATTCAAAATAATTCGGATTAACGTGAATTTTTTTAAAACAATCCATGAAATGGCATCTGCATTTTAAAAATGCCAAAATATATATTTTTTTAGATGCAAATGACCATCCACCACGTGTTAGCAGCTCCAGCAAACGGGCGACGAACCGTCTGTCACGGTCGTTTTTATTCTTATTTTTTGAGCGTCTCTCACGGTAGTTGGATTTAAAAAATACGAAAAGAAGAAACTTGATGGAACAATATTTTTTTATTACATAAACACCCTTGTCTCTTTCCAATATTTACCAAAATGACACTATCAAGTGGCAAAATGTTAATATGACAAAACCTCAAGTACTTTATCGTAATTAAACGAAAATGTTACACTACTGCGGAGTCCTGAATCAGAAGCTTCTTTGTCTTCTCTATTGGGTTTTGGACTTCGGAATATATAAAGGATATCAAGCCTTCTCTTTTTGACTTTTGATGGAAACACACTGTGATTTCTTGATTTTCGGTGTTTTATTGATCTTTTTAGCCTTTACACGTTATAATATAAAAGGGTTTCTTTTGAAACAAGTTTTTCCATAGAGAATACTTAAAGAAATCATCATCCTTTTGTTCTTACAAGGTAAAGTATTTTTTGTCTTTACTTTGTTAGCTTTTCTGGGTCATTTTAGAATTTTGACCTTTTGGGTTTCTTTTTGGTTTTTAGGTGAATTTGATGGTTAATGATATGGTTTTGATGAGGTCTTTGTGGTGGGTAATGTCAAAGTTTTGATCTTTTTGCAGGCTGTGTTGTGTTTTAGAGGATTTTTCTGGATGAATTATAAAGGAAAGATGCGTGCTCCATCTTTGCTTGCACAGTGTTTACCTGGTTTGGCGCCTCAAGATAGAGGAAGCCATAGTATGTCAGCTGTTTCAGAGAGAGATGTGAATCTTCCTACACCAGCTGTGGAGATTCTCCCTTCAAAGGTATATATTGTTCTTCTCTTGATTGTTTTGTTGCAATTGTGTTTGGCTTGAATCTATTGGTAAAAAAATATATGAAATTTATGACTTTGACATAAGAGTTTTTTGACATTGGTGGCGGAGGGGGGAGAGCTAAAGTTGACTTCAAAATTGAATCATGTGTTTTTAATTGTGTAGATGGTCCATCCTTACAAGTATTCTGGGGAGAACGTAGAATTTCAAGGCCTTAATGTGTTCAAGGTATGCATAATCCTTGTTTGATGGTTATGTGAAAAATGGTTGTCTCTTATGCCAAAGATTCGAAAAAAATTAATGGGATTTTAGTTCTTTCAAGGAGAACTGGCTTGTGTAGTTATTGTCAGGAAATCTTTTGTGTGAGTTCTGGAAGTTACACTTGAACATTTCAAAACCTACTTGCTCTATGTATAGTTGTTTATTTAATGATCAGAGTTGTGAGTTGTGTTTTATTCCATTTCAAACTCTTTCAGGGCAGAGTTAATGTTGCTGATATTATTGGGTTCACTGGTTCTGAGATGATATCCTCAAAAACTGATGGTTAGTAACACTTCCAGCTTGCATTAAAAAGTGAAAGTTTTAGTTCAATTTACATGTTGCTAGATATATAAATACTGGTGCACAAGGATGCAGAATATATGTAATTGATTGATTTGAATTTAAAGCTGAGAACCAATGCGTTTTTTGCAGGGTATCTGAAATCTTGGGACAGCTCTATTGATCTTGTTAATGTTCTCAAGCATGAGATACGTGATGGCCAACTTAGCTTTAGAGGCAAGAGGGTACTTGAGGTAATTAAGTCAAGGAAACGTTTTACTACTTATAATCATGCTTTAAGTTCATGAGTTGAAGTCTTCCCTTTTGCATTAACAGTCTGGAAGAAAAACAGCCTAATGATTTACAAGAAACTTCAGTAGTCTCCTATCCTGAAAGTCTTGGTTGTGATGGCTCCTTGGTCTTTGCTACCATGATAACTCTACTTTTTGTTTGAAGTAATTTAGCAACATGACCTGACTCTTGATCTCTCCACTTGGTGATTGTTACAGCTTGGTTGTAGCTATGGTATTCCAGGGATTTTTGCTTGCCTGAAGGTAAATTCCATTGACTGATTAAATGTTCCCTTCAATAGAGGTGATTTGTATGTTACTAAAACATGTGTAGACGTGATTTGTCTTCCAGGCATTTTTTTCCCACTAACTTTTATTGCCTTCTTATTTTTAGATTATGGAATGCATTTGTCTTTTACCCAAAGTACAATTTGTGCTAATTTTACAAGTACTCTTGAATATCAAGTGCTATAATGTGTAAACCAATTAATTCCAAAGTTCATGCAAGATGGTCTAAAGCCATATGGTCATCCTGATTTAATATCATAAGGATATTTAACTTGGTTTAGGTTCTGCTTTTTGTAATTAAAGACCCTTATGCGATATAGGTCATTGGCAACAAAAACTTGGGATTTTTTACTCGATTTTCCATTATGAGTAGGTCAAGATTTTTTCAGAAGCATATATGATCTGATTTCAAATAGCAGCCGTATCATTATTAGTAGTTAATTAATTGGAACATACATACTCTTTCTTAAGATAGGTGTAAGAGCGTAGACTTTTGAGGATCTCTGTTGATATTGTACCAATTGAAGCTGACAAGAAATTTTACAGGGTGCTTCTACAGTGCACTTCCAAGATCAGAATGCTGAAACAATAAGGTGCACAACCATACCAAATGTCCTTGCTAACCTTGAGCAAGCTCGGGACAGGCAGAGCCGACAGCCAGAGAGCCCCCTGACTCCATCAAGACAAATGCTGGCACCATCAGTGCACTTTTATGCTGGGGAATGGGAGGAACTCCCCACAGTTTTATCTGTTGTGAGGAGCGATACATTTGAAGTGACAACAGGGATGAGCCTGAGCTTTTCTGAGGAGGATTTCATGGATGGATGTAGTAGCCAAGATGGTAGCATCATTGGTCAGGAGACTTCTTCAAGACGATCAAGGAAGCTTTCAGGGAGCCGGGCATGGGAAAGGGCTAGTGAGACTGGTCATGGAGAAGGGGGTTATGATGTTATTCTGATGACAGATATCCCACACTCTGTGTCTTCTTTGAAGAAGCTATATGCTCTCATCAAAAAGGTTAGTTTATTGGTTTCTCTTCGTTCGATTCATTGCTTTGTTTTATGAAAGAAAATATTGTATTAATTTAATTCGTAACTAAGGTGACTGGGATATATATGGTAGATATATGGTAAGTTTGTATCAGTGAGCATGATAAAATAGAGGATAACATCTTTATTAGATAATATGCCTATGGGAATTGAAAGATGACGTCATCCTCATTTTGGAAAAAATTATCTTGAATCTATGGAATAAAAAGGTAGTTGAATGAAGTACTGTACTAGTTTGTTTTAGTTGTCATGACCGTGACAACCTTAGCAGTGAAACAATAAACAGATTACTTATTATGTTTGCAATCTCATTATGCCAGAGTATCTTGCACCTAGGGCTGCAAATGAGCCAAGCTGAGCTGAGCTTTGATGTGTTTGAGCTTGGCTCATCTAATTTTAATAAGGCTCAAGATCAGCTCATGTTCATGATGGGTCTGAAGGATGAGACTCTAGCTCAGCTCATTTAAAATTTGTTAGGCTCCATTAGGCTCATTTAAGTTGCTTAATAAGCCTATAAACAAGCTAGGCTTAAACTTTGGCATACTTATGAAAATCTTACATAATTGCACTATCACAAAATGTCTTATAAACATAATTTATTTTATTGATTTAAAAAAAAATATATTTACAGTTTTTAACACCTTCATATAACACACACATAACTGCTAAATTTTTTATTAACTTTTATTTCATAAAAAGAATATTCTTTATTACATATTAAATTAGTTTTTATTATGAAATCTTATGCAAGTTGTTCATGATTTCAAATTTTAACAAGCTTATAAATGCGCTATTTCTAGGCTTTGAAACAGACTTGCTTAGAAGGTTAATGCCCGAGCTAATTGAGTCAGCTCATGAGCCTTAATGAGCAAGCTTAGATAAAAGAGCTGAGCTTTAGCTTAACTAAGCTAAAGCTCAACTCTGTCATATAGCAAGCTTTGAAAATAGGCTTGCATAAGCTCATTATGTCTTAACAAACGAGTTCGAGCCGAGCCCTTAGTGAGGTGAGCTTTGAGCGACTCTAATGGCTTGGCTCATTTGCAGCACTACTTGCACATGAATGCAGGATGGGAAAATCAGATTTTCTGTGTTGCTGAGCTAATTCGATACTTGAATGTTATTTTATGCCCCATTCTTGTATGTAGAAACTAATCTTTCATATAATTTCTAGCCATATGAACTTGTGAATTTGATTCTCCATTTGTATTGAACATGTGCTAGGTGATTGGTGTTATTGATAAGAAGTTTGCTTGCTAGACGGTTCCATTTGTAAATATGGCATAACCAATTTGATCTTAAGAGCCACACAAATGATACCTTTGTCAGTACCTGATTAAACTAAATTTATATGCACGTTCCATGTTGAAAGAGGATAAAGTATCAAGTCCCATTCTGTAATATTTGAACTCAAAAAAGTGAGTGGCTAATGGTGTTAGCGTTTATTATTATTATATATCCATTTTTAACCCCTGTTTTGCATGACCAGTGTTTGAGGCCTCCATATGGCGTATTATACCTGGCAACAAAGAGAAATTATGTTGGTTTCAGTAATGGAGCACGACAGCTAAGAAGCCTGGTGGACGAGGAAGGCGTTTTCGGTGCGCATTTAGTTAAGGAGATGACTGATAGAGATGTCTGGAAGTTCTTTATCAAGTGAAACATAAAGTTCAGAACTCAACAAAAGTATCTGCTAACTGATCACATATTTTCAGATTATATTTCTTCTAATATCCTATTTGTATATCTCAGATCACAATTGTCATCATTTTTTTCTTTCATGAAAACGGAATCAGTGTTTAAAAGTTTTGCTAGTGTGCAATTCCTTGCTTGTGCCTTCTGTAACCCCTCCTCTTCCTCCTTGTCTTTCCCTTTTGCTTAATTTTTTTCACATTTTGCTTGTATAAAAAAAATATTCAGCAAATCTAAGATTCAAATTAATGATGTTATATAATGCTATTAATTTTTGTATAACATTCTTGGCGCGTTCATTTCTATTTACAGAAATGGTTAAACGTGTTGTAAATGGTAAATGTAATTCCATGCATCCATAGGCGTGAGTTCCAAGAATTGAACTACAATGCGCAGTGGCAGGAATCTTCCCGTCAAAGCTCTTAATGTTCGAACTCTGAATCAGTCTTCTCGTACGGTAGTCAATGATAGAATTTCTGAACACCAATGATAAAAAAACGAATTTTGGTTATTTTTCCTGAGGGTTGCTGCTTGGTCGAAGATGCCAGTCTAGGTCCCATGAAACACTGCCATTGACTTCCCTAGGATGGCATGTCCCCCCGCAATAACCCTCGTGAAGGTTGCTCAAACATGGAAAGTTACACGAGCTCCAATTCGGGAGCTTTAAATCGCAGCTGATTCTGGAATAGTATCAAATATTCCTTACAAATAGTATCAAATACTTGGAACACAGACCAAAAAGAAAGTAAGCAAAAAAACACATGTTGGACAGTTGGAGAACAAGCACTCCTCCATGTTGCAATATGCCTGTAATGTAGGAAAATCTCTTTCAATGAAGTATATAGTTGCCCTCGATGCTCCTGTTTGCATGCTTCCACAGAGAGTCGCATCGTTGTGCTGGTAAAGAAGGATGTGACTTCACAGAAATCACCTCCTTATATATCACTTTCTGCTTCGATTTTCAGATAATCTTCTCCACACCATATCCCCACAAGGCATGAACAAGGTTAAGGAAGCCATAACATATAGGAGAGGAATGCCAACCACAATCCCCAGATGCGAAATTGACCAGTGTCTAAAAAAGAAATGTGTTTTAAGTCAAGTGGAAATTACAACGAAAATTCAAGTTATACGATTATAATTAAAAAAAAAATCATAATCATTAGGATTAATATTATTTTATAGAAAAATTATGAGGCATACAATGAGTATCATATACTTTAACGCGCAGTAATATTTCAATAAACAATATTTTAGTGGTGGCTGCCACCTTCCCATTTTTTCATTTAACCTAAAATGAAGACGTTTAAATGACATAATCAGAGCAAAGCTTTTCCCTTAGGAACATCCAAGTAGACTGACTGTTCAAAGTTGGGAAATATTCAATCAAGACAAAGACACTGATGAAAAACAAGTTGCTAAGAGCAGGGGACACACAACATGTACATTGCTTGAAGTACAGCCTTTATTATTGAAGATAAAAGACAAATAGCATTTTTTTTAAAAATTCTAAATGTTTGGGGAGGCTCAAATGGCTAGGAGCGGGTCTTTCTCCCCTCCATGCACTCTTCTTCCCCGTGCACAAAAAACCTTACGCATTTGCTGCTTAATTCATCCTTGCACAAACAAGTTTCTCTTGTGCACATTCAATGCATGCATGCTTACATGACATCAGAGAGGAGAGGAGAGGACAGAGAATTGGAGAAAGAAAAAGAAGAAATGAAATAACAGATACCGAGAATACACACTGAGACCTTTTAACATTGTCAGTATCATTGAAAGTATTTCAATGAGACGACAACAACCACGTCTTGAAAGATCAATGTACGTTGCATAAGTGGGCTAGACGTGTTGTCTAAAGGTGGCGGGGCATGCCAGAGGGGAATAAAAAGAGCAAGGCCTTTTCTTGCTGTTTTGATCAGGCCCCAAACAACTAGATTTTCTCCCCACCTCTCTCTCTCACACTTTTCTCACTTTTCTCCCACCATACAGGCCATCCATTACACATACAATGGATATTTTTTTGTGTTTCAAAGAGTCAGAAGCCACGCACTGTCCACTACACAAACTTTATTATATTTTACTGACCAATTCTCTATAAATACATACTTTTATATAGGGATGACATCATATTTCCAGCCAAATATCATAATGCAAACATGCACAACATTCTATGCAAAACAAACGCCTCATTTTCTTATAAATGGTTATTTCCTGTTAATGTATCATTGACATTTACTAACCTCTCCACTAATCACAATGTCAAATATAATCAATAATATATTTGGCATTTTTATGTATGATAGCATAATCTGAAACCAAATTTTATTATCAATTTTTATGATTTTAGTTCTAAACTCATCTCTTGCTTCGACAAAAACATTCAAATAAAAAAAAACACCATAGAGCTCTTCATAATCATACTACAAGAAGATGAGAGCATTGATGTCTATGTTTAAAAGTTCAATAAATAAGTGCTCAACGTGGAAAGACCCATTAGCCCATTACCGTAGAAATCTTGATTAATGGAGTTTATAACTATTCATTATAAGAAAAGTTATATACTCTTCCTAATAAAAATCTCTTTAATGCTAAATAATTGTTTGAAAATTATTTTATGGTGGAAGAAGCCAAGATGACTAGACAAGGAAATCCTCATTTCCACTCATAAGTAAAGTTTCTTTAACACTATCAGTCAGTAACAGAAGCATTTAAAAGGAGCACCAAGAGGCATATTTGTGATCGACTAACATTCTTTGAGCTCATAACTCTTCTTTTGACCATAAAAAAATGACGCGAACATAAGGAACCCTTATAATTAAGTTCTATTTTTTTCACTATGATCATAAGTATGACACTAAGAAATGCCACACCCTGCAAAGAGAGATAGAAAGACAGATTACCAAAGGTTACCTCTAGCAGTTTATAAAAAAAACAAAACCAGAGCAAGAAAAGAAAGAAGTATGCACACTTGATGAGTTACTTGATATCAAATAATCTTCATATTATCTCCAAGAATTGTATCTCCATTATTTGAACTTTTCAATAAAAAATAATAATTTTTCTCTATATCACTAATGTCTCCTATAAAAATCTCCTATAAAATCTCCATATCTCCAAACATATCTCTATCTCTCCAAGTGTGTCTCTATGAAAAATCTCCATGACAAGGTCTCTATATCTCCATTGAACCTTGATACGTGTCTCGTCTCCAATGTCTCCAAAAAGATTAGGAATTATTCTTCAAGTCTACGTGATTGTTTGTCTCTAAAAGGATTAATGATCATTCTTCAATCTTTGTGATTACTTTTATCTAGATCTCTATGATCACTTATTTTTAAAAGAATCATGGATCCTTCTCCAGTTTTTGAGATTATTTATGAAACACTTTCTTGCATCCTAAATATTGACAAAAATTATGAGAAGTACTATTGGGCATGTTCACAGCACATAAATAGGTAATATTTGTACAAAATAAGTATTTTTTTATGTCGTTTTTTGTAGTTAAGTCTATTTAAAAGGGAAAATAATTGAAAAAAAATAATATTTTTTTAAAATAATATTATGGGATCATCTAGTATATCCTAAGTCTTATTTTCTTACAATTTTAAGAGTTTATTTTTCACATTGGCTTAGTGAATTTATATGAATTTAATAATTATTTTTGGATAATAGCCTTTAAATTTGAACCCAAAAAATAAAAATAAAAAATATATTTTAAAACCTGAGGCGAACACCTTAGGATTGGTAATGAAAAATACTGCGACTACTTGTTTGGATGTCTTCGTCCTAGAGAAAATATCCACATCCTAAGTTGATTATGAAGTCCCATCAAGTCTTAGTAGAATCTTAATGCTATGATTACAAAAAACCTTGTTTG
>Ga0307517_10013358_pt1 | contig 11164 bp, 4 predicted proteins | sample 23_EM_MG_FD_194515 | JGI IMG/M metagenome (GOLD analysis project Ga0307517, IMG submission 194515) | Populus trichocarpa ectomycorrhiza microbial communities from riparian zone in the Pacific Northwest, United States - 23_EM | ecosystem: Host-associated > Plants > Roots > Unclassified | place... | reverse complement strand
AACTTCCGTAAAAACTCAAGATATCATAAATTTCTGAGAAAAAAAATTATATGCCAACAATCCCAAAACAAATTGTTTGATTTAATTCAGTCAAATATTTTATTTTTCCGAGGTTCCACTCATGAGAAATTAAAATTGACATATGAGAGTCACGTGTACTTATAAAAATATTTTTATTAAATAGAAAAACGAATTTGAATAATAATAATAATAATAAAAATTAAATTACCCAAATAAACGTAAGTTGTTGAAGAAAACTGTAAAGTAAAAATCCATATTGTAATAGCTACTGTTTTTTAATTATCTTTTACTTAAAAAAACATTAAATTATTGTTTTTAAATGGTTTTTTTTTTATTGTTTAGATGTATTAATGTTAAGAATTAAAAAACTTAAAAACTTTCATTTTAATTTTAAAAAATAAGTTTGATCGCATTGTCTAACACTAACTAAACTCACTTTAATTTAAAGTGCATGCGAAATTAATTGCTTATGAGGAAGCATTGAATTTGCCAACCTCACACTATAAAGCATTAAAAAATAACAGTCATGTTGAACTTGATGAGGTGGAGAACTTTATTTATGATGAGATAACTTCTTACAGATGAAGATGAGGTGGTTGAGATTGACAGAGGTGGTTGGATTCGACAAAGCACATGCAAAACCAGCTTTCGGTCGTTCCGTATTTAAAAAAAAATTGATTTTTTTTTAATTTTAAATTAATATTTTTTTATTTAATGTCTTTTTTTTTTCCGATGACTTTCTTCTCTTCTCTCTCATCACACAGGGATCCAAACACATACAAGATAAAGTTTAGGGTTTAAATATAAAATCCTCCAGTAATAGAGATCAAATGTGTAAGAATTTGAAACTCTGGGTATCAAGTTGTGGTTTTTTTTTCACGCTTCTTAAATAGTAAAAATAAGATGCATGCTTTTTTCTTAATCCTGGGCCTTATTGCTTTAAGTTTTCCAACAATAAATTAAACCTTTTTTTTCATAAAATTGATGTCTAATTCATAGACGAAACACTTTCAGATACCTTGCACATGCGATGAAATACAAATAATAGAGAATTATAGTGCATAAATCAAAGAAAACATCAAGTGCGAGGATGAAATGACACAAAAATAAAGTTTGTGGATGAACAATATAGTTTATAAAATCTCACAATTTTACGAAATCATAGTTGGAAAAATGATTTTATTAACCTTGCTTGCAACTCAGCATACAGGCTTCACAATTACGTTGATGTTTCCGATTCCCGGGAAACAATATGCACTCATAAGCCCAAGCATCGTATATTTTACAAGTAATTCTTATGGCACTCATAAGCCCGAGCATCATATATTTTACAAATTTCCTTAGCCAAATCATATAAAACATGCTCTCTTCTTTTCATCGTCTATTTTCGGATTTCTTCAACTGGGGATTGAAATCCTTGTGGGATTTTACTTTCAGTTCTCTAATCTTGGATTTATGAACCACCACGGAGAAAAAACACGGGAGGAAGAGGGAAGGAAAACCACTGGTTCAGTGGTAACAGGTCCGATGAGAGATTTCAATAAATTCCATTAAATAGAACCTCTTGGAACTCACAAGAGCCATCTTTTAAATTCTTCCGTTCCAAATGGAGGGTTTCTCCCATTGAATGGACCATCATCAAGTTCAAAAACCTCGATTTATTCAGGTCAGGAAATGAATGCAGAGTGAGCGAAAAAGAAGAGGGAAAAGGATGAATTGCCGGTGGGGGCGGGGGGGCGTTGCAGGAACAAGGGTCCATATTTTGGGAGCTCCAATTCCAATTCTCCCTACCACCACGCCAACCGATCAAAACTTTTACATTGCATACACTCTCAAATATAATGCGCAATGAGCTAAAACAAATACCAAGAATGAGTAAAGGACTGGACCCAGCAGGAAAGGTTCTGCTATGACCTGAACAAGAGAATCGCGTGTCAATTAAATGTGCACTCCATACAGGCTTACGCACTTGTGTAGAAGCACAGAGAGTTTACCTTAATCCTTCTATAGTTTGATCAGATTTCCAGACTACATCCTTTAAACCTGACGAGAAACTCTTGTAGAACTGCCACATGATAAGAGAAATGTATGCTATATTAGTCAACCACAGACTTGGCCTGCTAAAATTCTTCCATCCTATCCACAAGGAATTCTTTACTTCTTTTTTCATTTTTCATTTTTTTTTTTTTGGTTTCCGACATATAAAAATTAGAATGTTGACATACATTGTGAAACTCCAGCGTATCACCACCAATTTTCCGGAGCTCCACCATGTGCAAAGAGGGAGCTACCTCAAACACCTGGAAGTCCACAAGCAACAAGTTGTCAGCTACCATGTGTGGCATCAAATACTTGAAATGCACAATCATTAGCCCACATAGTTCTGATTGGGTGGGCCAGAGAACCATTCAATAATTGAAATGATACTTGAGGCTTTCAGTTAAGCTGAACCTGGATTGTTAGTTAGAACAAGGTCTAATGGCTAAAAATTTCAATGAGAATAAGCTCTCGGAACTCCTGTTAAACCAACAGTGCAGACAGGAGTACCTTTATCGGTCCATAGCCAGAAGTGGCTGAACATCCGAAATGCAGCACACGACTGAGTGCTTGCATAAAACACAACGGATTTATCATTTTTTTTAACCAAAACCCTGTGATTCACACTAAAGAATGGCTTTGAACACACATTAACATGTGGCCAACATTGATGAGAGAAAAAAAGGACTGCCCAGAAGATGCACAAAAACAAATAAAATCCAAACTACAAAAAAATCAGGAAAAAAAAAAAACAGATTCCTACTAATTGCCGTGTAAGATGTGGGACATGCATTTTCATAACTGAGAAAGTTAGCATGTAATTGCCTTGCATTATAACGTGGACAGACACCTTTTCGTTTCTTTAAAGAGAAGCATAAGACAGTCGTGAGTACTCAAACATGATTGTGAAATTACATATGTCGGGGGTTTGGAGAATATAATATCAACAATGAGGTTTAAGAGCAAGGAAAAACATTCTTCTTCATATGTTATAAGTTATTGTTTACTTCATTCTGAAGGGATTCAAAAGTATCATGAATTAACTCAATGTTACCTCAGTTGCTACAGAGAGTTGGCCCTTCCTCCCACCTTTGTCTCCTTTCAGCTTCATCTGGAATAGTTTGGAAATGAAGGCATTCAATTTAGATAACAGAATTATAATATAAAAGCTAGCTGTTTAGGTAAATGTTGGTTAAAAAAGGAGGGACATGGAAATTGAAAGAAAGGAAATTAAAATGCATAAACATAACTGGAGGGAGAAAACTTTACCTTGTAGTTTCGTTTGTCGACATTAAACCCCAGAGGCTTTGCAGCTTCCTCAATTCTAGACATAATTTCATTTGCGGGGCTATGAGAAGCAATACGGGTTTCTCGTTTCACAAAACCCTAGAGCAAACAAAGAGAGGCGAAGAGGAAAACTCAGGTAGCAATAACGAGCTTTAACTTCATTGGAAAAGAAAGATCAGAGGATAGACGGCATAAAGTAATCACTAATTATCTATACAAATATGGAGAGGGGTTGAGTCAGGACCAATTCAAACTAAGGGCCAAAAGGCTTCATACTCTTAAACAAAAATATAAATGGCAAGTGCATAAACATCGCCTTGGCAAAACCATGCCTTTCCAATTTTCAAAACTTTGCCACCATGATATGTCACTGTCACATTAGTGGCACCAGGAATTTAATATTTTAAAAGCAATGAAAGAATTCTAGTTATACATACTGCCTGCTTCCCGAACAAATTCTCAAGGCTAAATCCCTGTGTCTTAGAAATAAGCTCGAATGCATTCATCGACGCAGGTTTCTTCTTCTTTTCTGTAACAAGATGTTCCTGCAAAGTAAATAACTAGAATTAGAATTGTTCTGCTAATGTATTGCCATTTCAGGTTGAATGCATTGTTGGTTTACAATGCCGTGGACACAAACCAAAGACCAAAAAAATCCAGTGCCCAGATTTGAACACAGGGATTAAACATTCTGAATGATATTTCTACACGGATCTGCAGAAGGTTTGGTGCTAGCACACATTGTATTTATGCCTTGTCTAAGGTAAATTAGTTAGCTTTTGTGATTAAAATTCTAACCTTCGAATCATTAAAAACAGCATCAACATCATCTACATTTACATGCTCTTCCTGCTCGAATTGTGGTGGCCTGTATCCTTTCTTGAACCATTCATCTTCTATAATCTCAGCAACTGTTATCCTCTGTGGCAGATGCAATCATGATATTAGTGACTATAAGCATCCAATTAAGACAAGAACAAAGTCATGAGGTATTGCATTAGGTACTTTATAGGCTAATCTCTAATGACGCTACTAACACAAGTCCAGCAGAAAACTCAAAATGTATAAGTAGTATTTAATGTTCATCCAACAAAGAGAGGGATAGAGATCTCACTGTAAGAGGCTCCGGGTCAAGAATACGCTTTATCAGTTTCTTTGCACCAGATGAAAACCAAGATGGAAATGTGAAATCAGCACTGCAGATCTGAAATTACTTTCAGACATGTATTAGTATGTATAAAGAAATTCTCTTGACTTGTAATCGTGAAACAAAAGCTCAATTTTACTTACTTTTAAGTATAAGGCCATAAGACTTGTCTCATCAAAAGGCAAGTATCCAGCCATAAGTACATAGAGAATGACCCCACAAGACCATACATCAGATGCTGTGCCATCATAACCTTTGTCTTTGAGAACCTGGAAAGAAAAATAACATATGCTATCAATATAGTGCAGTAATGCATCATTCCGAGAATTCTATTTCCGCCAAATTAAAGGTGAAATACCTCAGGTGCGACATAATTTGGTGTTCCACATGCAGTGTGAAGCAGCCCATCACCCTAGAATTAGAAAAATAGTAAGAAAAATGTCTGCCTTCATTATTGTATGTTGCAGAAAAAATCTATTTCCAGTCATAAGCTTTGAATAGTTATCAGTTTCTATAATTCAAGAGAACGAGGCCAGAGTCTACATTTACAGAACGTGTATTTGCATAATGTAAATGGTAGGAAATATGCAATAAATCCAAGTATCAAATAACACATTTCTTGAATTAATCCACTTAGAGAAAGCTGATCCTTACAACATAAACCTACAGGATAGGATGTAAGCAACAATCAAATCATGCTTACCTGCAATTGTTGTGACAGTGCACTCAATCCAAAATCCGAGACTTTAAGAACACCGTGTGAATCAAGAAGAAGGTTCTCAGGCTGCAAAATGCAGAGTAGCCATTAGTGATAAACAACCAAACTCCTAGTTGAACGAGGCAGGAATCAAATATATTTCTCGACACATGCACCCATTATCAGAAAAATGAATTTAGAAAATTAAGGAAGTTTGGCAAACCTTCAGATCTCTATGGAAAACGCCTCTACTGTGGCAGTAATCCACGGCATTAATAAGCTGCTGGAAATACCTCCTGGCTTCATCCTCTCTAAGTCTCCCATGCTTAGCCTAGGAGCAAAGGGACAATCAAACACTCCTAATTTTTTTAATTACCGGACACTGCTAACTAATTAAAAACATCATTAATGTACAAGAAAAACTGAAATGAAAATTGGAAACGCGAAACGTAATAATAAATCAGAGAAACTAGCTCAAGCAAAAAATTAATTTCTTACAATCTTGTCAAAGAGCTCTCCTCCGTCAACAAACTCGATAACAATGTAAATCTTAGTTTTGCTTGCCATGACCTGCAAGCAAATCCACAAGTAGCAAAGTAGAGTCAGTCGCATTCATAAAAATTTCAATAGACTTTTCCTTTTTTCAAAAAAACAAAATTTACGTACCTCAAAAATCTTGATGACATTGGGATGTTTAATCAGCTTCATTGTTGATATTTCTCTTTTTAACTGCCAACAAAAATTAAAACAGCACAATCATTTTTCTTAATCACTGGTCTAACATTAATGAATCATCATAATTAGAACATGATATATTCCTGGTTCACACGGTACAGAAACCAACAAAACAAAACTCGATATAAAAAAAATCAAAATGAATATTATTAGAACCTGTTCGACCATCTTGTGACGGAGGACTTGCTCACGATCGAGAATTTTAATGGCAACAACATCACCGGTTTCAACATTTTTAGCGACCTTCACCTTGGCAAAGCTTCCTTCACCTATGGTCTTCCCTAACTCGTACTTACCTACTCGTGTTCTCGTCCCCTGTCCCTTAGCACTCATGATTATTTATTTGTTTGTTAAAAGAGAATGAAATTGTCCGATCAACTACTGACTTCGTTTTTCTTCTTGTTGTTTTATATAAACGGAGTGGCTTTTATTTGGATCAGAAGAAGAAGAAGAGAGGAGGGAAATTTCGAGGATGGTGCGATTACTGCAGGAGAGATAACGCGGGTCCCTGAGCAGAGAGGAAAGAATATTATTATACGTAATGTAATCTACCACCATTCAATCAAAATATCAATGTTTCCGTGTCTGAATTTTTTTTATATAATTTTTGTTTTTTTTAATGAGTTGTATGGTTATAAGATAAATATTGTTTTTTAAAATATATTTTTTTAAAAAAATTTATTTTACCCATCAACCTATAAAAAAAATTAATTTTAACAAAAAAAAACAGGTTGAACTGAATAAAAAAAAGGTACCAAGAGAGAATTCGGATATGTAGAGCCTGTGAATTTACCTACTCGGCCCTTACATAAGCTTCTCGTATTCTTTCCAAAATTGTATTACAAAATAAGATAAAATAAAGGAAAATAGCTTAATTCCTTACAGGGGTGTTTCCCATACGTTAAAAGTGCCGTGTCATCCTAGTTATCAATAATTAACCTGCCGTTTACTCTTTTCTATGCTCTAACTACAGGAAAGGAACTCGTTGAAAGCGTTTATCATTGTGTTCAAAAAATATTTTAAAAAAAGTTAAATTGTTTTAAAAAATTAATATATTTTTTATATTTTCAAATCTTTTTGATGTGCTGATTGAAAAATAATTTTTAAAAAATAAAAAAAATATTATTGATATACTTTTTTGAGTGAAAAATACTTTAAAAAGCCACCACAATCACACCCTTAAACACGCATGTTTATAAAATTCATACCATTTAATTTAAATCATCAAATTTAGCATGCAACTTTCCATTTAAATATATAATTTTATATTTTTAAAATCAACCTAATAAACATTATTCATCGTCATTTAAATAAAAAAATCATTAATATAATTCTCAAAACCAATTTACTCTCACTTTTTTTCTTTCTGTTAAAAAAGATTATCGTATGAAGGAAAATCCACACGTGTGCCTGTCACATTTTCACTAAACACATAATAGGGTGGACAAATTAGGCGGGTACATGTGGACATTACGCGTAATAGGGGGACCATCACAAAGACGAAGATAACTGAAAGGCAGCTATTAGATAGAAACTACTTACAATGCAATTTTGTCTTGTTTCAATAATGGAGAACGTCCAGAGGTTTTTAGTCACTCTCTGATGGGGAATTTGTTGACCACGAGCCTCCCCTGTCTAGGCTTTACTTACTTTTTATTGTGTTTTTTTTAAATTAAAATAATATTTTTTTATCCTTCAAATTTATTCTTAACATGATTGAAAATATAAAAAAAAATCTTTTAAAACGTGAAAAGAAACCTTTGATTTTTCAATCCCTTCCTTTTCAATATCGATTTCCATTCCATGTGCGGTTTCATCTGGGTACTCTCCTTGGGACCTTGACGAACTTTGCCCACTCGTTCTTGAGTGGAGACAGATTTCTCGTGACCACGACTGCGATGATAAAATGTGACCCAGAAGAAAAGAGAGTAAGAGTAGGCCTACGTGGTGGTGGTCGACCAAACGAATCTGAGGTGTTTATGTGACTGTAATTACCGGACTCGACAAGAAGATGACGATGTAACGTACTAGGTTGAATTGTTGTGTATTTGGCCTAATTTAGTTGAGCAAATGCTGTGTAACAAATAAATTGTACAATTTTTTTTACGCCAACTGGTGTGACAAGTAAGTTTTTTTTGTATCATTCTAGACCTAACCTGGTTCTATACCTAAGTTCATTTCTTATTACTTTCCATATTTGTTGTCAAGGATGAAGTTTTATATGACTTGTTTGTGTAGACCCTCTTCAGTTACTAGGCTTGGAATGGCTCCTTGAGGGATGACTAAGCCTAGACCCAAAGGGACCGTACTAGATCTGCTGATTTTCTAACTGGTTGCCAATTATATAAGACAATCTTGCTGAGCTTGCTTGGCCCAGGCTTGGCTTACGTGTACATGAGGGGTTGCTTTGAACCGGAAAGGCATAAGAATCCGATAGTAGATAGGAGTTAGGGGTTTTCCGTTGTTAATTCCGAATAACAAATGGGCTTCCATTCTGCAAAGGGATATAACACCGAGCAGGCCAAGGCCCAAGTTCCTTGTTTTAAGAGTTCATAGTCATTGGTAATTTGTCCTCCTCTTCTCTGTCTATTATCCGAAAGATTCGAAACTAGAGCCAATCAGCTGTTTATAATCAACTTCAAAAAATAATGGAGCTATTACCACGCTAGGTGTACTTGTTAAGGATCCGGTGGAATTAGTTTTCTTCTTTTGTTTTTCCTAGTTATATTCAAGCATAAGTTCTCGCCATAGATTAAACTAATTCATTAGCTTGTGCTACACGGCTAGCTAATTTTTTTAATATAAAAAAATTATATCTAAGCATTATATTGTATTTTTTTTTAAAGAAAAATAATAATCATTAATGCAAGATTCTACACCTATTTGAATGGCATCTTTAATAACCGATGCAAGATTTGACATGAATTAGATGATATATTTTTTAACATTAAAATTGTGATATATTAGATTTTTTAAAAAATATTAAGATAATTATGTATTGGATTGCTCTGAATTATCTCGAATTAATCATCCAAACTTGCGATCCAGGTTATAAGACCGCAACAACTCTGTAAAAAATAAATTAAAACAAATAATGATAACTAATCCTAATATAACTCGATGTTGAAGTGTGAAATTTAAAATAAAAATATTCAATTAAAAAAAACAAAAACTCAAGTGAACCTAAATCAGCCTGTTAAACTTATGATTCATACCGTTTATTCCACTAGATGTAATTATTTTTTATTTTTTAAATTATTTTTTATTTAGTTACACAATAACCAGGCATATTTGACTCTTTTTCTATCAAATTAAAAACCAAAAACAAGAATAAACGTAATAAGCGTGTAGGATTGAAAAACAAAATGACATGTTTTGTAAGTATCAAATTAAAAAAAGATATTTAAATAACAAGCGATGATTTTAAAAAAATAAAACTTTAAAGGGGTTAAAATACATTAAGTAAAAAAAAGCAATGCCCTAGATCTGGCGATGAATAGAAACCGAGGCAAATTGTTAATTCACCTTCCCTAAATAAAGCAAAGCATCCCTAAATACAACTGACCAAGATGAAGCCTGTTACGGCATTGCAGGCAAAATGCATTTCGATCGGAGAAGAGCTCAGCTCGGTATAAGTTAATCTAATACGTCCAGTGCAAAAGGTGCGGCTAAAGCACTTCACGAATCGTGATATTTGGGAGCTAGTTTCAATCTCTCTCTTTTTTTAATTTGTTTTTTTTTAATTAATTTATTTAGTATTTTTATATCATTTTAATATGTTAATATTAAAATTAAATTTAAAAAATAAAAAATACTTTAAAATATAATTAGTATAACCCTTTGGTATTAAAATACTGTTGTATTGTATCCCCTGCTCCACAGGTAAAACCTACTTGGTATTTGGTACATATTAGAGACTAGTACTTTTATGACATATGATAATCTACGAGTTTGATAAAAAAAAATAAAAAATATTATCACTCTAATGAACTATTTGGTGTAATTAAACTGACCAACGAATTAATTTTAAATTTTATTAACCTGATTTTTGTTTGGTTCTAGTTTAGAATTAATTCTTTAAGAGTTAGTTTTATTAAATTTAATTAATTTAATGAGTTTAAAGGTAACTTAAATTATCAGTAAAAAATATAATTTTACTCTTTCTTTCAATATAATATCTTTTTTTATAATATTTAGAGGGCGACCAATTATATTGACCTGAATTTTAAGACTTAACCTACAAAATCAGTGATTTGGATTAGAGATTTCACTGAGTTTAATAACTTTATTTTTTAAACTATTTTTTATTTAATAATATGTTAATCAAAATAAATACTGGTAAAATTAAGAATCAATCAAATATAAAAGGTTTATTTTATACTATAATACCCTCATAAAAACAAAAACAAGTTAAAACAAATTGTAAATATCCTAGTTGTATTAGAAACCGAGTTCATTTATTAAAAGAAAAAAATTGAGTTAGTAAAAATAACATTTTACATTTGTTTATTTATTTATTTTTCTTTCATTTATATAGTAATATTTTCTTGGTAATCCCATCACTGAACATCTAAAGAATACAAATTAGTATTCACAAAGTGAAGATCTGAGTATTGATGATGTTTGGAACATGTTTCGTATTACTGTGTTACGTTATTTGGGGTTATTATATTGTGTGCTGCATTATCTTGTATTATTTGATATTGTACCGAGAAATAAAAACAGTGCTTAATATAATTAGTTATTTAATTATGCTTATAAATACTTAAAATAGTTAAATAATATTTAGTTAAATCTGATTGTTATGTTTTTTAAATTGAAAATGACTAATAAGGACTCCAGCTGAAAATGTTTAAACAAATACAATAAATGATTCGTGACTTCTTATTAAATTTACATAATATATGAACATATTTTTTATAAAAATAATTTTTAAATAAATATTATATATAAATAATATAAATAGTTTTTAAATAAAATTATATAAAATATTAGTATATTCGTTACAAGTAGTTTATTGTTTTCAAAAAAAAGGAAATAAAGATTATTCCTTTTTTTTCTTGAAATTTTTTTAACCTGAGCCCAACTGTTTCCTGGAAACAAACAAGCCACCAGTCAGAAAATCCACAAAGTCATCAACATTAAAAAGAAAAATCGAATCTACCCCACATAGCTTCATCCATCACTAGTGTTAAAGCCTACGACGTAATCCTTAATTTCTTCTTTAAATAAGTATTCAT
>Ga0307517_10013357_pt1 | contig 11165 bp, 3 predicted proteins | sample 23_EM_MG_FD_194515 | JGI IMG/M metagenome (GOLD analysis project Ga0307517, IMG submission 194515) | Populus trichocarpa ectomycorrhiza microbial communities from riparian zone in the Pacific Northwest, United States - 23_EM | ecosystem: Host-associated > Plants > Roots > Unclassified | place... | reverse complement strand
AAATTGAAATTGAATGATAAAATTGAAAACAAATAAAATTTATACAAAAATGACAAGATAAAAAAAAATCAAAAGAGTAAGGATTGAAGTTGAAATACAAACAACAAAGATGGTCAACATGTATTTTTCAAGGAGGAGAGAGAAAAGAAAAAAAAAAAGGTTCATTAATAACAAATCAAATCACCACCGGTTACACGCGCCACACCAATAGAAAGATGATACATTGACGCTTTTAATAACACGATAAAAGGGTATTTTTAAAAGCTAGAAGACAACCGCACACTTCACCATAAAGGCACTGGCACCTCCCATAAACCTCCTGGTGGTATACACGTGCCCTACCCTTTTTTTAAGTATTTAGACAAAAACTAAATTGTTATTGATCTGACATGTTAATATCAAAAAAAACCTTTGAGAAAAGATGAAAAAACCCCTCAATATCAATTTTAATTTTTTGACTTTCAAAAACATTTTGATGTTTTATTTGTACTTTTAATTTTTTTATTATTCTTTATGTTTGGATAAATATGAAATTACCCTAGCGTGCGCTTACATGATAATAAAAAAAATTCAGTTGAGAAGTAATAAATTGCTTCTTGCCACTATTTAAATTCTTTCCTTTAATGGTATTTAAATATTTACCTTTAGTCAGATTGAAAATTACTAATATACTAGTGAAAAGATCTTAATCCCTCCTATAGCTAGTTGTTATTTTTTTAATGGGAGAAACAAAAATATCATTATATTATTACAGTGAACAATGTAACTAGTCTACAGCTAAAATATTTTCACCACTAGTTTTAGCTTGAGTTGTGTTAGCTTGGGAAAAAAAATTCATCCTGGAGGTTAGTTTGTTTTTATAATTTAAAAATATTTTTAAAAAAATTAATTTTTTTTTATTTTTTTATTTAAATTAATATTTTTATAGTGTTTTTAAATCATTTTAATGCATTGATGTTAAAAATAATTTTTTTAAAATAAAAAAATATATTATTTTAATACTTTTTAAATAAAAAAATATTTTAAAAAACAACTATAACCATCCTCTTAAACAGCCCACACTGTTCCGTAAATATATTAAAAAACATGCAGTCCTGTACATGAAGAATTAAAATAAAATTTTAAAATAAATAAAAAATCAAAATCAAAATCAAATTTGCACGTGGGCTGCAACATGTGTGAAGCTTTATAATTATGGTTGTCAATCAATAATGATGATGTGTGAGACAGAGTAATTGATGGAAACTTCTATGGTTGGTTGACCAATTGTCCCTTGAATGATTTTGGAGCTGTTTCTAACAAAGGTGATCCTTGGCTGTCACCTTCTATATTTGTAGAGTAATTTTTAAAATATATTTTTTTAATATATTAAAATAATTTTGTTATATTATCATATTAAAATTATTAAAAAATATAAATTTAATATTTTTTCAAATCAAAAACATTTTTTTAAAAAAATAAAAATAAAAAACATTAAACACTTTTTCATTCAATGAGGTTATTAATAATGTTGATGGTGACAAAAGCTATATACAAATCTATCTATTTATCTATTAATCTATATATTATAAATGTAAACTTGCAATGGATTTTATAACGTGAAATATTACTCGAATGCAGATTTATTTCCTATAGTAAAAAGTTTCATGCAGGCACGAACTTACTTAATTAAATTATTTATTTTTTCAAATGCTGCCAAATATTACCGTTCTTTCCCCCCTATGCAATATTATATAGTATGCATTAATGAGTCAATTTTGCGCAAAACTTGGCAGATTCCCCTGCATGATATTCCTCACTAACTCTGAAATCTAATTAAATTGGAAGATAGAAAACGAAGAGGGAGAGAATACATTTTCCAAAATCAAAGTGGTCCAGCTTTGAGGGCCTAAACACAATAATATTAATATGTGTTCAAATCCGTTTGTTTGTTTTTGTATTTAATATTTTTTTATTTTAAATTAATTTTTTATATATTTTTTCAGATTGTTTTGATGTATTAATGTTAAAAATAATTTTTTAAAAATAAAAAAATATTATTTTGATATATTTTTAAGCGAAAAATATTTTGAAAAGCAACCATTATCACACTTTCAAATATCACATCTATATATATACTATCATATATTTGAGTGAGTAACATATGATTATGGTTTAAAAAAAGGGAGAAAATTGTACATTGATTAGTGTTGGACAAAAGTATATCATCTTAAGAAACTATACACATTGTTATATACAATCTAGGGATGGTGTTCCAACTTTTTCCAACTTAGAGTATTTAAATCTACAACCGTTTGCATTTTTAATTTGGATAGGGTTGGGTGGAGAATTTGTCCAACCTAACCTAATTTTTTTTTAAAAAAAAAATCAAGTTTTAAGAATAATTTAAATCTTAAAAAATAAACCACATGAATCATAAAATCATAAAATAGTCTCAACGGTAAATTCATGCATAAAACTATAAGATTTCATATATGTTATTAGAAAATAAAATTGCAAATCTATATATATATATATATATATATAAACTAAGTGTGGGTCAAGTCGAACACCGATGAATCACGTAAACTCCTTAACCATTTTTATATTAATTCAAGTCAAACATGATAAAAATTCATTTTTTTAGGTTAGATAACGTTGGATATTACACTAGATTTTGATTTTATCTCGAGACATGATATTACAAATTAAAAAGTAATTCTTACTGAATCATGTAGCTAGATCTATGTCTTATACCCGTCTCTGGAGGAGAAATATATACATTGTTTTTCCAGTAGCATGTCAAAAAGTCTTGTATGTTCATCGATTAAATGCACCAAATAATTGACCGAATGGACCTTTCTATCTCCATAAAACATGTGTGCTGGTTAGGGCCTAAGTAGCTGGAGCTGCTGGACATAGGCTAGGGTTTTAGAGTGGAAGAGGATATGTTTAGTCTTCGGTATAGAAGGGAGCCATTATTGAAGAGAAGAGGTCGGGTACAGATGGGCTAATGGGTCTGCATGCCTAAATCATGCAAATAAATTAGTGAGAGACAGTCTTATTAATAACTGTATTCAATACAATATGTTTGGATCTTAATAATTATATATAATTTACTTAATTATTATATAATAGAGGAAGTCAACAAACCTTCTAATTAATAAATCAAGAAAAAATAATAGTAAAAACAAACCCATATTGATCATCAAATGATTTCTTGAGTAGTGATATCCTAATATTTTTAAAATTTCATTGATTATCTGTAATCGTAAATAAGTACACAATTAATTAATAAGGAAATCTTTATCACTTGTCCTTAAATTTGAGTTTGAGACCTCAAAATAAAAATTTTAAGCTTTAACTATCGGAATTTTTCTTCAAAAATCAGTAATCATTCCTAAAATCTTAATACTATCTGTGAAATTTTATCTTTCAAGAATTTTAAAGACAAATTAATTAATTAATTAATTTAATAATTATAATAAGAATATGGATTAATTGCGATGTTTTCATTTACATAGAGCCCACAATTCCCTCTTAATTGGAGCCTAGCAAGTGTAAATAGAATTGAATATATGAGGACAATATATCGTCGTTATTTTATTGCATTATATACGTCTCCCTTAGCTTATTGCATACCATACATTAAATTACAGAGAAGAACAATTGTTTGATGTTGGCAAAAATAGCATTCCAACATGAAAATCAATCATATTTAAATATAAATCTGTAAAAGCATGAGAAAAACTACAAGCAGCGCATCTGTGGCAGTCCAATGTACAGATCAGTCTCCACGATATCTGAACTCTTGCTACATGAGCTCAAGTATGACACCACTTGGTTCGATTGAGTTGATTGCTGCAATGGCTGTGCATCACACTAAACCAACACCAAGACGAAAAATATCAACAAAACTTTCAAACAAAACCATTAGAATTTCTGACAGATGACAAGAAGACCATCCCATTAGAGAGGTTTCTTAGCAGCTAGCGTAAGGGTTGAGAAATCAACATGGGAGGATTTCAATCGTTTTGATGTTTTGACGTTGTAGTAGGTTAACTCATGATGTGGTTAACTAGGTTAAACTTTATCGGGTTAGGGTTAAAATCAATGAATTTATTTTTTAAAAAAATTTGAACAAAAATAATAAACCTGGATTGCTCTATAATGTAAAACCCGGCCCATGGTACCATATTCATCATGATTTCACAATACTAACCTTTGCTAACAACAGTCATTGCGCATATTAATTAGGTTGATCAGAACTATATATGTAAGAACGAAAACCAAGCGTTTACCTGTTTAGTTAACCTTGCATTCTCCATTAACAACAATCTTTCCTGAAATAGGAATGAGAAAACAATTAGAAGAAATTGCTTTAATACAACTGTACGTAAAGCTAAACCAACACCTCTAATTACCTTTGCTTGCAGCTGTTCTATCTGCTCCTTGAATAACTGAGTCTGAATTATAACCAATATAAAAACTTGTTAGCATTTGAGTTTATTGATTAAACCCAGAACTCCTAATTAGGCAGTCCAAAGCTATCCAACAATCTTTTGTCTGCCACATTTGACACAGTTTCTTCAGAGAAACATATACCTTTCTAGCCCTGATATTGCTTAAACTGATCTCAAGCTGATTGTCAATGTCATGGAGCTCTTCGGGAGAACATGAATCTAAATCTTGCCCTAAAAGCTTTCTAAGAAACAAATTTCAGAAGTTCAGTGAGACCCAATAGTACACACACCAGGCATAATCGCTATGTAGAAAATTGGGAGAAGAAGAATCAAACTAAGTTATTCACCGTTGCAAAATCTCGATCATCTCAATCTTCTTGGCCATGTTTGCTGATTCTTGTCTTAATTGCTGCATGTTGAATTACTTACGGTGAAGAAATAGTGATTGGCAAAGGAAGAGGCAATTTCTCGAACTAGACAGTCACACAGTCTTAACAATCTAATTACATATAAAGATTCATATGATAAAAGGCCTAACCTCCTTAGATTGTTCCACATCAATCCTGTCAGTGTGCAATTGCTTTGCATTTTTACGGTACCGATCAATCGTCTTTTGTATCCTGCAGCATCCCAAACATATAAGATAGCATCAAGTCATGAAGCTTTCCTTTATCTCTAAGGGAATAAGGGGCAAGAAAACTAGAAGAACCCCTCTATAATGCTTGTAAATCTTGACTATAACTTGAATATCACATATTGTTTATGTTTCCTTGTTAAATTTCACAAGGATAACCTCCCTATGCATAGCATCCAAGTCCCTACGTTGCAGAAAACATAAACTAGAAGCTTTCCTTTATCTCTAACGTAATGTACTCTTGGTGTATTCTAAGAAATCAGGGGATCAATTTTTAATAAATATTGAAAATTAAACTTATTTACTTTCCATGTAAAAGCTAATCTTTATTGTGATGATCAGATTATTTCACGTTGTAACTTTGTATTTATCTCAGCTCTCCTCCTTTCTAACGTAACAACTTACCACTAAAGTATATACCTCGATAATATATGGCTAGATGTATAGGATCCACTCATTCGATATATTAAACCTTTTATGAAGTGATTTTAGGAGGAAAATCTGATAAGATTTAGCATTACTCAAAAAAATGGAACTAAAACTTTTTTATGAACAAATTTCGAAGGGGCAGAATTTGTGTGTGTGATAGTGTATATTTGGTAGCTCAAGGATCTAAACCCAATTGGAGAAGAGAACAGAGAAATGAGAACAAAAACAAAAGCTTACAAGGAAAAAGAAATACTATAGTGTAAGGGTCAGAAAATTCTAACACAAGAACCAGTGGCTTCTTCACCAATCGATTCAGAGAGGATGACTAGCATTCTCAAGGCAGCTTGTAGTAACAGGTTCTCAAGTTGAAAAGGCATCAAGAACAGTAGCAAACAAAAAGAGGTGCAACGTGTGGAGCCACCACCAAGCATTTTTCAAAGCCTCTTTTTGGTAGCTTAACACAGCTTCGATCCACAATTTACTATACAGGACCAGACCTTTTTTGTAGAGATGGCCGGTGATAATAGCTAAATATACCTTTAAACTCACATCAAGCTTGAATATTTCTAACAAATAATTAATTTCTTATTTCAATTTTCAATTGGTTTATATATATTTTTTATTAATGCTCTTCAACACAACATAATTAATTAGTACGAACACATATAGATGCTCCACATGAAGAAAATTTTGCAACAAAGCATGCCTTTAGTAGCTGATCGATGGATGAAAACAAGAAGATTCTTTGAGCTCAGAGATTGTAGTACCTCCCACACACACGTTGACAAGTAGATTAGGTCTCTTACAAGCATTTCAATATCACACACAATGACACAAACAAGAACTAGCTATAGCACACAAGACAAAGTACAATACAAAGCAAAGACATCAAAATTCTTTCACAGCATAAGATGTTGCTAAAACCAAAGAAACCATCAACTAAACTACAAATAACAGGTATATAATGAATCCATTGTCTTAAAATTTGTTTTGGAGCATGCTGCAATTGTAAAATGAAGTTAGTTTTCCACAATTTACACTTTGGTTTCAATCTAAAACGTAGGACCTGTTTGGTATTAATTTTCGACCTCTTTTTTGAATAAAAAAACAAATTAAAAGTAGGTTGTAAAGCAATACCAAACAAGCCAAATATTACTATTCAATATACAAATCTCTCCCTGAATTATTGTCCATTTTTATTTACACTCCAAGAAGAATATTTTTTTATTTAAACTACAAATTAAATGTATGTAAAAGAATTTTCTTTAGTACATCAATTTTTATAGAACTAAAACCAATTGGCTAAAACCAGAAGTACAGTTGCTAGCACCCATCTTCTTTTTTCTTTTCTATTTTCTCAAAACAAACAAATGGCCATGGTCCATTTCTCAAGAAAGCATTAATTTTAGCCCTAGATGCCAAAGATCAGAAAGGAAGAGGGGAAAAAAATCAAGGGTCATTGATGACTAAAATTTTCTATCTATCTATCTATCTGATTTGCACTAAAAGCATTTCCTTTTGATATGCAAATCTGAAAGGACCACTGTAAAATCTATATGGTACAATTTAATGAGTTGAAATGTCATCGCTTCCCTCGATATAGGACCCCTACAATATCGTACATACATCTATCTTAACCATTGAACCTAGATAACGAAACATCGGACGACAGATTCTGCAGGTCACAGGCCGTGGAGGATGCAGCAAAGTTTTCATGCCATTTTCAACTTATTAAGTATTTGAAGTCAGTCTCCTCTAGGCATGTACTTAGAGAGCCAAATAAAACAATAAAGCTTACGGCCATCTGAATTAATAGAATATGCACTCTGCATCTCTCCCTAAAGCTTCGTTAGCTAATCCATCGATCTGCCAAATCATTAGCTTCTCTAAAGACATTTCTTTAGTTAATAATACTGATCTTTTCTATATATTATGCATCATCAAAAACAAGGTCAAAGCAATCAAGGAAGGAGAAAGAAAAAGAAACATACTGATCAATGCTTGCAAACTTAAAGAGTGTTCCTTTCTGTGAAAACATGATCACTGCAACTTCAGCATCGCACAGAATTGATAGCTCATAAGCTTTCTTCAATAACCCATTTTTTCTCTTGGAGAAGGTCACTTGCCTGCTAGTTGCATTCTCTATCCTTTTCAGCTGAACCTTTCCTCTCGCCATGTCCTCCTAGTTCACATATTCATAGAAAATCTAAACCAAGTTATAAAGGATTCTCAATGAAACCCTAAAGTTAGAATTAAAAAAAAAAAAAAAGAAGCTAGTATCATTTTTGAAATGATACAATATCTCACCAAATCCCAGAAATCTTGTGTTTTGAGCTCAAGAAAATTTTACAACAATCAACAAAACTCCAAAGAAACTAGAAATCCTTACAGAATGGACGCTAGGGATGATTAAAAACATGAAAAAGCACACCGAAATTCAGTCTAAAGTCCTATGGTTAAAAAATAAATTCATGAAGGTGTTTCCTATATATATATATAGAGAGAGAGAGAAGGGACAGAAGGAGGAGGTATATGTTATCAAAACGGTATAACGGGAAAGAATCAAAGAAGGTGAAAAACCCTAGAATAGTAAGATTCACATAGCGGCAGAGGATATTCAGATTGGTGGGTTGAAGATTGATGAATGGATGGATAGATAGATGGTTGGATCTCTTTATTCTATGACCACAAATTCTCTAATCTTTCATCAATCTTCAATGCTCTCAGAAAGAAGAAAGGAAAAGGCATATATGCTTCCAAAAAAAAGATCTAAACTAATTAAGAATGTATTAAGAAATTTAGAAGCCTCATTGCCTTGTCTACCCTTATTTGGTAAAATTAAGGAAAAATCAAAGATAAATAAGGAAAGAAAGTAAAAATTTTAGTGATTAAAATATTTAAAAGTTTAGAAATACATAAATTTAAATTAAAAAAACAAAAAGGAAATATGGAAAGTAGACATTAACAATTGACATGTCTCTATCATCGTACCATGATTTATGCAAAGGATCCATAAAATCTTGACACGTAAAAAGATTGTCACATCGACCAATGAGCAAAGACTGTGTCACGTGGGTCTTCTGCTTGTACAATGTTCTGCTTTTTTATCATTGAGAAACAATTGGAATTTCTTTTTGGTGAAAAGAAACAATTGGACAAACAATCGATTAAAGAAAACAAATGAACAATTAGAATTAGCAGAGATGTAAACAAGTAAAGGTTGTTCTTGAATCTACATAAATATTTGATATTTGTTGAGCATTTATATTTATTAAACTCAACATTCTTCAATGGATTGATCTTTAAATATCTTTTTTATGTTACGGTAATTTTTGTGATTGTGATTTTAAAAAAAAATTAAAAATTTTAGTTATAATTTAAAAGAATATTTATTTTATTAAAACCATTGGGAGATGGGTTTTTGCATGTAAAATAAATAAAAATTAGATGATAATAAATAAAAAAACATATTATTTTAACTTTTATAAAATTAATGTTTGAAACACAATTATATGTGAGACCCAATGCAAAAACAAAAACTATTTATCTAACCAAATGATTTTTTTCTATGTGTTTGGAAATATAACAAAAGTTATTACAACAAAAAATTCTCTTAATCAATTGATTTAAAACTTGATTTGAGCGGGTTTGATTTTAAATAACTTAAAAAATTGTCAAGTTCAAAACTTAAAACAACATTTTAAATTTTTATCCAAATGATATAGCTTTAATTTTTTATTTTAATTTTGTATAATACAACATCGTTTTAAACAAACAAAATTAAAAAAAAAATAAACCTAGCTTAACTCACCAACCTGAGAATTGGCTCACCCAACTTATGATTTGGGTGTTAAATCAGACCAGATAACTATATCTACTTGCATTTAAGTTTATTCTTACAATAGTTTTATTAGGAATAACATTAATTGAAATATAAATATAAATATTTTTATTCATTAATGAATGAATGATGGGCTAAAGAAATTTTCTTATTTTATTTAAATTTAACTAGATATTTACACCTAATTAATGTATTTTAAAAAAAATTCTCAATTTTTTTGGATAGGGATTCAAGAGGGTAATAGGTGTACATCCACATTTATGAAACTGATAACACTCAATGGCAAATGTATCATTGCTATATATAAATGTATCCCATGGCCACATATTAGCAATCCCAACATATCATTCAACGTATAACTTTGGCATATCTCCTAATGTAATTACTAAAATATTAATTAATTTATTGACTGTTAGATGAACAAACATTTCCAACATTGATTTTTTTTATATAATAATCAAGAGAATGTATTAAAATAGTAAAACATGAAATTTTGAATTAAAAATTATCTAAACTAAGGGTAAAAAACAGTTTCGTTGTTTATTTATCCAATTCAGAATAACTTTTTATAAAGATTAAGTTAATATGGATAATTGGTTATGTTTATAATAAAAAAAATCCAGTACTTGAACGAATGAGATTTCATAACAATTATAGCAAAAAAAAAAATGAAGTAAAAATAAATATTATTAAACTTGATTAGAGTCAACAAGTTAATTCCATCATAGTGTTGGTAAAAACGTAACGTTAATCGAGCCCTTGTCAAGACCAAATGGAGGTTGGTAAATGTGAATTAGGGAGGAAGAGACTTGATTGTCTTAAAACGCAAGAAGTTGATTAATGATGATGATTAGCTGTGGCTGACTGGTTGGTGTGTGTGGGGGGTAGGGTCTACACTCTACATTTCCCATTAGGTAGGAGGAGTTGTCTGGGACCGTGCAGCTTTTGATGTTGGAATTTTTATTTAAATTAGCATTATAAATTAAAAGTTTGAGCATAATATTTTATTTTAAAAAAAATCAGTTATCATATTTTTATCACATTTTAGTTTTGAAACATGATATTTAATAAATATTATTATTTTTAAGCATAATAAGATACTTGTTGTGTTTTAAAACAGTGATATTTAAACATGTTATATTTTTAAAGCGCAATAACTACCAAACGATCAGCTGGTTGGATACATATATATAACTAATCGACTATTTCAAATAAAAATCATAGTTTTATAAATTTTTTATTTCAAATATGTTTTATGAGTGAAAATATAAATCTTTATCAAACTTGTAGACTTAAAAACATACTTCAATTAAAATCTTAAAAAGTTTTCGTTCACACGGTAGTTCTCACAGGTAATTCTGAGCAGTTAAATGTGAATCTACCATAACTAGATAAGAATCTACCACAAACAGATTATGTGAATGATAGCAAATGTATTTATAAATAAATGGGACAGGTCTAAACCTACGAGAAGGTTTGGTCACGTCAGATTACAATGATAGTTCAAAAAGATCAGAACTTTAATTTTGTGATTTTCTTAGAGTGATCATGGAATCGTTACCCCGACCAGTGGATCTTTACATTTCGAAAATCACATCTCAGGACTCTGGTTTTGATAATTTTGTGATTTTTTTTATAAACTAGTGGATCGATTAGTCTTAAATTTAAATAAATATTATAATTATGTACCGTGATATCAATTAAAATTGTATTATGGTTCTCAACCGTGACTTTTAAAAGTGTACTATTTCCCAAAAATTTTGCTTCTGTTTTATTTTGTCATTTATTTGCATTACATGCTAATTGCCCACTTTATCCA
>Ga0307517_10013356_pt1 | contig 11165 bp, 10 predicted proteins | sample 23_EM_MG_FD_194515 | JGI IMG/M metagenome (GOLD analysis project Ga0307517, IMG submission 194515) | Populus trichocarpa ectomycorrhiza microbial communities from riparian zone in the Pacific Northwest, United States - 23_EM | ecosystem: Host-associated > Plants > Roots > Unclassified | place... | reverse complement strand
GACTGATGAATGGGATTTTATCATGTGTGCTTGAGGCTTTGCCAGTGTATTTATAAGAGAAAATAGAGAACTTTTCAAAGGAAACCTAATATAAAAGAAAAGAAACTAAATCCCTACAAATCCGCTCTTTTGTCACAATATCTTTGAAAGCCAACCTAGTAATGAGTAAAAAATCAATTAAACCAATAATGGTATCCAAGTAAAGAATTTTCATGAAAGGAAAGGATTCTACACCCATAATAAATATGGCAATATATATAGGAGTGTTTGTTTTTGTGGTTGAACTTATTTTTTAAAGTGCTTTTCAAACTGTTTTTTTTCTTTAAAAAAACATTAAATTGATTTTTTGATGTGCCGATATTGAAAATTAAAAAAAAATTATTTTGATGTATTTTCATCTAAAAAACACCTTATTCCACATTACCAGACACACAATTAGTCACATACCTAACAAGGGTCTCATGGGTTACTGAGATGCCATTTACAAAACTTCTTATTTTTCTAACCAATTCTGATTGAAATTCAAATTTATCTAAATTAAATTTGATAAAAGTTTGTTATATGTAGATGAAGTAAGTTAAATATGCTGACTTATCCTTTTTCTTTATAGAGAAGTAAATAAATATGTGGACACTACCCTTTTCACTTTTGTTTTTTTTAATGATTTATTATTAGTTTTAAGTCAAGTTTTCCTAAAATTGAGGACAAATTGTTGGTAGTATATTTTTAGTTTTTAGATTAAATATATGTTTAAAATTATGTTACTATTATTTAAAAATTCAATATAGTATTATAATTTATCACATACATTGAAGTAATTTGTTATTAAAAAAAGAAAAGCTAATCAATTTGAATAAAACTTTATTTCAAAATTTAGAGATATAGAAAATTTAATGAAATTTTTTAAAAAGGAAATTTCCTCAAGAAAGCAAAAAAAAAGAAAAAAAAATTGAATGGCAAATTTTCATTAAAAAATTACAAATTAGAATCACCACTGTTTTTCCTCTAATGGAATGTATGTTTTTGTAAAGTTATAGAATAATACAAGTAGTAATTGGAAGAAATTAGTTTTTATATATATTATTGTATTTTAAAATTCATATCATGAAATATACACTCATATATTTGAAGTTGCTGAATTTCTTTAACATTATCATATTTTTAATTATTGTCCACAAAGAAATTATAAAGGTTAAAAAGAATTAAGATTCAAATATTTTAATTGTACCTACTCATTGCACTACATTTGGATTGTATAATTATTGCCTAAAATAGAAACTATTTAAAAATATGAATAAGTGAGAAACAAAAAATATTTGATTAAAAATAAATTCCACAAAGAGGTAGAATAAAAAAGATCGATAAAGCTGTTATAATTTGTTTTTTTTTTATTTAATGCAAATTTGTCATGCAAATTCATTTATGACATTCTTTGTTTTCGAGTGACAAACAATTTAAAATATGTGATAGATTTCAATACTGATTTGGAATTTTAAATAAGAGTTGTTTCTAGGCATTAATTATTTTTGTAAGGTTGTGTGGAGAATCGAAAAAACAGTGATTGTTTTTCATTATATTTAGGGAAAGTTGATTTTGAGGAAATAAAAAAAAAGAAAAGAAAAAAATCAAATCATGAAAAGAAGAAGAAGAAAGAAACGAAATAAAAGTTGTTTCTAGGCCGACATGTGCTAGGCGAAGGTGTTATAGCTTGGCAAGCTAGGTTCATGTGCCTTGGCTGGCTGAGGTAGTCTTTATTTTATACTTTTAAAGAAGAGGTCGTCTTGACATGTCTGTCCCTTGAAGGTGCTCTAACGAATCCCCGATCACTAGAAAACCGAGCTCCTCTGTCAGCCATGGCATTCCAATCACTATTTTTGCACTATTTTTACCTCAAAATCATTCCCACAACCTCCACAAACCCATTAATAACTTTATATTCCATTTTAATCAACTTTAAAACCCCAAAAATTCAAACCAAAATTTTGAAACTAATTTGTTTTTGGGTTTAAATCTCCATTTTTCATGGACCAATGAGTTTTTTGGTGGGAATCAACCAACTAAATGACCAAGGGAAATACAATGACACATTTTCATAGGGAAACTCACCAAAAATGTGGTGGCCAACACCTTCCTTTCGCCTTTTATCTCGTCCATTTTCACTCCTCTCCCAATAAAAAAACACTATAGAATCGAAGTGTAAATATAGCAAAAAAACATGGAAATAAAGGAAACAATATACAAAGACTAACTTCTTAAATACCCTGAAAAATGTATGAAACCTCAAAAAAACCCACTCAGTAACAGTAATTGAACAGTTAAAGAGGCCCTCTTTTAGTTTAGTATCTTATAAATATAAATTTGGAGCAACAATGTTGATGTTGTTAATTTAGCAATATTTTGATCCTAGAGTATTGCTGTACATATTAGCCTTGTATGCTGATGGACATGGCCACCTGCCACATGCCCATTGAATGTGGCTGCCATGTCTCCCACCAATATGTGCTTTGTCTGCAATACCCCTGGTTGCATGGTATGTTTTACCTTGACACAATAGCTGAATCACTTTATTATTGCAAGTAGCTAATGTAAATACTGTCTTATGAAGAAGAAACATAATGACGGCTGATGTATGGGAGTTAGTAAGAGAGGGAGCCAAATTCTACTCTTCCCCAGCTTGGAAGCTTAACTGACAAAAAAAACTTGATTTTGTTGTTTTTTTCAAGGTGGTTTAATTCCTCAAGAAATCACTTACAGTAGAATAAGATGAAAATGAAAGTCAAATGAATGGGAGAATAATTTCCTATACCCCGAGCACCAGCAGGAAAATAAATTTCTGATGCATGGGATGTGGGAAATTAACATTAGAATGTGATTGGAATTTGTCTCAAATTCCTATTTTTAGAGATATTCTCATGCAATTCACCATTCCTGTGCAGCAAGGACCAGGGTTTATGGAAAGTTTGTGGAATTTAATGGTCTTCGTCCCAAACGGTTCAGTATTCCTCTTATGGGATAGCATTAAGGACAGATGTTGATATGATTTTCGTAGAACAAGTATCTGCAGTAAGAACAGATGGTGACTCCAATGATGACCATAATTCGTACTGTGAGGACTTGAAATCTTAACCATGATTTGTTTCTTGTGTGGCTGAATTGGTAGGTAACTTATAAAGTGATTCATGCCAGATTGTGCTTTGGTGACTCTTTCTACTTGTGGTTTGGAATAAACCAATTGATAGAGATAAAGAATGTCCGTGATTTTTTTCTTACATAAATGTATTCAGTAATACCGATGATATAGTGAACGGTGAGCATCTCTGATGTACTTTTGCCAGCATAACCAGTAGTACAAAGCTAGTGGTTCCAAGAACTCTCAAGAGTTCATTTGTTTATGAAGTTATATCCTTGAGATATAGGAGATGTTATGGCTAGGAGAAAAGGACCAGCCAGTGGAGTTAATCAACAATTCTCAGCATGTTGTGGTATGTGGTTTTGCTTAGCCAATTGATTCATGAGTTAATCAACAATTCTCAGCATGTTAAAACTTTGTGTGGAAATGCATGCATACACATGCAGCCGCTTTGGTTGGAGAAAGGATAGTTACTGTTGGGATTTTCTAGGTGCAGTATGTGGGACTGGTGGTTAGCATGTTGCTCAGGTGAGTTAGAGGGATTCTCTAAGATGAACCGAGAATGTGCAGTATTAGTTTCAGTAAGGCATGTTTTTTTAATCTTCATGGTCATCAAAATATCTCCCGACAATTTCTTGCTGCTGAAGGGCTCAAATTTCTAAGACCTGAAGAGCCAAACTCCCTTGGTAGGATAACAGTTCGTTGTTTACATTTTTCTTTTTTCTTCTTTTGCCACTGCTTTTGCAAACCCCAGCAAGGTCACCTCGCTCAAAATGAGTGCACAGAGTGATTGAGCAAGAAAGACAATTTAGCTTTCTGGACTAATTTTTTTTATCACCCCGTCAGAAAATTTAGGATTTCTTGGAACTCAGTGAATGAATTGTGGGAGTCTATGAGATGGCCTTCTAAGGCATCACAGCTATGGGGGCCTAGACTAAGGTCCTGCTCTAGTGCCAATTTGCAATGAGTAATTGATTTTACCAGCGATCTAGGCAGTAGTCATTACATGACAAGCAACCCTTGATGATACCTCTACTTAGGCAAAACAAAATTGATGACTTACTGCAATCATGTGGCCTGTATGATATATCATGCAAATCATATATGCTTGCTTTTATGGCCATAGAATAGTTTTAGTATTTGCTGCTGTGGAAATATATTTTTTTCCCCTGCAAGATGCATTTGTTATATCAAATGGTTTCAAATGGTTTTAGTGGATGTTGTAACTTTATATGTGCCACCATGGCAACCCAGTGTCTATTTTCTAATTACCAAATACTATTTCTGTCTATATGTGTGGGGCTCAAGAAAAGACACTGATAGTAAGCATCTTCATCACACTCTGGTTTTTTTTTTTCTCTAATTTTTTTTTTTATAAAAAAAATCTAAACCAGCAACTCCAAATTCCACTCATTGACCCAAGCCCAAAATTATCACCGCAGATGTTCAAAATAGGAAACTCAAATAAGAAAATCTATTGGGATTATTATTGGATCTGACCGTATCTGCTACTCTTCTCCAAATTAGTAAACTAAATACAGAAAAGTGGTTCGTATATTTTTCTTAGCCATCTGACTTGGCTAAGAAAGTTATGAGCTGGCTACAATTAATATCTCAAATAGACATAAATGGTATTTTCTTATACAAATGTGAAAGTAGAACTATTACTAGTATGAACAGCAAGGACAACTAATTTCGTTAAATGCATGATACAACGAATGCGTGCAGTAATGTAATTATTTTTAGAAGCACTTTATCTAAATTATGTGATTTATTTATTTATTTATTTTATGGTCTGGTGATATTTTAAATGAGGGTTGCCTGCAAAATCTACTCATTCCAGAATTACATGTTAATTCATTTTAGCAAAAGCTAAGTGCATGATACAGTGAATTAGTTTTGCTTATGCAATTGTTACATCAACAGAATTATTGATTGAGGCAAGCTCTTTTTCGATTATTTGATTTTCTTTACTTCTCTTTAATTTATGGTTTAGTGACTTTGTAACTCTGTTCCTACTATATGCAATCGTTTTTGAAAGCAGAATTGCATGTTACAATGTGTCTGTTTGAGTAAATAATTGACCAAAAAACAATGACAATGAAACCCTTTTGCATTATATATTTATCAAAAAAAAATGACAATGAAACCCTTTTGTATTATATATTTATCAGCCACATGGTCCTTACATTTAATAATCTGCAATGTGGTTGGTGAGTTTATGGTCAAATCAAATGAAATCGTGTCTATTAACGGTCATGGATAACGAGAAACGAATAACAGAAAACGGTTACTCCTTTTCTGCATCAGTTGTGATCCTTGCTCAGTTTTGAAAGTTTTTCCACATGGAAGATCATGCTAAAATGTTCTTTATTTTATACATTCACTTTAAATATCTTTAATGTTATTCTGTCATTATAAAGTGTATGTCGACCAATAATTTGTATTGTGATTACTCCCTTTATAATCTCTATTTTTTTTTAATGTTTTTCCCCATTACAAAATCAAGCCTGAAACTCTTTCTTTCCACCTCTTCCTCAAAAAATAAACAAGTAAAACTCTTTCTCACCCTCCTGTTTGGCTCTCTTTTGTTAATGAAAGCAAGAATGGAGAGAACGAGCAAACAAGGAAAGAAGAGGGAGATAACTCAGGAAGATATAAAATTCCTGAGCCAGCGCCATGTGTCACTCTTCGTTCAATTGCATGCTTCTCACTGTCACCTCTACAGCTCACCAGTACCTTCCAAACTCTACATATGCCCACACTCTCCCCTTATAAACTCTCTTTTTGTATACCTATTTTCTCACCCACTCATTTCTACACTCCTTGGAATTCTATTACCAGGCTTCTTTAGTTTTAGGGAACCTCTGTCTCTAAATCATAAGTGCACAATTCATTTATGTATGTAACTTTTCCCAATATTTATATGCTATTGTTTTCTTGATTCTGCTAAAAATTGTATTGTTGTCATGTTTTCATCCTCTGCTGCCAATTTTTTTTAAGTAGAATGTTGAGGCAATAAATAGTTTGCTCAAAAAGAAAAGAAAAAAAAAAGATTTTGTAGTGCTTGAGTTATGACTGTGCTCGCTTTTAGTAGCAATTTCTTTTAAAGAGCATATACTAAAGGTGGAAGCCAATTTCTAGTCCATGGGATTAAAAATGTTTGAGTTCTTAAATGCAAACCTAATGGCCAGATCTGCCCTTTCTAACATAATTGTTACTTTACCAGTATCAATACTGATTAGGAGGTATTGATGTTTGAATTCTGTTTTCTTTTGTTTGATGTGATTGTAGTCGTTTAATGTATGGGAATAATGCAGAACTTCCTTGGAGCTTTGCTCTGATTTAGTTGCTCTGCCAAGCCTTGTAAGAAGACATATTCAAGGATGTCTCCAACAGCTGGAAAAGGTAAGATGATTGACAGTTTTGGGGGCTTGAACCGCAAAAGGAAAAGTCGTCCATGTGGAAGAAGCGAATCAAACACTTACGGGGTTGTTTCTTTAGCTTCATGTTCATGGGATGCAAATGAGAGCACCACTTCCATTTTGCCACCACGCCCAATAGGAGATGATGGGGTGATTTTTCTTTTTCTTTGGTTTGTTATGAGAAATTTCTTGAGACTCCAATTCTAGTTTGTCTTCTTCTTTTCTTTAAATTAGTTTTGATGTTGGTTATGTTATATAAAAGCCAATGTAGCATAGAGTATATGAGCTACTGTTATCATTTTTTTTTCTGAGCCATGAATTGTATTTGTTTGGTTAGGGTCTCTTCCTGTTAACAATTGGCATTCTTCTCTTAATTTTCGTGTTCTTTTCAAAAGAAAGAAAGAAAAAGAGAAGGAAAAGCTCTTGATGATTCCAAGAAGCATATAGAATATTTTACTTAGTGCTGATGGATTAGTTTAGGTCTTTGATAAGCTTGATGCAGCAATGTCAAGAAGAGAGTTGTCTACTCAAAGTGTCAATTGCTTTGTTAGAAGTATTTTTATGGGATTTGCATTAGCTTTTGTTGTTTATCTCACACAATAATGCCCACTGCTCTGGTCTGCCTTTTGTTTTCAGAATTACTATGAGTGTGTGATCTGCGATAATGGTGGTGAATTGCTTTGCTGTGACTTCTGTCCATGCACTTATCACCTTCAGTGCCTTAATCCACCGCTTGAAGTATACACATTTTATGTCTCAGTTTTCCCTTTTCCTTTGATCAATGTTCTAATTATCACGAAGACTGATATTTGTTATAATTTGTTTATGCTCAAAGTGTACCCCCCCTGGAAGTTGGCAATGTCCAAACTGCTGTAACGAGGCTGATCCTGCGACTCAATTGCTATGTATTGAAAGTTCCAAAGAAAATGTCTCATCTAACAATGCAAAGCAGGCCTTCTCTCATAATTTGTTATCTTCAGACATAAAGAAGAAACTAGAGTTGTCATCAGATCTGCCTGCACCTGTAGAGTCAGGATCTCTTGCCCATGAGGTATCCTTTTCCTTTGATGTTTTTTCAAGCATAATGCAGGTTTTTGTCTGGATTGGCTTCTATGATCAAGGAATTCATCTAACCTCATACTATGGATAGTTAAAGATTGTCATTGTAATGCCTAGATGTTTTGCAATAAAAGGCTTGGGCATTAAGGGGAGAGAAAAGGGAAGGGGTGACACTATGATGTAAATTTCTCATTATTTACTCTCATTTTTCATTCTGTAGGAGGTACCTAAGTATTTGTTGCTATAAGTTATGTATGTATTCAACAATTAACAACATGCTAGAATGATGTTATTCTTCCTAACTTTTCCTTTTATAAGTAGCTGCTGTTTCTTCTTCTTCTTCTTCTCCACTTCATTTTTTTCTAAGTACGAATCTTGTGTTGCAGAATCTTCCTGCTGGTTCATTGCAATCATTATATGATTTAGCTGAGGCTGGGGATCTAATGGAAAGAACATCCAAGAAATATGCTCCTACTAAAGAACAGCTGGTGAATATTTTCGTGGATTGCTATTTCTAGATCTGTCATTTATTTATTTATTTATAGGTATTATGCAAGAAGACGAGCTATCTTAGATCTCCTCTAGTATGTTTTTCATTTCTTTGCTCCTTTCTTCCCTTTTCTGTTCTAGAATGCTCTCAATCATGATGGTGATGAAAAAGGAACAGAAACTTGTACTAGAGCAAATGAAATAAGAGAAGGAGCGGATACTGATCCAAGCAAATCAACATGGTTTTGTGATTCTTCTGAAATGGTGAAAGGAGATCGTGCAGATAAACCTGTTATCAATACTTCAAGTTTGCTTGATGGCTCAGGCATTCAATTTTGGTCAGGTGAAAAGGCTGACAGGCTTTCTGAAAGTGAAGATCTTAATGCAGTAAGTGTACGTATGTTGCATCAATCATTCCAAGGCAACTAAGTGTTAACATCAACTATTTGAGACAAAATCGTTGGAATTCAGAACTTGTCTAATTTTAATGGGAGTGGTATTGCATAACCATGTAGGTGAAAATTTGTGACAGTATGAAATCCAACCCCCCAATAATTGATATTTGAACCCCACGAAATCAAACTCAAATACATGCTGTTGATTTATTTAGCATTGTTGAAACAATGAAAGGTTCTCACTAGGCTGCATAGATGCTTATCTGCCAACACAGACACGCATGTTATTCTGTATTGTGGTGTCATTATATCTTTGTTTTGTCAATACGCTGTCTTATTTGTTTGGTTGTTTATGAGTGAAATGTTTGTCCTTTATCAGCCCCGCAACAAAAAACCAATAGAAGAGCAAGGGGAAATGATGGCATGCCTAGGCCAAGCAACAAATAATGATATTTGTCCAGCAAGTGATAATGTGAATCAGTGTGACAAGCTGTTGGTTCTGAGGTAATGAATAATTCACTCCTTCAGATAATCTGCTTTTCTGCTAATTCACAACTTAGAAAGATTTCCACCTCTATAACCAAAACCAAGACCACTGCATTGTAATCTCTCTCTTCTCATAAAGAGTGTCTTCTTTGAACCCAAGTTTTTAGTTAGAATCAAAATAGGGAAGTAAAAGAATTGATGCTTCGAGTATTTGGTATTGAACATATACTTTGGAACCAAATGAAAAAGGACAGGACATGCTTTGTGTGACAGAGGGAGTGCTAACAAAAGAAAGTCATGACAGCAACTAAAAAAAGAGGAGGTGCGTAGGTTTGTATTAGATAGCCAGATCAATGAATTCACTTATAGGATGATGTCTTTGGAAATTTTTTGCCAGGGATGTCATGCTGGAAACAACAACGGGTCATTACAAGTCCAAGCGGGTATGTGAAAAACTCATTCTGCAGGCCATTTCTAATTTGTTGAAGAGTATTTATTGACTCTTACTTGACATGATGTCAACATAGAATATTGGAGGGAGGGAATTACAGCAGGCATGGCTGCCTGAATATACAGAAGCTGGAAAAGCTCTGAAAGAAAAGGAGTAAGTCTAAACTTCAAATGAGCACAGCTGTGATTTAATTGTGTTAATATATATATTTTAACAACCTTTTCCTTTAAATAGTGCCAAGCTTCGTGCAAGACAGAAACAAAAGCTTGCTCTGAGGAACAATAGTACCATTCTCAGTCCAGCAACCATTGAACAAGTGCCAGATGCTTGGTCGGACATGGAGCTTGATTCCCTTTGGGTGGGAGTCCGAAGACATGGGCAGGGAAACTGGGAAGCAATGCTCAGGGACCCATTGCTTTTTTTCAAGGGTAAAACTGTAGAACATTTAACACAAAGGTGGATGAAAGAGAGACTTCAAATCTTCAACCTTGAAAAATATGGAAATCCACAGGTCGACAGGCATCAGGTAGCTGGAACTACCTCACTATCATCCAAGGATCAACTCTCTTCAGGGGAGGTGAAGATAGATGAACCAACGCTTCTTCTTGGGGGGATTATTTCGGATTTCCATTGCAATCAGGGACTTGAATCAAATTCAGCCGAAGTATTCAACCACAAACAAACAGCCTTTACGAAAATAGGCAAAGGCTACATGCAAAGAGACAAAGATACCTTCAACTGAAAAACAAATTGTCGAGTCAATTTCCCTTTCCATCGCAAATAATGTTTGATGGTTGGAAGTCAGGAATCAGGACAGAGAAATTGGGTTGCTGGGACAAAAAAAAGGCATCATACGCCCAGTTTTTATCTTTTTATTTTTGGTAAATATCAGACAGACAGTTGGCTGAAAGTTGCATCTGAAGAAAGAGAGTAGTCAATAGGATGTTACCTAGGGAAGGTATTCGGGATTTTCGTCAGGGTGAGCTGCTGCTTTGATTTACCTAAAATTTTAAACATTTTTTGTTTGCAAATCTTGTATACTTAGATCATTGAAATTATAAGTTTGTGAAAATATTTTGGTACATAATTTGTGTTACGACAAGGTCCTCAATATTAAGTGGAAGAGAGTTCGGTTTTTGGGTTTCTACTATATTTAGGCTGCATGAGACCGCTCTCTCTCTCTCATAATTCTTTTTAAATTTTTTTTTTTAAAAGGGTCTAAGGCTCGACTTGTCCAGTGTAGAAGCACGGGCCTGGCTACCACCAGGCCCACGTGTGCAGGCCTGGCACGCATTCGATTAACTTTATCTTGTTTTTCTTTAATTTTTTCAATATTAATTTTTTAAAAATAATTAATTATTTTTTTCTTATTTTTTCACAAAACAATTAATTAATTTTATATACATAATTTTAAATTTTTTAATTATAATAACATAGTTGATATAACACCAATTTATTTCTTTATAAAAAATATCAACATTGGTCATAAATTAATATTTAGAAGAAGAAAAGGGAGTTTAAATTAGAAGGATTTATATTTTTTTTTTCATTATTTATTATTTAATCAATATCGATTTTCACATAAAATTAATGGTGTTTTTGTATTTTTTTATACAACCTCATAATAAAAAAAAATTTCATAATTTAGAATATTTTATTTTAAAAAATTAGTATAAAAATTCATTGTTATAAAAAACAATGATTCTTCATGCAACCTTAAGAAAGAAAAT
>Ga0307517_10013355_pt1 | contig 11165 bp, 6 predicted proteins | sample 23_EM_MG_FD_194515 | JGI IMG/M metagenome (GOLD analysis project Ga0307517, IMG submission 194515) | Populus trichocarpa ectomycorrhiza microbial communities from riparian zone in the Pacific Northwest, United States - 23_EM | ecosystem: Host-associated > Plants > Roots > Unclassified | place... | reverse complement strand
TATATCATTGAAAAATCTTTTTTTTTCTTTTTTTTTAATAAGCTAGATTTAAGAAAATAGACACCGAGGCAGTGGGATATCTTTATTGCTTGAAAATGGCCGTACTGGGTCATTTCAATATTCAACTAGTGAAGATTGTGATCTATGCTTTGTGGCACATAAAATTAGAAATTTATAAGTTTTTCAAAAATAAATATTTTTAATGGAAAACCCCCCCATCATATCCCTGATGAAGTTTCAACCTTGTGATAATCTTTTTGTGCTATTCCAAGCCGAACTCAATGTTATTAAATCAATATGGCCGATGATTCGTTTAAAATTATCAAAAAAACCATTTTATTCAAAAATTTAAATTGTTAGATAAGATTTCAAGATATGATTTATATTATTCTCCAACACACCCCCTTAAGTATGAGTGATCATTTTCTGTTCGGTTCGGTTTTTATCAAAAAAAATAACCAAACCGAAATTTTTTTTAAAAAAAACCAAAACTGGGTCAAACCGACCGTTTCGGTTCGGTTTTTTAGGGCAAAACCGGTTTGGCTCGGTTTTTTGGTTCGGTTTTTTGCTTATAAAACCGAACCGAACCGGCTTGTTTTTTCAAAATTTTAATCGGTTTTTTTTTCGGTTCGGTTTTTTCGGTTATTTTTTTCTGGTTTTCTCTATTTAATTGGTTTTTCGGTTTTTTTGCTCACTCCTACCCTCAAGTGAAAGCCCTTTGGACTTGAAACTTGCATAGATCTACACTACTTTGTACTTAATTTTTATCAAATAAATGAAGATGATGAGATTCGAACTCGTGACCGCTTGGTCATCAAGGCTCCGAAACCATGTCAAAGAACCATCTCACCTAAAAGCTTAAGCTGTTAGATAAGATCTCAAGATATGATTTATATTATTCTCGAACAAAGATATGGATAATCCAATCAAATCATCTAACAAGTTAATTCATAATCTAATCAAAACTTAGTTTAATTTTTTTAAAAAACAAAACAGTATTTTAAAAAACAAAACTACATTGTTTTAATTAATCTTAGCTAATGGGTCCAACCCTTAACATGAGTATTGAGCCAGACTTAATAACTGACTCTATTATTTGGTTATTTTAAAATGTGTATTTGATAATGCCATATAGTATAAAAATGACTATATTATACTTTTATAAAAGTGATTTTCAATTAAAAAATCAACAAAACTCAGAAAAGTATAATATATAGTTTAAAATCAATCATTAATCTAGCAACAAGATTCAGAATCAATCAAAGCAGCGTTAAAAAAAGTGATTTTCAATTAAAAAAATATTAAAAAATAAAAAAAAATACATTAATTTAATTTTTTCACGGACAACAAAAGCAGCGTTAAAAAAACACTACATATATATATATATATATATATATATATATATATAAAAGAGCACAAGATGATGTACTTGAAAGCTAGATTATATGTACCTAACATTAATAGGAATTTCATGTTTGATTAGGGTTTTGAAGAGTTTGGGATTAATTTTGGACAGACAAGAGATCTGGAAGAGATTTGATTCAAACTGATTTGACAAGCAAAATGTTCATAGAATAGAATCAGGAGATGGAGTGTTTCTGATGGGCGAGCCGAGGAGAGAAAGACGACAGAAACCCCAGCGAGGTGGGGCTCCAAGGAAGCTGGCTAAAATGACATATGCTTTCGATAATAATAATATAAAGTACAAAGGTAAAGATTATGCTCATCTCAAGGATTAATTTTCTTAGGGATTTGTTCATGTCAAAACCAATAATACCATTTGCATAAGATGCCACTATCGGCTTCATTTTAGCCTGCCTCTGCATATATGGCTCCACCTCAGCTTCCCAATTTCCTTGTCGGCCATTCTTCCATGCCCCGCCACTCATGGCATTTTATACGAAACCTACATTATATTTTCTTGTTTTTTTCCTCTTAGAATAAATCACCCTACCCTACTAGGGTCAACCCAGCTCCTTCCTTGTTCACCTGCCCCCCCTTTTTTTTTTTTTAATTCTATCTTCTTTTTTATTTTCCAATTAAATCTTTTATATATTTTTAATTTTATCCATTAATAATATATTAATTTTAAATTAGTTTTCATAATTTATTTTGGTTTATTTTTAGATCGGCCATGTTGATTGGATCATATCGAGACATTTGGTTGATTTTGGATTGATTTTCATAATTTGTTTTGGTTTGCTTTTTATAAGGTTATCACAATCTCAAATAAATATCCCGGTATTTTATTAGTGCTCAATTTTATGAGCGTCTATTTTTATTATCATATCATTAAGTAAAAAAATAGTTTAAAAAATATTTGTTAAACTCAATAGAGTCTATGATCTGGATTGCAGGTTAAGCCACAAATTAAGCTCAGGTTGATCAAATATGATATCTTCTTAGTTTTAAAAAATTAAAAAGATATCATCTTGAAAAAGATTAAAGTCAAACCATGCTTTTTACGGATTATATATGTTCATTGAATCATGTCAAGACAACTTTCATATGAGTTAATTTTAAACTCAAGTTAGGTTGAAAGATTTCAAGGTTAACCTTTTAAGTCAAGTTTAATAAAAATATCAAGTAATTTCTTAGGGCCTCAACATTAATTTTTTATATTTAACTTGCAATATAGTGCAGGTTAATAAACTAATATTGTATTTAGAATAAACACTTTGTATGGTAAGATTGATGATCATCACGTATAAGCTTACATCATTAAAGGTTTAGATGGAGTGATAGGTAGATTTATTCTTTATGTTATTATATTTTGAGTTTAAATTTAAAAAAAAATGAAAAAAAATCTTATCATTATATTAGTTTTGATTTAAATGGCTTTTTTTAATGCCAACAATAAGAAGTTTGCGGTATTTATAATACTAATATAATAAAATTTTAAATAATAATAATAATAATAATTGAAGCCCACTCTCTTACGATGGTAGGGTTACTCTGCAATTTAAAGGGAGGTGAAGAATAATAATGAGAAGAAAAAAAACTTAATTAGTTGAAGCATCATTTGGTAATGAAGATTGGATATTCTTCTTTAAAGCATTTTTTTAAATTGTGTTTTTAGATAATTTTTTATTTGATAAAATGATTTACTGAGTGATTTTCTATAATTTAATATCTGTGTTTTAACACTCAAAAATCATTATTTTAATTATTATATTTTTCAGACAACAAGCATTTTAAAAGAACGATCGAAGAAATTCAGATTATTCTTGTTCTGCTGTAACAGCAATGTTTGATTGGTACGTGACATGACTTGACCCTTTCATTTGACTAAACTTGCAATTTGATTGATCAATGTCTGCTACAAGTAAAAATATTAGGTCATTCAGCTAAGAATCTAGGAATTGGTGCCTCTAATTTCAACTCCAAAACTATCCAAAAAAATAATAATAATAATAACCGAACAATATCACAATGTGAATATAAGACTATAAAAACTTGTGTTATTAAACTTAATTTCATAAAATTAATCCAAAACAAGCTGAATTAAAGTTAACTCGAACAACCCTACAGATTAACTCGGGATTCAATCAGCTCGTATTAAACCAGGTTTAATTAAAAAAAAACTAAATCAATTTTATTTTAATTTTTAAAAAAATTTAAAATAATATTATTTTAAATTATTTCATGTTAACTTGGATTAACTAGCATAATACGATATAATCATGGCATCATGGCTTTAGACCAAATTATGAGTCGACCTACCCAAGCATTTAAAATGAATATCCAAAAAAAAAAAAAACCCTCTTTAACTAACAAGTAACAATGTAATGTAGTACCCTAGGTTGGAGGACTGAAAAGTACACGAGAGGGTTCTATGATGCATAGACTAGAAGGCCAGTTTGTCTCCCCATGATTGGGGCAAATCACTTGAACATTATAGCTTAGCTCCAAACATTTTATTGTTTGTGCATAGTTAGTTTCTCAGAAATTTGTGCCTTGTGCAACAGGATAGGTGGGCAATATTGAGCATGCGGTCAGCTTGGTGTGTAGGGATCCTCCATATACAGTAGCCTCCTGTATTGGATAGACAAATGGATATATAGATACATGGTGGAGCTCCAATGAAAGGCAAATTCTAGCTACGAGTGTGTGACAACAAGCAAAACCTACTCATCTCTTATATTTTATATCGTTCAAAATCTATGTAGGAAACACTATATCCTCCCATATATAGCACATATGTAGCAGTTAACTTCCTGTCAGAAAAGATTATATCCCTTTTTTGCAATCAACGAAGGTTTCCATATTCTACTAGCAAAGAGAGTAGAGGCTCGAGAGGGACTCTTTCCTATGGAATCACTGGTTCGGAGAGAGTCAAGCATTACAGCACCACAGGCTCCTCCACTGCAGAGCTCAGAAGAGAACGAGCAAGAACTCCTAGACGAAGTAAATGATCAAAAGGAAGAGGCTAGGCAAACTCTCCAGTCAGATCTAGAGCTAACTACAAGTGATTCAACTCAGTGGTTCAATCGAGAGCTCAACCTTATTGACAACTTCAGGAGCATGGATTCATCTGAGACTTCACCAGAAACTCCTCAGGGTACTGACGGGGAGCAAAGGGTTTTCTCATGCAACTATTGTCAAAGAAAATTCTATAGTTCACAAGCACTTGGAGGACACCAAAATGCCCATAAAAGAGAAAGGACTCTAGCGAAAAGAGGGCAAAGATTAATAAGGAGTCAATTAGAGGCTTCAATGGCAGCTTATGGACATCCTTACTTCCACCACCACCACCATTCAAGCATGGCCTCTCTCCCTCTCCATGGTAGATCTCTTGGAATTCAAGTACACTCAATGATCCATAAGCCTTCTCACCTATCATCTTCTACTGGTTTTGGAAACGTGTATGGACATGGCAGCTGGTCTAGGCCCCATATTGATCAACAACCAGGTATAGGTAAATTATCAATGGAGAATTTTTATATGAATGCAACAACACCATCGCGTGCCAGTGTCGGTAGGTTCAACTTGGAGAGGACTAGTACTGTAGGTTCTCCGGCAGACCCTGGAATTGGTAGGTGGATAGGCAATGGTCATTTGAAGACTAATCAAGATGGTCGTATTCACAAGCTTGACTTGTCCCTCAAGCTCTAAAATGTGTTTTCTTCCCCTTTCTACACTTTAATCTATCTTCAGAAACCTTCTTGGACTCGTATTTATGTGAATTTTGGCTATAGAAATGCTAAATGATTGTTGTTTTTATTCTCTTTCCTTCCTTGATTGCAATAGTTCAAGTTATGCTGCATCAATCATGTGAAAGCACGGTGTATTTTTTAAATAAAAATATGAGATTAATTGAGCTACAAGACATAAAAATTTATACTAAATCTCTAGGTTGAGCATCTCCCTCAATATTCCTAACTAGTAACGTACAGTATCATTTGTGTATAAAGTTTCTAAGATATGGTCAATTAAGAGTACTTTATGATTACTGATCGTGAATCATGTGGTGTTCTTACTCTAGGATTACTCGCTTGTAGCAATTTCTGGTTACTTAAAATTGAAAATTTTCTAATTATATTCGAGCATGGTTTGATGAGAGTAGAAGATTAAACAAGACTATCCTTTAAATTGTCGTGGATCGTCATAAATCTAGCTAATGGAGCAAGAACATCCCACGTACACACCAAATAATATCATTACTAATGAAATCATCATATCAAATGTCATATCAAGTCCAATTCAATCTCATGTTTGATCAAATGTTGTTGCTGCCTAGCTCGTAGATGATTGAATACATGACAATAGTAATATAGTTAATGATGATATTAATATTTTGCATTGGCCAGGAGTGGAGAGCATAGACATTTACAAGTTTCTAGTGGCAGATTTTCTTTCTTTTTGATGTCTTTTCATGACAAAATTTACTGTGAGACTATGAGCTCAACGTGAGATAATACTTTTTAAGGGGTCAATCATGTACCGAATTCGAGTTAACATCATTAATGACGTTGTCTGTGTAAGCATGAGCTATCTGCTCTCGACTGTCAAGCCCCTGAACTGGGAGCCTCGATGCGAATATTTCATATTGGCTAGAAGTCGAGGGTTTGGAGCTTGTAAGCTCGAGGTATTATCTCTCTTCTTAAGATGTGCTTTTCTGTGACAAGACCCGCAAGCCCGAACATGAGACGATAGCAGCCGTGTGAAGGGTTTTTTCTCTACATTATCAGTTATCACGGATTCACCTTGCCTCGAACACAGAAAGTAAACACAAAAATCTTCATACAGTGAAAGATCTGATGTTGTTAACAGGAAATAATATCAAATTACCCATTATAGAAAAGCAAAGGATAAATTGTATTTATGTGCATTTATTAGTGGAGGAGAAACTGTTGCCTTGTCATTTACAATTTTTGATTGAGACTTTCTCCATTATTTAAGAACCCTAAACAGACTGTATGTTTGTCCTTTACCAAGTAACGTGTAAGGTGTCTCTTTCGCAAACTGATCGTTAAATCTAGGGAAGATTTGATTCTGTGTTAAAACAGTGTATAGTCAGCTTACATTGCATCACATTTAACACAGTTTTCTTCGTAGAATAGTGCATGCCCTCTTTTAAGGGCATAACAAGTTGAACCAGGCTGGTCTCCTGCAATGAAGGTTTTGTTTTTTTTTTCAAGGTTTTCTCCTAAAATAAAGCCCTTTTCAGTTTCAATTCATTACATTTAAGTTTAGATCAGCATCTCTTTAAGAAGTCAGAAACTATACTAGAATCGGTTCGTGCAGAAACAGAAAATTAGGTCTTGCCTATGTGACTGACCCCCACCTTTCTTACAAGATCAGGTCTTGGAGAGTCACGATGGCCTTCGATGCTTTGTCATGCTCCTTATTTGATACTCGATATGCCATGCTTATCAAGTATCAGATAAAGAGTGTTAAGAAGCATTAAAGGCCATCATGTTTCCTTGAGTTTCCTAACAAAATTAGGTGCATGCAACAAGGGATCATGGAATGGATACTCATCCTTCTTCACTAAGAAGTTGAGCAACTGGCAAGAACCTCCCCTTTAAACCCTAAAAGAACTAGCCATACCTCGTCAGACCAAAATGTCTGGCCACGAAGACGGTACATGGACTGTTCACCCAATATAGCTGGTGTTGATCTGGGCAGGTTTCATTCCTCGGAAATTACTAGGCCTTGCATTTGATTAATAAAGATTCTAAAAAAAAAAACCAGACCCTGCCCTTAATTTGAGCACAGTCATAGCACATTATTCCATTAAGAGCAAGACAGGGTTTACTGTTCATATAAACCCACATGATCGCCATCTCAACATTGCTTATTGTTTTGAGCTTTAGATCAGATTCAAATTCATTTGACCTGATTCTGCCACAGAACCGTAGCATGACAACCCATGTTGGCTGTTTGTTTCAACACGAAAGCATAACAGTGTGTCCTGTTAGAAAATTATCAAGAGAAGAAAAGATGGCCAGCATGATGTCATGGAAGCCTGCCAGTTAATTACTAGATATCACCGAAATAAACCTGACAAAAGGCAATATCAGTATCTTACATCATTCAACACCTAAACACACCGACTTGATAATAAAAAATGTTGTCACATATTGATCCAATCTAATTACACAAGCATGCAATTCTGTAATTGTTTTAATGTTTGAGCATGTGATGTACAATAATTCACCACAATATGCCAAGTGCAACACAAACACAAATATACCTTTTGTCCCATCACAACCTGCTATGTTAGGCTTAACAAGGCCAACATCAATTGCGTTGCTAAACCAATCAAACAGTTCTACTGAAAGCAAACCTCGACTGTGTTTCTCTTATGGGCACTTCAAAGGTTGGGGTGGGACGATTCCTTGAAAATATACTAGGACTGGATGCCAAAAGCAACGATGCTAGTGTCATTGGAAGAAATGGATTAGAGCACAAGATACAAAAGGAGCAGAGATAGGAAGTGTGCCATTTGGGAATTGAATCAAACTCATTGTTCAGCCAAACAATAGAAATATTGATATAGCTGTGACTCAAGTCAAATAAGGTTATACAGAAAACAAGAGAGTCTCGTTGATTCTAACCGCAAGATGTCAAGAACAACTAATGGTTAGCAATCTATTTATGTGATTTTAGCCAATATAGGGTGAAACATGTCACTACAAACTGTAAATCTTTTGCTCAATATGCATCTAAGATGAATAAAAATGATGCAAAGAAATCATAATTTAGATCCTAAAAAGAACTAAGACTGCAACTTAAACTGTTATCTCTAGTTCCCATACTTATCCCTCCCCTCTAAAAGTCCCATCTTTCAATGTGCACCCCCCAAGTCATCATGAAGGCATAAATGTTGCAATAATCCTCCCTAAGGAATCCTTTGATTCACTGAGTTTTATTTCCTTCATCCCTGAACCTTTGAGTACCTTGGTTAGAATCCCAAACAATTTTCAAGTTGGTTGAGATAACTCAAAAAACCATTAGTCAAGTCCATAATGAGTGGGAGATTTTGCACATAGAGAGTCTCTAAGATGATGGTTCCCAGTTATGAATCTCTATAATCAAGCAGTTGATTCCAAGCTCACCAGCTCATAATGAAAATTCAACATCCTCATTTACTGGGTTTGAGCTACTCTCAGTTATGCTCATGGCTGATAATATTTCCATATTTCCATGCTCAACTATAAAGAGTCCATACCCCAAGTCCCACTGAAGTAGGTTCCCATATGAGTGAACTTTTTACCATCCTTGCGATCAGAATTTTGGAGATGGAGCGGCTGCTTTCAAGACCCAAGCCTCCAACTCAGGGTTTCAAGAGCATTGCACCAAGAAATGGCCCTATCCATATTCAACAATGGCTCCTAAAAAAGGTATTAATTGCTATGCCTTTTCCCGTTTCTAGACAAAAATTTGTTATCCAATTTTGAATACCTAAAGGAGAGCCCTTATTTGAATATGCAGTTTCATGCACAATGGTTTCACTTTAAGAGTTTCTTTGAATAGTTTATAGTTAATTTCTTAAACATATGAGTTTCCACATTAGAATAGCAAGAACAAATGAAATTACAGCCTGGACCAGTAGAATGCCTTTGCTGCTATTTTAGCAATTCAATGTGTAAGGTAAGTGGCCACGAATATAGCAATCTGATATAGCTATGTTTCAAAAGAAAAATTAAAATAAAATCACACTGCCCATAATGTCTTCTGTTATGTAGATATTTTCTGTAAGTATAGTTCAGAAGTTCATGTTTCCATACTTGTACTGGCAAGACCACAAAAGAGAGAGAAATGCAATGTGGCTCAGGAAAAATGAAATAAAGTATTTCCTGCAACTTTCTAGCTGTATGAATCAATCACGAGTAGCTTACCATCAGAATACCCTTAGAGAGTCATTTGTCAGGAATCCAAGAATTTCATTTCCGTGAGCTACATACTGAATAACAGTGATCTCGTGAAATAATAAAAAAAATAAAAATAAACAAAGCTGTCTCATAAAGGGCACCATAAAAAAACATCCTTCTATTTTTCTACAAAAGATTTGACCTTTCCAAGCCATTGTATAAGTTCAATCCTATCCTTATTCAGCATATAATCATGCAAGAAGAAAGAAAGTTCATCATTTACCCCCCTTGCTTCCAAGTACTCGCGAAGCCTCTTCTGAAGTTCTTTATTCAACTTCCTAAAAACAAAACATTTGGTCCAAACCTAAGTCAACCAACCAAGCAAACACTAATTGCAAAACAAATTAAACACAAGCACCACAATCATCAAAAGAAAAAAAAAAGAAAGGTCCACACCTGAAATCAGGCCCCATATAAGGCCTTCCCGGCATCTTCTCACCCCTGAGCAAGTAAACTTTCTGAATCTCCAAACGATCAGGCCACGCTGAGCATAAAAACTCCAAATTCTCACCACCATCCCCCTTGGAAACATCAACAATAAAACTAATGTGAAGACGCACATCTTCGCCTGAGGCATCATCTCCGAGTTTTGGAACAGTTACATATCCGTCAAACATTGTAACTTCAAGTTTAACATCTTCAATATCATCATATTTACCCCTCATTATCATCCACTGCTCTCCTGATCGATCTTCCACTGTAAAGGAATGAAATCTCGTCTCTGGCTACAGAATCCAAATAACAAAACCAGTTACTATTAACACAACAAGTCATTCGCATAAATTACACAAGTAGAAAGCTAAAGCTTCAATGTGAGAAATTTAAACTCTTTAAGTAATGATCACACACATAAAGAACAAACTATCAAGAGCCCCTTTTTTTTAACTGGGGATAAAGAAATAATTAACTCACTATTGATATAACAATTTCACTTCATAAATTAATCTCCTAAATAAATTACATAAGTAGAGATTTTTACTTTCATGCTTAAATGCACCCAAAAAAATATCTTCTAAATAAATTACACAAGTAAATAAAGAACTATTATGAACCCATTTTTAATTTTTTACCAGGGATAAAAAAAAATTATTAATTCAGTCGTAATATAACAATTTCACTCCATAAATCAATCTTCTAGATGAATTACACAGTAAAGCTCAGTACTTTCATGCCTGAACGCCAAAACAAAAATCTTCTAAATGAATTACACAGCTAAAGCTCATTACTTCCATACATGAACGCCAAAAAAAATCTTCTAAATAAATTACACTGGTAAATAAAAAACTATTATGAACCCATTTTTTGTTTAAACTTAAAGAGCCAGAAAAGCAACAATTTAACAACTCAATTCTAGTCTTGTCATGTTAACTTCTTGTTCATTTTTTCGGCAACCAAACAGGAACCCAGAAGATATTCATCAGCAAAAAGTAAAAATTTAAAACAACAGAGATTTAAATATTGAAAGGACCTGGTATGGAGGGGCATATTCAGACTGGTAATCGATTTCCTTATCGATGATTCTGAGAATGTTAGCTTCGAATGGCGATTTAGTAATTTTGTTGTCAGCTGAGTAAGGTCTGGGGGATTGGAAGAGAAATGAAGATGTGATGGCATTTCTTGATTGGAGAAGTGATGAAGTAGAAGAAGAAAAGGAAGAGAAAAGGGTTCTTGTTGCAGTTCGAATCAAGCGAGCCATTGGAGTGTTAGCAAGGGAGATTTTTTTTTTTTTTTTTTTGGGGGGGGGGGGGGTTTAAAGAATAAAGTTTGGGTTTTATTTTTGAAAAC
>Ga0307517_10013354_pt1 | contig 11165 bp, 9 predicted proteins | sample 23_EM_MG_FD_194515 | JGI IMG/M metagenome (GOLD analysis project Ga0307517, IMG submission 194515) | Populus trichocarpa ectomycorrhiza microbial communities from riparian zone in the Pacific Northwest, United States - 23_EM | ecosystem: Host-associated > Plants > Roots > Unclassified | place... | reverse complement strand
CAAAGGCAAATGCACGTGGGTGATCATGTGCCCATGTTTATAGTATAAATTATCATCATTTATACAGTAATCCGTGACTTATCATCTGACAATGTCGAGTGTTATAATTAATCAGGACAAGTAAAATGAAAAATCACTTTTTTTTCTCCCTTTAATTTAATCTACACGCTATAAATATAGTTAGTTATTTGACCAGTGTTGTATTTTTTTTTCAAAAAAAAATTGATATACAATTTATTTTGATATATTTTTTTATATAAAAAATTTAAATATAAATCATAAAACGTATGCAAGCATCTAATTAAATAATTTGAAAATTATTTATGTAAATAAATAAAAAAATCATTACCAATAACTAAAAGTGAAACTGAATTTTTTTTTTATTTGTGTAAATAAATGCCCCTAAACATGCCTTATTTTTTATTTGTTTTTAAGGGCAAAAATACATTTTTACTGTATCCTAAGAAATGAAAAGACAGAAACAATTTTATTTTTTTTAACTTAAGGGTAATTAAATCATTTTATTTTTAAAAAAGATCGGATAAAATGCATATACCTACTTCGTGATCAATGGACAATTAAAAAAGATACAATTACCCCAACACAAAGATAATCATTTTTTCAACTGGAGCCAAATGATAACTGTAAGATGGTACAATGAATTTCGTTTTGTTAATGTGTGTTTTCTTTTTCTTTTTCGTTTTCCTTTTGTCGTAAAGATTAGTGATTGGTTGTAGCATTTAAAACATGAACTTGAAATACCACCCTTATTGTGTTGTCAGAATACCGTTTGAGCTACAAACCCATTAATGATGTGAGTGTACGATCACTTCATAAACATATCTATTATTAAGTATTGGTGACAATTGTCGTCTAGTTACTTAATATCATGCTCTAACGAATTGTCTGTAATTTTATGATGATGTCTATTATGAGGAATCACTTGAATATTTTTGCAGTGTAAAAACAATGCTACTTAATTTTCACTTCACGATCTGATTGATTTTCCAATGTCGGTCGCAACCATTCCCAAATAAAAAGAAGGGAAACCGAATTGATTACACGGCATCTATAAAATATAGTTACAATAACAAAAGGGAGAAGTTTCAATAAATGCATGGATCACATTGCAATTTATAAGATGCCATCATTTTTTATGCTACAAAATTAGCGGTCACATCCAACAAGGAAATTGCTGCAAGCTAGTGTGACTCCATATCTAACAATATTTGATTGTGTGTTTAATAATAAGGTTTAAGGTAATAAGAAAGGGTCTCAATATAAAGAAATAGTGAACTAACTCACGTGAAACATATTTAATAGGTTTTGTAAATATGGGTTGTGGGGCCAGAATGATTAGGGGAGGAGGGGGATATCTAGAGCACTCATCGTGGAGGAGGGAGACGGGTATCTCATAAGAAACACTCGTGCTTGCCAATGAACTTACATCCCCTTTTTCCGCCAGTTGCGATTGGCTAAAAAGCTCCTTCCTTCTACAAACAGTCAAGTCTCAGGTCATGATCATTTACACGGACGGTAGAGCGTGGGGACTTGTTCAAGAGAAAAGGTATGCTAAACTAGATTTATCAAGGCAGTTCAAAACATTTGACTCAAAAGACTGACGAGAGAAATGAGACTAACCTGTGCTGGAGAAGAGGTAATGGCGATTGGTTGCCTTTGAAAAATGCGTGCCAGTAGTGGAGAATACAAGGAGGCCCAGAAACGATTTCATAGAAATATAGACTCGTAAGATCCAATTCGAACATTCTAATTGATGTTGTAACACCTGTTCAAGGTCCTTTTTTCCACACAATGAATTACTAGCTAATGAACATCACGATGGTTGGGATTGACAAAGATGAAAGAGCTTTAGCTATCACAAGCCCCGATCATCAGTCAACATCCTTAAAATACTGACTCACTTCCAGCCTTGGCTCTATCTAAAACCTACACTACTACCCTTCAGAGTAAAGACTAAAAAGGGCACAATAAAAAGGTACCAAACGCCAACAGACCCCTTTCAATGCCAAGCCAATTATAAACAACAAAAAACTCATCCCCCAATCCCCTTCTCCTCTCCCCATAGACAGAGAAAACTAAAAAAGGAAACCAAGAAAGTTGATACGGGCATTTCCAACTAGACTGACCCTATTGCTCATCATTCTGACTCTCATCTTTGACAAGCTTGATCATTTCATCAATTCGAAGGATAGTTATGGCTGCTTCAGTGGCAAACTAGTATACAAAAGAAATTCATTTGAATTAGAGGCAGCTTAGTGGAGAACTTAACTATCAATTTATGACTGCATTTGCATATTCCACAGCTGTTACCTGAATTATCTTCACTTTGCTCATGGCTGGCTCGATGACTCCAGCTTCTAAGTTGTTGCGTACAGTCCCCTTTGAAAGATCTAGTCCCATACTGCAACAATACCATAAATATTCACCAAGAAAACACAGTAAAACTGATTATTATTAAATTAAAAAAAGGGAAATAAAGGGGGGAAAACAACATTGGCTGCTTATCTATGTTTCTTTTCTCCATTAATGGAAGAGGACATCATATATGCAATTACTTATGCATGCGAATGGAAACCACAGCCCATGATATAGAAAGAATAATGGCAGTAGTGTGATTGGAGATCTTTATTGAAACCCACTACCCTCCCCATCTTTGTATATCAAGAGGAAGAAACAAGTGGACCAAGGATGATAGGAACAAATATGCCTAGTCAATCCACGAATGGTGCTCTCAACATTCTCACACTTAGGAAACCAATATACCTGGAAAACTGCTTCTTATCGGCCTTTGTCTGTGCTGTGTGGTGGTAAGCCCGTAGTTTTGCAACTAACTCGGTGGCGTCCTTGGCAGCATTGACAGCAAGCACCTGTACTACTACAAGTCAGCACTTACACATAAAAAGTTCCACACTGGAGGCATCAGAAAATTAATTTCACATAGTCAATAATCAATAACACACCTTTGGTATAATTAATAAAGATTCAGCAAACTCTGCAATTGCCAACTGTTCCCGTGATCCCAGAGTTGTAGCAAGGCACTCCAAATACACAGATAGTGCAGACTCAACTGCCCCTCCTCCTGCTACTACCTGCAATGGCAATGTCAGGGCATGGCTATCAATTTTCAAGTGCATACTGGGTTTTCGGACTCTAAGCACAATTCAAAGATGTAACTAGAAAGCATCCAAATTTACCATATTAGATTCAAGGGTCCTCTTAACAATAGATAAGGCATCATGCAACGCCCTCTCCATCTCATCAAGCATATAATCATTTGCACCCCGGAGAATCAAGGAGACCTAAGCAAACACAACAAACAAATTAATCAGCAGCTGTCAAGGAGAAAAATGTTTACCATTTGCAGCGCACAACCATTCTATGTTAATAGGAGCTCTAAGGATTTAGCACAGGCCAAGAAAAATTAACTGCTGAAGTTCAGGAGACCTAAATAAGTGGAATCACATACCGCGCTTGTAGTTTTTGTACCCTTAATCATAATTACATCATCATCAGCAATTCGCTCCTCTGCAACTTCATCAGCATACCCCAGAAGCGATGACTCAAATGTTTCCTCCCCTTCCATATCAGCAAATGTTGAAACCTATGAACCAACCAGTAAGAGAACGGGGTCAAGAAAAGGGAAGCACCGGACAACTACATAGAATGCATGGCAAAAATAAGAGGACACATTTGAATTGAAACACAAGGCAGAAATAAAAGATTCCCCTATGCCCTTTCAGGAAAAAAAGGAAATACTAAATAAAGAACACTGGCAGAAAAGTAAAATGAAATGATAATATGCATCGTCTTTGTTTAGAAATTTCAGACTCAATTCTAAGTTGATCAATTGATAGGGAATATGCACATTCTTATTGCTTGGATGGAATGCAATTACAGAGGATTCTCACGTCCAACTTTGTTTGACAACCCCAGAACTAAACAGGTGGCTGGGTGAACTTTCTTTGAACCAGGAACAGCAAAAATGATATATGTAAGGTATTGACAACTAGAATGATTGCTTAAAGGATAGGACATACCAAGGTTGCACCAGTCGCCTTGGCAACATGACGCATATCCTCCTTCCGAACACGTCTCACAGCAATAGCCCCCGCCTCGACAAAGTACTGAAACAAATAGTAGTGCAAATTACATTAACCAACAAAAAGGTTAAAGAGTTAAACAAATCACTATCTTATCAGATGGCCATAAAATATAACTACATATTAACACAGATTCACATGCACAAAAATCTTAGTCGTGAATGTTTGAGCCACTTATGGACAAATTAATTTATCAGACAACATACAGCTACCACAAACTTGTCAATACCAGGATAAAGTAATGTACAACACAGCGATTGGATAACAACTCCAGCAATGCTATCAGAATCTAGAAGCACAAGTCGCAAACACTTACCTTAAGAGCCATGTCATCAATTCCTTTTGTTGTTAAAACAACATTGGCTCCAGCTTTCAAGAGTTTCCCAATGCGCTCCTTTGTCATATCAGCTTCTCTGTGATGGCACAAGGGCAACATCATGGCCATGTTAATAAGAAAATAAACAAATAAATACATCAGAAGATCATTATCATTTTGATTGCCATCAGCACATGGCTGGGTTGAAATAAAAATCAGTTACACAACTCCAAAGACCAATTACCAAAGCAAAATGGTTATTGTAGTACATTCTTGAACATCGCAGCCAAAGTATAATCTAATCACCTTTGACGAATTTTCTCGAGCTCCCTGGGATCAGTGACTAAGACTTGTACACCCAACTGCATCTTTGTCTTCTGAAGATTGAAGTCAAGGCATGCAATCCTTGCAGCTGCAACTTTCATAGGCATTCCTTGAGCAGCACGGCCAGTATTTAGTGCATAGCCATTCAAAAGGTAGCTATCTTTTGCGCTCTTTCCATGAGCTTTCAAAATATTGATCACCTGAAATTCAGACAAAGCAACAGGACATTACAACCATCACTGAGCAATGCAGATTGGCCTGTATCAAGAATACTTTATGAAGCAAGTTATTGCACAATAAGAACAACTGACCTTGATGGGGTATCTGACTTCCCCTCTTACATTGGTCATCTTCACTGCTTGTACAGCGTCAACAACCTAAAACAAAGTTGAATACAAATATATTAATGTAGAGAAATTAAAGTGCCAGGCCTTTCATCTTGTCTGAGCCAGCATAACATTGAAAACAAAAGGGTTCTCTCAGTTATTGTTTCCAGAAAGTACTGTACAAAGCAAAGCCAAAACTAAGACATCTATGAGCAGGCCTCTCAAAATCAATCGTGCACAGCTAGACAGACCAAGTTGCAAAGAAATTTAACATAATAACAACTTGGAGTTGTTTTCACATGCTTCATCCAAAAACAAGAGAAAAGGAAGAAATAAATTGCCAAAGTAAGAAAGAACCAGCAAACTGAAAAGACACTAGCTGCTGTAAAATCAATGTCTAATGGATCTATAAAATTCTGGAAGCTAGAGAAGTGAGTCTGACAAAGGGAACCAAAGTACTAAGGCCAAATTAGGTGTTAGCAAAAACACATTAGCTGAAAAAGAAGTTTCCTATTTAACTTTTAACCCAGAGGAATAATCCATGCTAAGGCACAAATGATTTGCGACATACAAAAGCCCAACGCATCCAACTGATTTTGGACAGACGAAAATATACAGCTCTATAAAATTGAGCATAAACTCATTTAAATGTTTCATTTTTTACCAACATAATACACTCGAAAAAATCAGCATACCATATTTGCAAAAAAGTCACTGTCACTTCCTATCAACTTTGAAGACATACTTGTCTTGGCACAGTTTACTAGAGAGACTTTTCCGAGCTTTTCAACCTGATAAAATCACAAAAACACTGTAATTAAGAACATTACATAGTGGACAGAGTGCCCAGTGCATGCTGTACCAGTTGGATTAATTCTATCTAATTCTTGCATGTTAAGACTGAATAGTTTCCCATCCATCCCATACCGTGTGTAATTATTGATGCCTTTTCAAGAAAATAATAATATTAAATGGAGAGGCTATTACCTTCACAGCCAATTTTTCTTCAACATATTTGCATGCTTCCCTCATAGCAAGCTGTTCAGATAAGTACAAAATATGGGTGAATGTCAGTAATGGAAACATTCAGAGATATGATATCCAAGGTCTTGGTGTTGCACACAAATAAATCCAAATAAAGGGGGGTGCTATAAACATGCTGGAAAACAAATTCTCACTCTATATCCACTGATTATTGAAGTTGGGTGAATCCCATTCCTCACTAGATCATTTGCTCTCTGCAAAAGAATATCGTCCAATTATATACTTCCACAGCATCATCCTTTAATATTATAACAATGAAAAATAACTTGATTGGGAAAGGGAAAAACAGAGTCCGCTAGCTGCAATTACCTTGAGCAACTCTGAAGCTACAATAACAACCGAAGTTGTCCCGTCTCCAACTTCTCGGTCTTGCAGCTCAGCCAACTCCACTAGAACCTGTAGACCTCAAAATAGAAAATATGAAACAAACGTAAGAAGAGTCGTTAAACAGAGCAGCAACTTGAATAATTAATAAAAAAGGAGCAGAATGTGGACTGTATCCATCCACCTTAGCAGCAGGGTGCTCGACTTCTAACATCTTAAGAATAGTAGCACCATCATTGGTAATTGTTACGTCTCCGATATCATCTACAAGCATCTACAATAACCAAAAAAAAAAAAAAATCTCGAATAAGAATCCTCTCCTAAAACTGTAAAAACAAAATCAACACATTTCACATATCGCTGCCGAATTCAATTTCAATTAACAATACGAATCAAAGCCATAAGAGTTTCTTACAGAAATAACAGTAGCAGCGACGACAATGCAAAATGAAAAGCGAGAAGAGAGAGTGGTGGAACTCAATTACTATACCTTGTCGAGACCAACAGGACCGAGTGAGGATTTAACGATATTGGCGACTGCTTGACAGGCCACCACTGTAAAGCACCAAAAATATCAAACATGATCATGATCATCATCATCACCATTAGTGAAGTTTCTAAACGCAATATGATCAGAGAGAAAGAGAGGGTACCATTTTGAGTGCGAACGTCCTGGCCGGACTGTCTGTCGCCGAGAATATCAGGTGTCTGTGCGGCGATTGCCATTTTTAGTGGAAGAAATGAAACCCTAGATCGGATCTGTTAGTGACTTGAGGTAAAAGGAGAGGGAGTGACGAGTGACTTCTAGCAAGTGAAGAACCACGAAGTTCTCTGTTCTGCTATTCTTCTACAAAAAGGAAAGGCAAGGAAAGGAAATAAGGGCCCTCGAGGCTCGAAGGATCTCTCGTTCATTCAAAGAAGGGGTGTTGTTTTTAGTTTAAGAGTCTGCACGCTGTCGTTTTACGATGAGGTGTTGTTTTTAGTTTAATGTATTCCCAGTTCCCTGTATATTTTTTCGAAATTCATGGCCTCCCCTCCAGGGCCCAAACCCATTATACATTGTACATTTGTACGAGATGGGAAAAATTAACATCATCAAAAAGAAGGGTCACTTTGTATATTTTTACTATTCAAGAAGCTTTAATTTCTACACTTTGGTCCCTAATTTTGTTCAATTTCTACATTTCAGTTATAAAAATGCATATATTAATTTGAATTATCATAAATTAAATAATAAAGATTTTAAATGAATTTATTTTTTTATTGAAATTGTGGGTATATATGTTTTCTAATTTCTTAGAAGAATTGGGAAAGAAATTATAGTTGGGTTAATATATCATCCTTGGACTTTTCAAGTTCATGTATGGAGGTCAACATTCAATAAAATTATTTCTATGATTGCATCAAGTCGGTGTGAAAAATGTGTTATTAACTAAAAATATTCATTGATGAGACCTAGGATCCATTTAATTTGTCCTTGATATATTTATAAATTAAGTAGTTTCTATCTTATTCTTAGAAGTACTAATGTCAAATGAGTGATTTGCTTAAAAAAAATAAAAAATATATGTATATATATCTAGTTTTATTTATATATATAATGAATATCAACTTTCTGCTTTAGTATTTAATTAGCATTAATAATTATTATTATGATTTATCGGTTTATATTCTTTTAATTTATTCTTATTGTTCAGATATAATTCTTTTATTTTTTTAATTAAAAAATTCCAAAAAACATATCAATAATGTAGATGTTTTTTCTTTTGCATTAAAAATTAATTTAGAATACTGCTCACAATTTAGCGTAAAAGCTATAAATATTTATATTACGATAAGGATATTTACGAGACTCTTATTTCACGAGATCTAAGCCTGATTATACTTTCTTGAATATGGAACTAATTTTAAAAATTAGATCCACCCTATTGCATCCTGCGCGGAGAATCTGGACAGGACCCGCGCTCCCGCTTGCCCAAATCCAGCGAGTCCCACCGCCGATGTATGATTCTCAGGGTGGCGGGCCCGGATTGCCTGAAACATTTTCTCATTTCTTTGGTCCCACAATGACGGTGCAGGGTATACTCAGGGGGGTGTTGGAGTACGGAATAAATCCCAGAAATGCAAAAAGCAAAGTGTCTGGCTGTTGGGCTTGTGGGCACATCATGGTAAGTAGTGGGGAAGGAAAGAAAAGTTGTGAAAAGAATTTTTGGAGGGATGAGGCTAGCAGAGTGGTGGGTGGATGTGGACCTCAGAAAATGTGTGTTTTAGACTTCAGGGGATTTTGTGTGGGGCTGACTTGTCTCAATTCATTGGGCCCAAAAGACTTAATTGATGGTGGCATGTTGTGTTTTCTTGACAGTGATGTACATCTTCCTATAATAATTTAGTTCTTGCTGTGAAATTACGTAGTGTCACACAGGTTTTAATTCAACTATTATACATCCCTTAGCTTGTTTTAGTTCAATAAGATTCAAATGAATCTTGAAATAATGTTCAATTTTCACGGGCATATATATACATATTTGAAATAATATTTAATTTTAACTTATATATTCCACAAGCGCACGCGCACATACACATACACATACATGATTGAATAATGAATCTTAGCTAGGATTGTTAAAAACCAATATCCCTCTTAATTTCCTGAAATAAGAAACCATATATAAGGATGCCTTTCAAAGAATTGATGCATGACCGCTGTATTCGCTTGAATGTTTTGATCTTCAAGAATTGTTGCTATCAAGCTATCGTCATGCAGCTGTAAAATCGCATTTTGGATTTCGGAACTTCCATTGATCTGTCCTTTTCGATGCGAACTTGAGGGATCTTCATGGAAGTCAATTGAGTCATGTCATGATCATGACGTTGTCTGGCCCATGAGTGTGATAACTTTCAATGAATAATTGAGATAATTTCCTTCCTTCCATTATCAATTTCAAAGACCACGAAAGTCTTTTTAGAGGATTAAAAGAAAAAGAAAAATACTGTGCGATTTTTTTCTTCAAATTTTGGGATATGTGCACGACGGTACCGCAATGATCAAACTTTTATGTACAGACCAGGCTGAGAGGGGGCATAAGAATTTGTAAGACCATGGTTCAATTTTTTTTTGAATTTATTTAAGAGTTAATCCTCTTCTTTTATCCTTATGTACTGTCGCCAATTGGATCTACAGATTTCACATCAACTGATAATTTTATTGAGTTGGCTAAGTTCTGTCTATTGGTTTAAGTTTATCTAATGTACTCTCGAAGGTTGCTCGTTAAACACTTTCGCCTACGTTCTTTCAAGTAAACCATCAGCGAGCTTTCCTTTTTACACCTTCTGCCACGTTCTAAATGTTTGGTACAGCACGAATCACCACGTGAACGGTAGAGGTCTCTCTTATGATTCAGGTGTGATAAATATACGTCATCGGAGATAGGACAGCAGGGAGACCCCATTTATGGATTTCTGGCGCAGATCTTCGGTGGTCCCGGTGATCCATGGTTATAGGGAGTGAGAGAGGAGAGAATTAAAGGAGCGGTGGGGTTTATGTTTTCCTTTACGGACACACTTGCGTGTGTTGACGTGCACAAAATTAAGACGCCCTGTCCTCTTGTTTGGTACGCATGGTGTCCTTCTTCCGACTGACTCATGATCGCTTCCCTTCATGTTAATTTGCCAGCAGTGCTTGTTTTGAAGAAGACATATTGAATTGCATCTTTGCATAGATACGCTATAATCCCATCTACAAGTGTGGCTGGTAAGGTGGCTAGATGTTTTTGTCTTGACTTGTGAAACAAGAGAGCGAGCTTGTTTTTTCGTTCAATAAAGAGTGTAGGTTTGAAAATATTTTTATTGAATTGTGTGAGTATTTTTATAAAGATTATAGGATTGCGTGTAAAAAAACTGAGGAGAGAAGAAAAATCTCGGCTAGACTAAGCTTGGTTGACAGAGAGCCTGCTCGGTCTTGGCTGTGAAGCAGCACAAACCGATACCTTTTTCTTCTTTTTTTTAATACTCAACAGGTACTAAATAGAGATAGAGATGTGTGAAAACATGAAATCATTATGTAATTTCATCATTAAGAAAACAAAAATAATGGATGTATAATAATGAAATAATTGTTTTACGATTTTAAGCTGTAATTAGTTAAAACCTCAATGTTCAGTTTAGGCAAGGTTAGCAAGCAATGGATTTCAAGTTAGTATAAGAAAAGGGAATTCCATTACTACTATACACATGTTAACCTGGAGAAATGTAATTTAACTGGTTAAATCTTGAATTTGTTTTTCAGAGATCATTAGCTAGTTCAAGTGTTATAAACCTCAAGATCACTAGATGTTATATAATTGTTAATTTTAGGACATCAAAAGATTAATCAAGATGCGCATGAGCTAACCGGACACCTACTGTTAAATATATATACACTGTGCAAGTTAAAGGTGTTAAGGTTTTGGCAACGAGGCTTAACAACGCGCCGTGCTCTGCCATTCATGTATATATTGACCAACCATCTTGTGCAGCTGGTCAGACAAACAGCAATTGTTCAAATCTTTAATCCCTATATAACACAGTTATATTCATGGTAGCTCACACACACACACACACACACATATATGCGCGTAATGCTTATGTCATCTAGGAATTCCTTTTATAATTAATCACGCCTGTGCAGTGGAATTTGATAATGTCTACTATGGAGCCCCATGCATGATGACG
>Ga0307517_10013353_pt1 | contig 11166 bp, 8 predicted proteins | sample 23_EM_MG_FD_194515 | JGI IMG/M metagenome (GOLD analysis project Ga0307517, IMG submission 194515) | Populus trichocarpa ectomycorrhiza microbial communities from riparian zone in the Pacific Northwest, United States - 23_EM | ecosystem: Host-associated > Plants > Roots > Unclassified | place... | reverse complement strand
CTTACTGCTTCTTCATGTCCTCTAGAATTGCTGTTGCACCCCTATACATCTGCAAAAGCAGACAAATCAGCCCTATAGTGCACCAAGTCAGATTTGCAGGATGAAAACAGAGTTCGAGATAGACTCACTGTTGATCCACAGTCACCATCACCTACTCTGCCATCCCATTCATTTAAATTGTCCCTAAGATCAATGATCGCATTCACTGCTGCTTCAATAGCCACCTCAAGAAGATGCCCTTGTTCACTAAGCTGTTGCGGCCGACTTAAAGACTAGTCAAAACCAAACAAGGGAGGTCAGGTTTAACAAAGTAATGCTATTTAATTAGCTTTAATGTCATCATTATTCAACATATCATTGTAAATAGGCCAATATTTATTTAAATTAGCATAAGGATAGTCATCCAGTGTAATGTTTTTGCCACCAGAAATACATGGATAATCTACTGGCATCTGCCTGAATGATTACCCTCCTTGAACGTGTAAACATTTTTTATTTAACTCAGTGCCAAAAGTAACTTTTTATATTTTTAGTACGTGTAACTCCTCTACATAGCACTTCTAGGTAGCAATGCCTAAACATGAGCTCAGTTTTTTGTCCCTATAAAATGCAAGGTAATTGAACCCCAGTTTCTCTGGATGGAAGGAAAGAAAGGACTATTTCGAAATTAAAGAAAAAGGGGTTTACAACTTACCAATAACACACGTGCATGCACACGCGCACTCGCACAGAGAAAGAGAGAGAGAGAAAGAGAGAGATTCATAACTAAAAGCATGTTCTGTCATCGATCTGTTTTCTACAGAATAAATGGTAGAAAAACAAAAAATCCAAGCTGTGGGGAGGGAACTATAATCAGAGAAATGAGATGTCTTTTTCCTAAGATCACACATGGAAGTAGAGAAATATATGTGTGTGTGTGTGTGTGTGGAAATACCTCATCACTCTTTGCTGAATGAGACAGTGGCAGTGGAACAGGTATCTTGGCAGGTGGGCGATTACCTGCAAAGAAAACTCATGAAATCAATCAACATGAAATCTGTAGAAGAACTTCAATCTGACTTGATAGTTAGTTCTTATGCTAGCTAATAGTAATGAAAAATTATCTTATAAAACAATCGTATACATCAGAAGCCAAGCAATAAGCCACAAAGAATAAAAGCAATATCCTGATATATCACCACAGACCATCTACTCCAACAGGCCAGTATGGAGCCTTGGTAGCAGCATCCAATCGTTGCAAAAATGGTTCATCTGCCTTCATTATGGAAATTGAGAATCCTGAAAGAAGCAAAACCTGAGATAAGCTACATCATTCATTAGTCATTAATAGAATGGTCTTTCAAAAATCATGAAAGAAACCTAGCATTGAGATGAACAGCTATATCAGTTCCAAACCTGCCATATCAAGGGAAGTCATAAAAGATCCAGTATACACTCTATCGACAGCCAATCCATGTTCAAGCTGCAACTGAGGAACTGCTTTTCCTGCTGCAATCATTAACTCCATACCAGGGGTGGCGCCTAGTCTGAAATTTTTAAAACAACAGAAGAATAAGCGGGAAAAACTTTCAGATGTTCAGAACATCCAACAACCTGATGAAAATAGAATGCTTGATTTTGAACAGCATTATTCCCACAAGTTAATATGATAGATGCTAATCTAAAGCACAGAAGGAAGAACCTACCCATTGACCAAGAGTACCACTCTATTGCCGCGAGTAATTGGGACATAGTTAGTCTCCTGCAACAATTCAACGATAAAAACAATAAGGGCATCATTTATGATGTCAGTGAAATATGCAAAATTAATATATGAAGTTCCCTCCTAGGAACGGGGTAAGGACATTAGCTGCTGAGTAAGAGATCCTTATTTCTTATTCATATGAGCTAACATAATCTTAAAGGTAGCTATTTAAATAAAACCTCCTTGAAAGCAAAGATAGATTCGAGTGGATTTACATATGAAAAAATAGCTCCCAAATTGAGATGCATGGAAAAGATATTAAAAAAGTTTGGTGCCAATAAAGAAATCATAATGAGAAAATAGAAATAAAATCAAGCACTACAATGAAAATAAATGGACACAAAAGGTCATTGATGCCCTTGGATAATAAAATTGGGAATGAGAGAAAAGTTATACAATTTAAATCATCCTTCAAATGTTAGAGGGTAGTATAAAATTATTCTTAGGGCCTCACTTGGCCGTTTAAGTTTTTGAGTTGAATTGATTCTTCAACATAGTATCAATACCTTAATGACCATATAGTCAGAAGTTCGAATCTCACCATCCTTATTCTAATTAATAAAATTAAGCATAAGGTAGTGGCAGACAAGTACAAATTTCAAGTGCAAAGAACTTTTACTTGAAGAGGTATGTTAAAGAGTAATATAAAATTATTTTTAGAGTATCACCCAACTGCTTAAGCTTTTGGGTTATACTGATTATTTGACACACATTGACCATATTATGGCTCAAAACTGGCATAAGACACTTTCTTCATTATTCTTGCCATAATTATGTTAATTGTGGTATTTCCTTCATTGTTAAGATTTTTAGGTTTTGAAGTGTTTAAGAAGAGTTCAAGATGCAGTTTAGTAAATTAAGCATAACTTTTAATCCGATTGTTAGATCAAACTGAAATTTTAACAGAAAATTATGAAAACCTTGTTTCTGCTTGGGTTAAAATTTCATAATAATCAAGTCGGGAAGGCTTTCAAATAAGGATCAGAAGTTATTGTGCAGAGTTGTCTTTGTTTATCTTGTTGTATTTGGATTTCTTTTTCTTATTTAGATTAGGACTTTCAATTTAATAAGGATTTTACTAGTTAAAAATCCTAATGCTAGATAAATTCTATTAGTTAGGTGTGTTTTAACTAGAAATCATTTTCCTATAAGGATTCTAGGTCTAGAACTAGTATAAATAGGGATGTCTAGTTCAAATTCAAACTTTTAATAAAATATCAGAAATTTTCTTTATTCATTTATGATGTTTAGTGTTGTAATCTCATGGCTTGAGAACCCTAGTTTTTATCTATACGTCGCGTCAATTGGTATCAGAACAAGATGGCCTTTTTGAAAGACAAACATGGTAGCAACCCATTCTGCGATGTAGGAGTGGAGGTTCTCTAAGGCATTGTGAGGGCTCAAGAGCATAAGCTAGATCATTGGGAACAATGGTTTGATCGTTTGGAGCAAACCATAGCAGGTCTAGCTTTGCTAATGGGAGACGCAAACATGGATCGTGCAGAGGAGAGAAACTTGCCTAGAGACTTACCTCGAGGCAGGCCAACCCTAGACCTATTCCTAAATTCAATCAGATTCCTTTCTATGATGGAAGATTTTTGAAAAAAAAGATTTATTAACTGATTGATAAAGTTGAAAGCTTACTTTTATTTCAACAAGATTCATTGTGATCAAAAAGTATGGTTCGTCATACGCAAACTTTCTTATAGTGCTACATAATGGTGGTGTGAAGTTATAGAATATAGAACTCGTGCTGGTAAGCCTAATAACTCCATCATGGAAAGATTTGAGATAATCTTAGAGTTTATACAAAATGATTGTGAGGAGATTTTATATTAGATATATAAGCAAATAGATTGTTATTATTTGTCTTTTGTTCAATCTTCTCAAGTAGCAAGAAATAAAAATACAGAGGTGTCGTCTCTTTAAAGTACACAGTTTCAACATCACCTCAGTGATAACAACAAAATTGCTACATGTCAATGTTTCATCTACTAATGATGAAGAAGAAATCAAAGAAGCTCCTAAATTAGTATCAAATGATTCTCAAGATCTTAAAGCACTAAAAGAAAAGCTAGAACAAATTATTGGAATTGCTCAAGAGTGTCTCATCCAAACCAAGCTTATCCATGTTGGATCAATATTCTGAAATTATCAAATCAAATAATGGTCAAGGCATTGTTGCCAGGGATGACCAAACACTTTTACTAAAGTTGTCATCATCTCAAAAGACAGTTTTATACGAGGTTGATTTTTCAGGTCCTAAGAAGTTTTGCCTAGATTAAAAAATTATACATGAATATATCTTAGCTAAAATTAGATTTAAGATATTTGGAACAAGCTATCTCATGCATACATTGATGACAATGTTATATTCGAAGTATCTATTTCTTTGGAGTGGTGAGTTCAATTTCTGACAGTTAACTAAACTTAAAAGAGGATTAATGTGGGGCACTTTCTTCATTATTCTTGTCATAATTATGTTTATTGTATTATATCCTTCATTGTTAAGATTTTTTGGTTTTGAAGAGTTCAAGATGCAGTTTAGTAAATTAAGCATAACTTTTAATTCGACTATTGGATCGAGCTGAAATTTTGACAGAAAATTATGAAGACCTTGTTTTCTATTGGATTAAAATTCAATGATGATCAGAGATAGGAAAGGCTTTCAAATAAGGATTGGAAGTTGTTGCGCATGATTGTCTTTATTTATCTTGTTGTATTTGGATTTCTTTTTCCTATTTAGATTAGGACTTTCAATTTAATTAGGATTTTACTTGTTAGGATTTAGGAATCTTAATACTAGATGGATTCTATTAGTTAGGCATGTTTTAATTAGGAATCATTTTCCTAAAAGGACTAGGTCTAAAACTAGTATAAATAGGGATGTCTAGTTTATTTTGAGAACATTTAGATTCAGAATTTTAATAAAATATCAAAGATTTTCTCTATTCCTCTACAGTGTTTAGGGCTATAACCTTAGAGTTTGAAAACCCTAGCTTTTATCACATTATACGCCGCGTCAAAAACCTACATCAATTGTTTGTCTTTTCCACTATAAAGTCTCTTCTATGTTGTCATAATCTCATGCATCTACCTTGCAAAATGAAAACTTGTATGCGACACCAATTCTTACCAAATGGGGCGCATAACTAAGGCCCCAAACACCTGGGACCAAAGCATAATACTGTTGAATTTAACATATAACAAAACGAGTACCTTAGGGCTAGTCCTAAGATTTTCAACATACCGGTGATAGAATTTGTTGAAGAACATGAGAAACCACCACTTCGACAGGCTGAAGGTCCGCTAAAGCAGCACCAGGTTCACCATGCTAGAAAGAAAAGGTGTTTTTGAAATTGAGTTTGTAAATGTGCAATCAGAAATCAAAGTGAAGCAAATAGACAGCACTGAAGATCAGTAGAATATGACAGGAAAACTGGACAGCTATTAAGTGAAATGCATGGCATCAAAAAGATTCAACTCAAGATAGGAAGCCCCACACACCCCTTCTCTCCCTCATATGAAGTAGAAACATAATTGCATTATGATAAATGTGCAGATAAAGAAGTGCATGGACTCGAGTATAATCAACTCAAAAGGATGCCCAGTACTCTTTTGACACTAAGAAAGCAATCACTCCATGGAAATGACTCACAATTCCAAGACCTAGTTCCATCTTTCCTGGGCCCAAACGATCTGATGTAACCTGACCAGGCAGTGTACCGACTGACAATGCAACACCCATTGTTCCAACCATTTCAGATGCACGTTTCGCTTCTGCAGCAACTTCATCAAGAGAAAGGCCAGCAGCAGCTGCAGCTCCAGCAACCTTTAGTGTAGGGAGAAGAAGTTATAAGAAGAAAGCTTGTACGTGAAACAAGTAGTGGTCAAACTTCATATCAAATTAGTTACAGAAAACCCACTAAAATTATGAATTGGTTGATAAAAAAATATGATCAACTTATCATTTATAAAAAAAATGGTGAGAGAAAACCTAAGCTAAGTACTAAATTTGCAGAAAGAATCAAAAGGAGGAGGAAAAGATCAAAAGAAATAAAGAAAAGAAACAGAACCAAAAGTGTAAGCTGAATTCACATGCTATCAACCTTAGGTTGTGTGTGTATGTGTGCCACAAACATGTATTGAGAAGGAGAGAACCTTATGAACAAGAATAGTCCCCGCCAACCCTCTTCGTCCAGCTATGCCTCGAGGTGGAGGTAAAGCACAGTCATCTCCAACAATTACAGTCTGCAAAAGCAATATGATTATATTTGGATATTCTCTCTGGCTATGCAGAAGAAACATGAAGTTCGGTTAAGAAAGATACCTCTACTTTATAACCTTCAGATTTTGCTTGCTCAGCAGCCAAACCAAAATTTAGACGATCGCCAGTATAATTCTGTCAACATCCCGACCACAAACTATGAATCTAAAAATAAATCTGACAACCAAATATTTTTCAAAGAGTAATTAAATTATGAGAAAGTTGCAGAGTTGATTGTCCCCTTTCTGCAAGTTTCATTTGGTCCATTTTTTCTTCTTCACCCCTTTACTCTTGCTTCTGTTTTTTCTTCTTTTAGGTGCCCAAATAATACTTGCCACACCAAATAATTTGAAACTAGTAATAATCAACTGATTAGTTTTGAAATGTCAATACCTTGACAATCAGAAGACATCCCATCGGACCAGTTACAGCTCGGATACCCTAAAGTTGAATTAAGAGCAAAGCCATCTAAGAGAAGGATGGGGTGCATAACTGATAAGGTGATATAAACTGTTTCCAACAAGAAATTAAATAGAAAGAAACCATACAGCTAGAATTGCATCAACTTGGGGGGAAGTAAAAACTTCTCCACAGATAGCAGCACTTAGCATCCCTTCTCCGACAAATCCAGCATGGGCAGGTTCGTGCCCACTTCCTCCTCCTGTATCAGATGAAACCATAGCATTCACATCTTACTCGCACAATCCTTAAGCTCTATCGTTTAGGATCATGTAATGCAATATCATAACCCTTATATGAGTTTTCTTTTTCCTTGTTGCCATGCATCTCACATCTCATTCAGGTTTCTTTAGAGTTGGACCTTTTTTTATGTCACTCCTGTTTGTCTATTAAACTTTCAAAGAGGAAATTTTAAAAGAAAAAATGTCACTCTAAGAATCATTTGAAAGGAACCAATGATATCTTAACTCGGCAGTAAGACCAAATGTCAAGTAGGTTTGGGGTTCAAGGTGCTGGTTTTGTCGCTGATGGAAGCCACAAACACACAAACAAACATAATATGTGTCTGACAGTATTGTAAAAAATAAAGAGAAATTGGACCAAGAATCATTTGCTCTGTGTGTGCACGTGTGTGGAAGAGATGTTACACAAACAACTTATGGAAAAATAGAAAACAGTTCCATGGAGTAACAGTTCACTTCAACCAAATAATGCAACTATCCAGTCACAACTGTTTCAGAAAAAATGTAAAATCACCATTACATTTGTACATCAACACATTGAAGATCTTAAAAACACTAAAAGCAAAATTATCCAGCCTGGATATAGAACAATAAAGGTGATAGCTATCATTTCTTTTTGAATTACATAGCTACATTTAGCACCAGTACCAACCCAGTGCCAAAATTTGTTCATCATCCAAAAGCACATACCTTTACAGTTCCCCATTTCTCTTCTTATGCCACAACAACATCAGAAAACCGAACAGCACACGCATATCAAGAGTTTTAAAGGCACACAATATATATTTCAAATTTCAACACCAAAAGAACTAAACATTGCCATGTTCAAATACTTTCCAGCACCACAAACCTGATATAATCGCAACTTTGTCAAGCATAGCACTCGCATGATCAGCACGTAACACAACCTTAACCTGCATCTCCAGAATAATGAAAGCATCACAATTCACCACCAATTCTAATTTATTTAAGGCCCCTTCAAAAAATTTAAATAAAGATACTATTTAAAAAAAAATCACCTCCGGAAAGCCATCCAGGTACTGTAATCCAGGGTAGGTTTCCACAAGACCTTCAATGAACTCAGTTACTACATCTGCAATAAAAAAATCACTTCAATCAATCCTCAATTAGTAATTTTCACTAATTAACAACCACATTTAAAATTAAAAAAATACCATCAACTGAGTCAAGCAAAACATGAAACCAACCTAAAAGTCAACCATACCTAATTTCAGAAACCTATCTTCATTTGAAAAAAAATTATTTCACATTTTAGGTCATTAAATAAAAATAAAAAAACACAATGCAACAAAAAAGAAAGAAAGAAAGAAAACAATACACGGAACTGCGGGGTTATTCCCACCCCATAATTTGTTATTCCCACTCCATGATCTATTTTAATTATTTAGATAGACCAAAATACCTCCAGTTATATTTATTACAAATGATGGTATTAAATGTTGGTTCTATATTTACATCTAGAAAATATAGATAAAAGTAGAAATTCTTCTTTTTGTATCTAGAATAATCAAATTTTACCTTTTGTTTTTATTATCACCTGTCAACTAATTTCATTTCTTGGAAAAAAAATTTCTTTACAACATATTTTTTTCCTTCTATATATTATCCGCAAATAAAATATTTATTTCACAGATACTATCCACCAATAAAATATTTGTTACAGAAAATTTAATAGAGTACTTAAAATTTTAAGAACTTCAGTTTTTATTTAATCTTTTTTTTTCTTTGAATTGATTTTTATTCTAGTAATTAGAAAACAACATTCTAATAACATTTTGATTATGGCAAAAAAATATATACTATCAATATAATTTTATAATAAACGTGGAGTGGTGGGAATAACAAACCGTCTACTCAAAATTCTATCGTCTTTTTTATAAAATAAAAATCTATACATTTCTTACTTTTCTCTACTCAAATTTTCCCGGCAATCAAACAGAATATTTATTCAAGAGCTCAAAAACAACACCAATATTACAATAAACATAGAAATGCGAACAAAAATAAATAAATTCCAAAATAAACAAAGCTTCTCTCATAAGCAACATAAATAACAAACACATTCAAAAAATAAAAAAAATTAAATATTCTTTTCGCTTTCTCAGAAACCAAACACAAACAACGATCGCACAGAAGCAATCCGAGTAACAAAAAAAATAAAAATAAAAAATGCGAGAGAAAAGAGCGAACCGTTAGGGTCGTTAATGAGTTTCTTTCCTTGAGAAGCCATAGCGCGTCGTCGTCGTTTCGGTAATCAAAATGAGGACTTTTAGTGCAGCAAGCAGTACTGAACGACGAATGTATAGCTTTAGAGAGGGGGGAGGGAAAGAGAGAGGGGAAGGGGGGGTTTTTTATTATTTTTTTTAATAATGGGATGTTTTACTTGGGTGGATTATGGAAGATTTTATTTGCTTATATATTTATGTGGTGGTGCTGACGTGTTGTTGTTGCTTGTAAAGACAGGTAATGTTTTCCTGAATGACGAATTTGACCTTATCTTTCTTGTGAAGATTTCCACTTTGGTCGCCTCGTGATGGGTAAGTCAATTTCAATTTGGGGCCAGAAAAGGAAAATTAAATCTGGGCACGTTGAAGAAAGAATAAATTTCATTTATATAAAATAAAAAAATATAGATAAATTCACATAACCTCTTCAAAAAACTGAACACTTGCAAAATAATTAAAAAAAAAACTATTATTTAAAAAAATAGATAAAAAATAAAAAGTCAAATAAAGAGGATATTAATTTAACTCTAAACTTAAAAATTATTTAAAAGCTTTAATTAAAAAAAAAAAAAGGTCGGGTATTGTTAGACCTAGCAAGCAACGCAAACACGTCTAGACCAATTGAAAATGGCCAATAAGTGGGGTTCTTATTTAAAAAAAAAGAAAAAGAAATGTTGTTGTTCGCTACAAAATTCTTTTGGAAAAGAAATTTAAACGACATGTCATCTGATTTCTTGATATTCTAGACATCATAATGGTTGAAAAATCACGGCTCGTGGTTTTTTGACTTAGAAACCTATTTGTCAGTCTATTTTTGACTCATAACACCTAAAAAAAATTCTAAACACCTTGATAAATCCATTAATGGCTTTAAACAACCTAAAAAATTGCACAAAAACCTGAAATCAACCTGGAACTAGAAATATTCTCAAGCTTGTATCTGATTTTCTAGATAGTTTTAAGATGAAAAAACACTTAAAAATAACTCTCCCGTCAAATAAAAACCGTTGACATCAAGATCAATTATTTTAACAACTAGAATCGGTGTCAATATTGATTTTCTATTTCTACTATTAAATCCATCAATGGCTTTAAAAAAATCATATACACCCTGATAAATCTATCAATGGCTTTAAACAACCTAAAAAATCACACAAAAACCTGGAATCAACCTGGAACTAGAAATATTTTCAAGCTTGTATATGGTTTTCTAGGTAGTTTCAAGGTGAAAAAACACTTAAAAAAAACTCTCTCGCCAAACAAAAACCGTTGACTTTAAGATCGATTATTTTGATAGTTAGAATTGGTCTCAATGTTGATTTTCTATCTCTACCATTAAATCCATCAATGGCTTAAAAAAAAATCCTAAACACCTTGATAAATCCATCAATGGCTTTAAACAACTTAGATTATTGTATAAAAACCTGAAATCAACCTGGAACTAGAAATATTTTCAAGCTTGTATATGGTTTTCTAGGTAGTTTCAAGGTGAAAAAACACTTAAAAAGAACTCTCCTGCCAAATAAAAACCGTTGACATCATTATTGATTATTTTGATAGCTAGAATCGATATCAATGTTGATTTTCTATCTCTATTATTAAAATCCTATGATTTTTATCCTCTCCCAAATCAACAAAATAATAATAAAAAAATGAATTATTATACTAAAATGGAACTGCACAAAAAATTAAGGGACTGGATGGGTTTAGTTTGGGAAGTTTAAGGACTATATTAAACTTATAGCGAGAATTTTGAACACACAACCCATTTTCAATGACTTTTCCGCATCGTCCTTCTTTTTTCAATCTTTTTCTTGGACAATAAATTTGAATCAATTATCATTTGATTTAGCTTCAAAAGGATGCAATTGCACATAAAACAAATTCAAGAATCAAAATAAAATAAATTCTGAAGAATGAGTTCACAATAAAATGTAAGAGCATAAACAATGTTTTGCCAATATCGTAAGAGTTTTGCAATTTTTTTATTTTAGTTGTGTTTTTCAAGAAATAAAAAATATAAATACAAAATTGATATATAAAAAATAGGAATAAAATATATAGTTTTAAGACTACAAATATTAATTATTTTTATTAAACTATATGGAACAGTTTATTATATTTACTTTCAAATAAAATCATGTTGAATTTTTCAGCCTCCAATTTTATAGCATTTTGAGTTTTTTTATATACTAGTATCATATATAT
>Ga0307517_10013352_pt1 | contig 11166 bp, 4 predicted proteins | sample 23_EM_MG_FD_194515 | JGI IMG/M metagenome (GOLD analysis project Ga0307517, IMG submission 194515) | Populus trichocarpa ectomycorrhiza microbial communities from riparian zone in the Pacific Northwest, United States - 23_EM | ecosystem: Host-associated > Plants > Roots > Unclassified | place... | reverse complement strand
TATTAAAAGCTCATAACATCCTTGTACAATTTGTATCCCTATCATAACATCTTTTTCTTATTAATCGTTGACTCATAACTAATAATTTTTACAAGTATAATATGTTATAAACTCTTATTCAAAGTAGAATTTGATCTTCTGAATAATCATTTAAACATGTATCTTTGTGGTTGATTACCTTTTCCTAGTTGATCATATCTTCTAACTTTCATAATGATTATGATGTCTAATTTTCTTGGTCAATCGCTTTTTATCTTTCATGGTCAATTTGGAATTTTCCTAGACTTGGTCGATTTTATTGTTGATGATTGATTTTAACCTTCTTTTTTATGTTTGGTAGTGAATAATTGCTTTTTTTTTTATTTAGTTGAACGTGGCTGTTTATTTTTTGGTAGAGGTCAGGGCCCCCCATTTTAAATTCCCTTACATTCTTATTAGTGCCTACTTTACTAATTTCCAACTCTTTTTTATTTGGTTTTATAGGTTGTTCAGATAACTCGACTAGCCTAACACATTCTTTCACATTCTCTTTTTTATCCATTGCAATTAAAGTTTCACCAAATGTTTCACATTCACTTTGATCTTTTTTTTTTGTTTCTAAACTTTGAATTTCTACTGCACCATAATTAAATATATTAGTAACACAATAGAGCTTTGAATGTGAATGAAAGAAAATAATTTTTTACCAAACATGAAATTTGCATCCCTTGCCATAAATTTGCATAGGGGCAATGCTGTTTTTGAAAAGTCCTGGATAAATTTCGATAGAAACCTACTTGTAAAAGAAAAGAACAAACTTCCCACACACTTGCGGGATAAGGTAAGGACAAGATAATATCTATCTTAGCTTTATCAACTTTGAAACCTCTAAAAGAAGCTACAAGCTCTAAAATTATCCTTTGTTCAACTTTAAAATGACATGTTTTATAATTCAAAACAAGGTTAGTTTCCATGCATCTTTTCAAAATAAGAGTTAAGTTTTCAAAACATGCATAAAAAGAATTACCATAAACAATAAAATCATCTATAAAAAAACTCTATGATTCTTTCTACAGACTCTGAAAATATATTTGTCATGCATTTTTGAAAAGTAACAAGTGCATTGCATAGATCAAAAGACATTCTTTTATGTGCTATAGTATCAAGTAAGCTAAACTAAACAAAAACACAAGCTTGACTCAAGTAAATAAGGATTAGTATCCCCAGCAACAATGTAAAATATTTGACGAGTGTCGAAGTCATGCAAATTTAAACCCTTCAAATTAATTATTTATAGTATAGAAATTAAGGGTATCGTGCCACAAAAATATAAATATTAGAGCTTAATTACCCAATTAAGACAAGTTATTTAAGTTTAAATTAAAGCAAACTAAGTAAAGATGCAAATTTCAAATCTAAACACACATCAATTCTGAAAGTAACTAAAAGTGAGGTTTTGTTTACAATATAAACTAACTAAAATGACTTAAAAATATAATAAAATAATATAAATAAATTTGAAAGAATAAGAGGCAAATCAATAGAATGTGAAAAAAACAATTTTTTTTATAAGAAGTATTCCCTAAGAATAATTAAACATCAATCATTAAATTTAGATATGTTTTATAATCTTATTTCTGATCATAAATAAATCAACTATGAAAAAAAATATTTTTCTACATATCCTTACTTTTTAGTTAACCTAGTATTCATGCAACAATTAACTTTAATCACGTAATAACCTCTACTAGCATGCAAGATTTAATTACATGGTATTGAGATCTAGATAGGTGTGATTAATTCATGATAATTAAACACACATGGGGAGTTAATTTAATATAGACATATGTTTTTCAAGTAACAAATAATCAAACATAGGTTTGAGAATTAGATACTCTACTACTTAAGTTAATTAGTCATGATTCCATCATAAATTAATAACTAACTATAGATTTAAAACCAAAAATATATGTTGCGTATCATATAGAATTTCAGTCATCCATCATCAAATTTAATCATAGAAAAACACAAGATATTCATGTGTCACAATCAAATTTAGAGTAATTTTAAGCATAAATCCTCATAATAATTTAAAATCCAAGAGTACTAACCTTTTAAAACTTAAAACTAAACTTATCATAAATTTAGGAAAAGAAAAGGATAAAACAAATGTTAAAAAATAATAAAACTGCTCCTTCTCTTCTCCTATGTTCTAGATGTGATCCCTTTTTTTTTTTTTAAAGTATATTAGAGTTGAGGAGGTGGAGAAGTTTCTTAGTTAATAACTAATTCCTATTTAGATTACTTTAGGATTTCCTAACACTAATATGACTCTAATGTCTTGTCCATTGAATTTTACCTTTTTGAGGGGTTTCCTAGTCATGTGGAATCCTTTCCATGTCATTAGAGAGCTGTTATATCATCACGTCAACATGGAAAGATTTGAGACCCAACTTCAAACATAACATTCTCTCTCATATGGACAAGTTATTAGGACTACCATATATGGATAAAAATCTTAAGATATTTAGTTTTCAGCCCAACTTGAATCGCAACAAAATTCCACCTATAGCTCATTATATGGTCCAAAGAGTACACAGATGTCTAGTTTGACAAATTTGTTCTGACCAATCCTAATCCCACAATAATTCATTTTTCAAGTTGGTTTCCTAATGCAACTAGAATTTGAGCTTCTTATGTCCAATGACTCATAATAATGTGGTTTTTTTTTTTATATGAACCAAGTCAGGTTCGAATTTAACCTTAAAATATTTGTTGATCAGTTTTGTGAGATCGAACATATCTCTCAAATTATACAATAGAATGAGATGGAATTTTTATATGGAGATACTAGACACATGGAAATATATTTTGGTAAATGTTTAGGTGAAATGGAGTTTGAGAATATATTATTTTAGAGGGTCAAAGTTACTAGACAAATCTTATCAAATCTGCTAGACTAGACCTTTGTGTACTGTTTGAGACATATTTAAAGCTACAAGTGGAATTGTTCTACGATGAATATTGTTCAGGAAATTAGACATCTCAAGCTTTCCAACCATATATGGTAGACCCAGTAATTTATCCAAATGAGAGAGAACAACATGTTTGAAGTCAGGACTGAAAATCTGCAAAAAATATGTGAAATTGAAGATTCAGGCTATATGGAGGAATTTTGGCATGAAGATTTTTGTTTTTATTATTCTATTTATTTATTTATTTAATTTTTAATAATTATTTTAATTTGGGTTTGTTCTGGCTCATTATACATTGTTTAAGGGTTTGTTTCATTATTAGACTTATATTAGTTGATTACTAGTTTAGGTTCATTAGCTTGCAATCCAAAAGAGGTCCTTTAGGGTTAATTAGAGGAGATTATATTATGTTTTTTTTAGCTATGAATTTCTGCAGGGAGTTGGAGAATAAATGTGAGTTTTTTGTTTGTTTGTTTGTGGCAAAACAACATTTCTTTGTAGTGATAAAGATCATACACTGACTTATCAAAGATCAACTGACTTCATGATGTCATTCACATACTTAGGGTTTTTAGATACAAGGTTATCTCTAGATCTAAGTCTTTATCCAATACATTTAGTTCTTAGATATAGGGTTACCTTTGGGTCAATGTTCTATCAAACCTGATTCTTAGCTTTCTTAGTTGTTATCTACTTTGTTGGGGGTTACTTGACCATGTGATCAAGAGATTCACATAAATTTTTCTAGTACTTTGCTTGAGCTTGTGCTAAAAATGCATGATTTAACTGTTTTTTACACTTTGTGTGTCCATAGTATTGTTAAGCACAAAACAAGTTAAGTAAGGTATTGTAAGACATAAAACATGCATAAAAGACTAAGAATGAGGTAGTAAAAAGATAGAATAATTTAAGTGTATCAAGGATCTTTTTGGTGTATGAGAAATTTATCCAATGTTAACGATCCTTTTGAATATTACTTTCAATGAAAGTGGAAAATGTGACAATGTTTTCTTAGTTTTTTGGGTATTTCTATAAGGCTGGTTTCTTAGACCAACCTAATAATTTGATGTTAATTGGTTAAAAAATGCTTGATTTTGTGGAACTTGTTTGGTTGGTAAGTAAGGAATTGTGAAGATGCGCTTAGAATAGCGATGGATGTGGCATTGGATGATGTTGAAGTGAATGGTTATAGATTTAGTTCTATTGACATTGACTTTTTTATTGGACCTTCATTGATTGTTCCATCGAATTTTATGTTGAATATGGTGGGTTTTCACTTGGTGCGCTTTCTTGTCCTTTCTTTTGCCACTAAACCTTCATTTTCTTTGGTTAACTTTAAAAGTGTTTGAGATTCTTCTTACCCTTATTACCTGCTTAATTCTCTCGATTACAACAATAATATATATATAATAATGTGTTGAACTTCCGATTTAATATTCAAAGTATAGAGCTTTGAATGTATTTGAGAAGAGCGTGATCATTTCTTTCTTCACTATAGAAGGATGAACTGAGCAACCATTTCACGCTGCCTCTAAGCATACTCTCTAAAGGATTCCTTTTGTCCTTTCTCCATGTGTTTGCAAATTGAAATGGTATGAGGCCATATTTATATTGAACTTGTAACTACTTTATAAAAGCATATACCAAATCCTTACATTTCAAAATCTTGGTATTTTCCTAATACATGTACCAACTTTGTGTTATACTTTTTAAGCTCTCATGAAAAAAATGGATCATAAGCTTCTTGTCATGGACTTCTTTAGCTATTTTACTACAATATACATTATACTTAATAAAATCAGGAACCTTAAACAACATTAGGCATGAGACACATTTTGATTGCCTTTACTAGGTCATAAAAGTTTATGCTTTATATCGCTCAAAGCCATTCTTCTATTACAGATAACTTTTCAATGTCAAGTTCTTTTACCATCTTGACCCTTTGAGTTTCTTCAGTGGTGAGGTCAATAGTTTGAGAAATCTAAGCTTGTGGTTCTTGTGGCAAGGTCATGAATGGAAAATACATTGTGAATTGAGACTCAGTAGAAGCATTTGGTGCCCTCTAGTTTGGCAGTGTAAAAATAGATGGCATTTATGGCATCGACCAAACATTAGGGTGAAATGACATTTTTGTTTGAGTTTGTATCCGATTAGATCTCCATTTCTTTTATGGTATAGCTTACATTGCTCACTCAAATAGGCTAGTAAGCCTAATAATCTCTCATTTTAGACTTTCTATCATGTTTTGGTTGCTTTGTTATAATTGTGATATCTCTTTGTTTTCAAATATCAATATTGCTTACACCATTTATGCCACCTTATGGTCTTGCTTCTTTTGGTCTTCTATCATACTTTTGAGTCTTGCTTGAAGTTCATTAAAAGTCTGTTTTTATTGCTGGAATTGAGTAAATAAGTCATCTCCTTTTCTTTTTAGATTGATAAGCGCATGCTATTGAACTACAAAATTAGGCTATAATTTTCTCTTTTTAGCACTCAGCTCCTTCAACTCTTAGTTTAGGCCTGAATCGTAAGACTCTTATTGTTCTCGAATCTCTTTATTAATATCTTCCAAGGTTTGAGCCATCAATCTATATGACCTTTAAAAGGTGGGACTTGGTACCCTATTCACCTAACTTTTTTTTTTTTTTCATATTGGATACCCAAGAGTAACTTTTTCATCAACTCTTTTAGAAGTTGTGACCACACTAAAACATTTATAAGCTAAGCCACACCAGTGGTTATTAGAATGAATTATTTGAATTCAAACTGTTGTAAAACCATGTTACGGCAATAATTGATACAAAATCAAGTTCCCATCAATAAGATCATGAATAATCACCTAGTATGCAAGATAAGATTGAAAATAGGCATATCACATTCTCTAATGAGATTGAAATTTTCTCATGCTTAAAAACATCAACTCCTAAGTAGTCTCTCCTAACTCTTTTAGTGGATGCTCAAAAAATTTCTTTAATTTTGGGTATAAATTTCACGGTGTTCCAAATAAAGCTAATATCTTGTTCTATCATTGGGCTCACTATCTAGACAAACAACAAGTACAAGCAACATCATAAATAAACCTTTCTCACTTTTGAGTCAATATTGTCATTGCTAGAATTATTTTAAGAGCAAACACACTCTTGAATACATTGATGGCCTCAAAGTCAATCATTCATTTTACTAATAGGAAAAGCATTAATCCATATATGCCTAAACCAAAATCTTTAAATGAGTTTCATTTTCTTCATCATGCAATCTTCATACTAAAATAAATGAATATGGGTTATTCATTTTCATTTTCAGTTTCATTTTGAATATGGGTTCCAATGTGTTCAAGAACCAACCATGCTTGAAACCTTATTTGGTCATTGTTCCTTCACCATGTAACAATTTATGTTGGTCAACTAAGCGTTATTTGATAGAGCTTGTTCTCTTGGTGTATAGAAGTACAAAGTAAACAATCATATCCTTGAGAGTGGGGGTCGAGTCAATAGTATAAAAGGTGAAACATCTATATTCTAGGTTGTAAAACCCTACCATAGCTCAGAAATATGAGGGTTGTACTCAGATTTTAAGCACCTGAGAGATGTATCCATATTGAAGTCAATATGATCTTGTAGGGGTAACAACTCCCAATAATTCAATAATTAACTAATATTATACATTTTATATTCAAGCTTCACTTGTTTCGGTAATTTATACTCAAATCATGATGGTAGGCAATCCCCTATCACAGTGGCATTTCTCTGATATAGTTTTCATATCCTCAATGATTATCTCAATATGTTCTGACATCTCTCACTCCTTGTAATGATCAATGGGGAAATATTAGTATCACCATAAGTATTATGGAATATGATATTTTATGATATGATCTATGTCCTATTAAGAGTCAACCTTAATGGATAAAATCTTGCTTATGTAAGGTTTGACTCAGCTAGTCTATCCCTAAAGCTTTTTTAGATTCCTAGATAGTTTGAATTATTATTGGGGTAACTTGACCTTTTAACCTTATACAACATGGGTAAAGGAGTAACTCCATGATAGCTCTATGCATAAGGTAAGTTTTAATCTGAGTGGAAGTCCAAGTGAGCTTCAGTAGAAATACATCACATTTACCACTTGAATCTCATTATGTAGTCCCAAAAAAGAAAGATCTCAAGTCTAGAATTTTTGTTGGTTTTTATGAAGTGTGTGACAACTCGAAAAATAATATGCATGTATATTCAATCCACACTAAAAAAACATAATAAATATTAAAAAAATTAAAAAAACATAAATATAGGCTTAAACCTGATTTTCCTAGTGGAGTAGTCATATTATTGCACTTAACATGAAATGAGTCCTCCAAAATTACAGGGAATATAGGAAAATGGAGTAGTTACCTAGTTTTTTAAGAGATTAAGAATTCTAAAATATGAAATGGTTGCAAAGATATGAGTAAATGAATGGTTATGTTTAAGAAAAGATAAAAATCACCCTTACTACATCATTTTCAAGGAAATGTTTATTTGGTATGTATTTTTTTTCCTAGATTTAATTTGCACATGCTATTAATTATCCAAATTATTTTTTGAGCTTATTCACAAGCCATTTATTGTTAGAGGATGTCCATCTAGTTGGCATCAGATCGTGAATCAAGAGTCTCACTACTCAATGATTTTTTTACTTTATTTATTTATTTATACATATTTCTTGACCTTTTTATATCATTTTCATTATTATTATTATTTACAAAGAAGAAAAACATTGAATAGATTACTAGTCTCGACCCATATTAGTCAATACACTATGGAGACTGGTGTTGACATATTATTGAGCTCATTTTTTGCTTAAAAAATCACGTAGTCTATGTTAGTCCCTAAAACTAGGAGACACGTTGATCCTAATTTTTAAAATTCAAGTTTTCAAAACATGTTGCTAACTTCATGACAACATATTTAGTTATTATTGAACTTATTTTAAGATTTTTTTTCTTAAAAAAATACACTAGGTCTACGTCAATCCATAAAAACTAAAAGATACTTTGACCTAACTATTTAAACCCAATCAAAGATATGATGATAACTTGATGAAAATTAGTTAACGTTGTTTTTGTTATTTTTTGAAAATAAATATTTACACACATATACATATGTAAAAAGAAAAAAACCATAGTTTTATGAAATGACAATAACATTACCATGAAGCAAATAAAGCAATAATAAAATAAAAATGAAATAACAAATTACATTAGTGAATAGTAACCTACTACTGGGAATGAATATTTACACGCATATGCATACATAAAAAAGCAAGGGAAGAGATAATGTGAAAGCTACTGGTGACAGAGACGGTGGTGTGCCGATGATGGAAGGTTTTTTAGGTGGTTTTTTCTCTTTAGCTTTGAGTTTTTCTCTCGTTATGGTTTTCTTCTAATTATTCTCTTATTTTTTCATCTTCTTTTTCTTTCTCTTGTTTTCTTCTTTCTCATCTCCAACTTTCTTGTTCAAACCAACTTTCTAGATCAAAAGCTCTCTTTATATTCTCTCTTTTTGGGTTTAAGCTTTTCTCTTTTCATTTTCTTTCTCTTTTCTTCTTCATTCTCCTCTAATACCCTCTTGGCTTAAACTACCCTCTTTTTTAACTCATAAATCCCTTTCTTCTTCTCTCATTATCTCTCAGTATTATCTCCCTAAACTTTATTCTTTTTGTTTCTTACATCTCTGTTATATTTATAGGCAATGATGAAGCTCTTGGAACCCTTCTTGGTGGCTTGATCATGACCATTAAATCTTTTAGGTTAATATCTGTCCTCTACCATGGTTTTACACTTTGGCCAAGCATGTTTCTTGTTGTGACGTGCGCGATGTCGAATGGAGGAGCTACCTCCTAGAAATGAAAGAGTTTTGAGTTTAATAATAAAGTTATGATTATATTGTTCAAGAGTCGTCACCTAGTATTATGATCACTAAAAAATCTAATGGTCTGTGAGAGTCTGGGTATGAAAACTAGTTATATAAGGAAAAGACACATCACCCGCAATACACCCTACCTAAGGTAAGCTACATTGTTGATTGATTGTTTTTCTAAGTCATGTTTCTTTTCGTTGGTCTCATCTAAGGTTCAAAGTAGATCTCCCTTCGTGAGGAAGTTTCTACCTTATTGGTTAAATCCTAATCGTTCTAAGGTCCATATTTAACATTGCATTTATTTCCTATTTTGTATCTTTAATACATGAGGGTATACTTTACAATGTAATTTTATACCCCTAAATATTATGAATAAAAACCTAATTGTTGTGAGATTTTTGGTATTTTGGCCAAACCCTAATGGATAATTATAAACTAGTTACAATATCCATTTTGTATTTTTAAAACATGATAAAAATATAATTTCTTTATTTTAGGAAATATGCATGAAAAAAGACTTTAAGATTTGGCCGTATGCATAAAAACAAAACATATTTTTGATTTTTTTAAAACAAGGAATATTTTGGACTTTTTGGCAAGCATTGTTCCATACCCCCAGATTTTTCTTTCTATATAAATGAAAAATTGGCTCGCACATTACTGTCAACTGAGATATGAATCGAGTTATATAGGTCAAATGCCCAATGAAACTTTTTACTTCTTTCTATGTTTTTGGTGCCGACATATCCTGGATAGCCTTTGCTTTATCTAGATCAACTTATATTCCTCGACTGCTTACTACAAAACCCAATATAGCTTTCCAACTCTAACCCCAAACGAGCATTTTACAGGATTCAATCTTAATTGGTATTTTCGCAGCCTCTCATATAATTTCCTAAATACTTACACGTGATCTTCTTCTTTCTTTGATTTGGCAAGTATATCATCTATGTAGGCGTCCACTTTCTTGGTGTATCATGCCATAGAACAAAGTGACCATTGCTATTTGATATGTGGCATCGACATTCTTTAATTCGAATGACATCACTTTATAGCATAAAGTTCCTCATGACATGACAAAGGTAGTTTTCTCTGTCTTTTTCTACCATTCTAATCTAATTATGACATGAGAACTCATCTATGAACGAATATGTGGCACTCTTCGCAACATTATCAATCAAGACGTCTATATGAGGTGGAGGAAAGTCATCCTTCAAGCTTGTTTTGTTCAAGTCTCTATAATCCACACACACTCTGATCTTGCCATATTTTTTGGGAAACTATAACCACATTAGCCACCCATTAAGAGTAGTAGACCATATCCAGAAATCTTGTATCCTATTATTTCTGTATCTTTGCCTTTACTGTAAGCAACATATTTAGGTGTATTAGTCTGGTCTTCTGTTTAACTGGCTTACTACCTTCTACCAAATAAATCCTATATACCACTATGTTAGTGTCTAAACCAGGCATATTCGTATAAGTCCAGGCAAAAACATCTGCATACTAATATAGCAAAGAGATTAGCCTATCTCTTTCCTCGGTTGTAATAAGGGTGCTAATATTCAATTCTTTCTTTTTATGTTAATTTCCTAAATTTATAATTTCTAGCTTTTCACTAGCAGGTTTCTAAGTGTTCTCAGACTTTTCACCAACCTAGTAAACTCTTTCATGTCCTCTTCTTTCCAATCTTCATTACCCATTTAATATTATTATCAAAGTTTGGCCATTTATCCTTAGTGTGATGGGTTTGCGAATTGATGGAACTTTTAGGATTTCTGAAAGTGTAAGGTGTGCTTATGTAAGCGTCTTATTTGCATGAAACAAAAAAAAAAATATAAAGACACACCATAAACACAAGAAAATGCATGATCTCATTAAAATAAAAAAGACTCATTTGACATAGAAAGTCTTGTGGTATTATGAACAAAATTACCATCAAGACTAAAACAAGTAAGAGCAACATATCAAAACAAGATAACAAAAAATAAAGGTAAGTCAAAACACTTTTGCAAACATGATAAAACAAAAGCAATTACTTTTTGAACATAATAGGAGCAGACTTTATCTTCCAATTTTGATACGCTTCTCCTCCAACTAGCTTCTTCACAAAAGCCTTTGCAAGGACATCATCGATGGTGTGAACAGACAGTTGTGGTAGAATTTCATCTTCTGCTTCGATCTTTCCATCTTCAAATCTTTGTGTTATCTAGTCTTATATACCAGCTCAGTGTTGCCCATTCAAACTATCCTGAAAGAAATGCATTAGTAGTTTTTCATTATATAGTACTTCTGTCATTTTGCTGCAATAGGATTTGAGA
>Ga0307517_10013350_pt1 | contig 11166 bp, 8 predicted proteins | sample 23_EM_MG_FD_194515 | JGI IMG/M metagenome (GOLD analysis project Ga0307517, IMG submission 194515) | Populus trichocarpa ectomycorrhiza microbial communities from riparian zone in the Pacific Northwest, United States - 23_EM | ecosystem: Host-associated > Plants > Roots > Unclassified | place... | reverse complement strand
ACAGTGACCGTCCCGTGGTGCAAGATATACAAACCTATTACTCTACTTCTTACGCAAACCTTTACGGCTCGAGCGCGAGCACCTAGTCCTCTGGCAATTGGACTTTGTACCTTCTGGTCTTATATCGATAAGGCTTCCTCCAACGAGACTATAAAGATAGTCAACGAACACGATATGCACTACGATTAGTCGTTCCCCGTTTAACGAAACACCGACGGGAATGTGTTTGTTACATTTGGTTGCGTCATTACCTACAAACGCTGAACGACTACACGAACGGACAAAGAAGAGACAACAAACTGGAGCTCTTTATTGAGACATTCTAGTTATGACGGAGACAACAAGAAAAGGAAGAAGAAAGACCCACAAATCAACGCGGTATCACCTCTCAAAAGGGAAAAATATGGAATTTTTTTTTTTTTTTTGCGGCACGATTTGTGCACGAACCCCGAAAGCGAGGGGCGAGACCGGGGAGAAGGGGGGGCTTGTCGGCTGTGGGACCAGCCGATGGTGCGAGAGGAGCTAGAGGCAAAAGGGATTTGGAGACAAATACCTTTAACCATAGGTTCCTCTGTACGAGACAAACGATGATACGATCGAAGCGAAGACGAGAAACAGATGGAACCTATCATCATCAAGACAACCCATAGGTTCCTCTGTACGAGACAAACGAAGATACGATCGAAGGAAAGACGAGTCAGAAGGAACCAACCCCACGACAATCCAACCATCTTACTATCTAAAATAGATAGTACTTCCTCGTGAACAATAGGATCGAGGAACAGAAGCAGGGAAAACAAAAATGACCATCGAAAAATGGGAATTTTTTTTACCCTTAAGAGGCACTAGCCTTGTGGGACCAAGGCTGAAGGGGGACGGGACCTAAAATGGCTCGAATACGAAAGATACCAGACACATGGACCCTCGAAATCCATGCGATAGTACTCAAGGATTCTCGCCAAGCAGAACACGAGGAAATTGGTTGCATGAACACGACAAGACGAAGCTCAGTATACTCGAACATCAAACGTGGTGGGAGAGGAGCTCAAAAGAAAGAAACGCTCGAAACAAAACGACACGACAAGACGAAGCTCAGTATACTCGAACATCAAACGTGGTGGGAGAGGAGCTTAAAAGAAAGAAACGCTCGAAACAAAACGACACGACAGGACGAAGCTCAGTATACTCGAACATCAAACGTAGTGGGAGAGGAGCTTAAAAAGAAAGAAACGCTCAAAACAAAACGGCACGACAGGACAAAGCTCAGTATACTCGAACATCAAACGTGGTGGGACAGGAGCTCAAAAGAAAGAAACGCTCAAAACAAAACGACACGACAAGACAAAGCTCAGTATACTCGAACATCAAACGTAGTGGGAGACGAGCTCAAAAGAAAGAAACGCTCAAAACAAAAAGACACGATAAGACGAAGCTCAGCGTACTCGAACATCAAACGTGGTGGGAGAGGAGCTCAAAACGGAAAGAAGGAGATGTCCAGAGGAAAGGAAGATCAAACGTTTGAACCATCATGGCCAAACGGCGAGTACTTATGGATCTCTTCTGAGACCAGAAAGGAATTTATTTCCCGACCGAAGGATGACGACGATATTCTCTTGATAAGGATTATCCGATGCAGGAGCATCATACGACATGCAAGGCGACCGTACCATTACGACGCAATTCTTTTGATAAGAATTATCCGATGCAGGAGCATCATACGACATGCAAGACGACCGTACGATTACAACGCGATTCTTTTGATAAGAATTATCCGATGCAAGAGCATCATACGACATGCAAGACGACCGTACGATTACGACGCAATTCTTTTCATAAGAATTATCCGATGCAAGAGCATCATACGACATGCAAGATGACCGTATGATTACGACGCAATTCTTTTGATAAAGAATTATCCGATGCAAGAGCATCATACGACATGCAAGACGACCGTACGATGACGACGCAATTCTTTTGATAAGAATTATCCGATGCAAGCATATTATACGACACGCAAAGATAGCAAGAAAGACACACACACATCGAGGAAGGACAAAAAGATTAAGGAACGAAGAAAGAATTCAGGCAAAGATAAAAGCAGATCTTGCGAACACGAAAAAATCACGAACAGCATTCTCAGGATAACATTCGCAAGACCAACGAACATCTTACAAATCGCACTTCAACCTTTCACACTTTCTTCACTTCCAAATACCACGAACAACACGATATGAGAATGTCGTACTGCGAAGCAGCCAAAGCATTCTCCGCTTCCTCCTCCTCCTCAGCAGGTTCTGCCTCGAAGGCACCTGCTGAAACACCAACCACCCCTCACGCGGCCATGCATTGGAGTGCATGCTTCAATGATCGGTGCGACGTGCACCTAAGAGATAAAGAGGGAGCCAACTGGTTCCCAAAGTCATCTTTCTCGTCCGCTCCACCTCCAGCGATTGAAATCTCAACACCATGAGAAATCATCGTGAGAGTGTCCTCCGCCTCTGGACTCCCTTGATGGCCTCTGCCTAGGAGTGTCATGCACCCGTCTCCTCCTTTCCTCTCTCTGGGGTCTTTGGCCTCCCCTCCCACGGGGTTCTTGATCCTGTCTTCGTTTGTTCGCTTGCGTTGATGTTTCTCCCCCTTACCCCGCACTTCGCGACGCGTCTCGCTTAGCGATTTGCATGGTCGGCAAGCCTCCCTCCATCGTCAACACACGGTCGCAGCTTCGAGTTATCGGTGAAGTAGTAGCCCTGGTGGCCCTGCTCTCTGGTATTGCACTCTCTCCTGAGATGCACGGTCGGTACGGTCGGTTTTCGAAAAATCGTGACCTCTTCTCGGTCCTCCGTGTTCGTACTTCTTGGTCCTCGGCAAGCCTTCCCTCTCCCGCTTCCCACGCGTTAGATCCGCTTGCACCGTACTGCTGCATCCAGCTGGCACCTTACTGCCCCCTCCTTCTTCCCTCGCCTTCGGCCTCCCTCTCGCCCGGGATCCTCGCCGGTAGTGACGCTCTCTCTCCTGTAACAAGTGACCACGTGAGAGAAGCGGTAATATCGACCGGTCGGCCCTTGGTCTATCCGCTGTGGCTGGCATCCCCTCTGCTGAGTGGCTCTCCTCGCCGGGTGACTCCCCTCGTCCTTCTCCCCCTCCCGCAATTTACTCTACGGTCGCACCCCGTGGTGGTTATGGTATTGCATGGTATAGCACTACCTCCTTGGATGTTCCTAAAGTCTGCCGCGCGCCGAATACTGGGGACAGTCCGTTCCCCGACCCGCTCGCCCCTGTAGCCCTTTAGGGTTTGGGGTTCAGTACGTTTTTCCGTTAGGGCACCCGGCAATAGTAGTTTTATCCTTCCGCTCCGTCGGCCCTGGGCCGTAAGATTCTTTTCGTTTGTTTTGGGGGGCCTGCTGAAGGGTTTCTTTGCTCCTGTACATCTGTATGTTGGTTTTCTTTCATGTTTGGCTTTCCTATGCTTTCCTCCCCATTAGTTTAGGCTGGTGGCTGGTGTGCGGTTTGGCCCATACCATAGGGTCTTGGGAGTACGGTTTTGGTCTTCATGTTTGATTTCTTTCCTACGGGTGGGGGGTATTTGTTTGTCCCATGACGAGGTGAAGCGGGCCGTTGGATTGTTTCATAGTTTTGTTTCGGCCATAGCTAGCGCTCCATGCTGTTTCTTGTACTTAACAACGAATACATGATATAAAAAAAAAGAAAGAAAAAAAAAAAAGAAAAAAAAGAAAAAACTGGTTCCCAAAGCAACCTTGACGAAACCAACCGCGCCAACAAGCGAAAAAGGTCCACTGGGATGAGCCAGCGGGCCTCGGCAACAAATACGACGATATGGCGAAGTTCGTCGAGGAACTTCCAGAACGAATGGAGAGGATGGAGAAAGAGATAGGATTACCTCCCATAGAGACAAACGGATCCCCAGACAACGGGGACAAGAAGGACGAAAACGACGCCGGAATTATCTCGGCCTAAAGAACAAGAAGAATACCAGCAAACGAGACAGCTGGTGGATAAGTATTTGAATTTGTTTATTTCTTTTGTGTTTGGAACTTAAAAATTTGTGTTAATGTTTTTATGTTTGTGTGTTGAAGCATCGTGAGACCGATGCTAAGGGGGAGAGGAGCTAATGTCAAAAATTCTGACTTAGCCAATTTGTTTTCACATGATTAATCAGTTATTAGTCATCCCCTGTTTATGTTTTATGCTATGACGTCGTTTGACTCATAGGTTTCACATGACTAAGCAGTTGCGAGTCATTGTTATGTTATGATTGGTTGATGGTTTCATGACTCACGATTGTGACGCCATATGATGTAATGACTTTCGCACATGACTCATATTATGAGTCATGGGTTTCACGCATGTGACTCGTTTGAGCACATGACTTGGTTTATGAGTTTTGATTGGTTAACGGAATATGAGTCATCGATGGATTTCGCGCTATGACTCATTATGAGTCATAGAGGTTTATGTAGCGCGAGGTGATGAGTCACTAGGGTTAGGGTTGTGGGAAGATGCCTATATAAGGGGCTTGGTTTCGACCAAGAGATACGACACGCTTCTCGCAAACTTCTTCCCCCCCCCTACATTTCACATACAATCTCAACTCTACCCCGCTTTGCGTCCGGATCAAAACCCTCTCCCACTTTTCCTCTACCTTTCGTCGCCATGGCGAACCCCCACAACCTCCCCCCAGGGAACGCAGCCTTTGGGCGGCTCTCTGCTCTCAACTCCCCCCTCCCGTCGCGTTCAGGAACCCCCTCTACCGATCACCCCATCGAGTTCATGATGAGGCAGCTCGCTCAGGCAAGAAGTGCTCTCCGGCTCAGCAACCAAGACTTCCCAGACCTCAGCCCAGACGCTCAGGCCGGCACCCTCCCCATCGAATCGATAACCATCGTCCACCTCTCCCAGCTTGTCCAGGGCCTGGTGACCGTCTCACATGAGCTGAGCGGGGTAACCCAGGCGGTCTCAACCATCTCCGAGGAAAACGAGAACCTCAGGGAGGAGCTCCATGACATCTCCGCGCAACTCGCAAACCTCCCAGACGCCCAAGAACAACAAACCGCTCCGGGGATCGCCGATCTCCAGGCATCTATACGTGACCTGTCACATCGAGTGTCAGCCCCCATCCCTTCCCTCCCGACAGCAATCCCCCCACCACAGACAACACCCCTGCCCCACCCAACTGCCGTCCCCCCCCCTTCGAAAAAGGGCAAAGAAAACGCCCGTGCACCACCCACACCTTCCTCAGCCGCGGCTGATGACCCAAAATACCTCATACCTTTCTACGATACGAGACTTGGCAAGGCGTTCGGGGACCCCGAAAAGTATGCCAAGCTCTACCCACACTCTTACGAAGTCGGGGAATTCCGGAAGGGAAGGTACGACCTTGACTCCTTCACCCCAGGCCACCTTCACCCCGACGTCCACCTGTCCCCCTCCCCCTCCTACGCGCAGGCTGCCTCCGGCTCAGGCTCGGGTGGCAAGGGCAAGAACAAAGCTGGGAAGTCTCCTTCCCCCCAACTAGTTGCGAGTGCGGCGGCCCCTCCCGTTAAAAAGGGGCCTCCCTCCCTTCCAGGTGCCCAACGTCGATTCTTTGCTCCTCGTCAGTCCCCTTCCCCTCACCCAGACGCTCTCACTATTGCCGCTACCTTTCCCGACATCGCGGCTCGCGTCCTTCGCGAGTCAAACTGCCTCCTCCCTTTGGGGTTCTCCGCCACCGTCAACCCTCGAGGCTCCATCTCCCTCACAGTCACCGACAAGGCCACCCCCGCCGCCTCTTACGCCCCCTATTTTGACTCCCTCACCAGGGCCCTCAACCAGTCCTTTCCGGTGGGAGAAAACCCCTGGTGCACTCTAGTCCTCGCCCCCACAGCCGTTCAACTTGCTATTCACGGCCTCCCACTACGATTCCTCCCTCAGGATGAAGAGGAACTCTTCCCATATCTCCGGCAAGCAATCCTCAACGACAAAGCGACCGCGATTCTCTCAGCCAGGTACCTTAACCCTAGCCGAGATTCTAGGGAGGCCAAGCAGGCCACTTCGGTGGTTGTCACCGTCGACCCCCTCAACGTTCAGGCCCTCACTGCAGGGGTCGTTATCCTCTCCCAGAAACGCAAGGTCGAACTTGCCTTCTCCTCCTCCAAGACCTCCCAGTGTAGGAACTGCTGGAGATACGGACACGCCCATCAACAATGCCCCGCCACCCACCCCACGTGCCCCATTTGTGCGCTTCACCATACTCGTGCGGCGCACAGATGTCAGAATCCCACCTGCCCCAGGAGCGGGAACAATAAGCCAGTCCCGTCCTGTTGTCCGACCTCGCCCCCCCGTTGCTGCAACTGCGGTAACGACCACACTGCCACATTCAGAGAATGTCCGGCTCGACCTCCCCCGTCTGTCCCCTCCCGAACCGGCTCTCCGGCCCCCGCCCCAACAGGTCAAGACCCCATGGATTTGGCGGTCGATGGCGGCCCAGCACCCACTACTCCCCCGTCCGGGAAGGGTCCCCTTGAGGTGGACCTCGTGACCCCCAGGCAACCTCCCCCTGCCGGCCCCTCGACGCGTCCTGGCACTACTCACGGTTTTGGTGGTCCTCTCCCCCTGGAGGAGCCAGGCCCTTCCCCTGCTTCTTCCTCTCGTCGGGTTCGTCCCGGAAATGAATAATCAACCCATACCTGTTCCCCTGGGTCAAGGGCCGGCCCCTGCCCATGCGTTTCTTTCCATCATTCAACATAACTGCCTTGGGAGCTGGAATGTTTTTCTTTCTTTATTCGAGTCGTTCCGAGAAGCGACCACCTATCCCTCGATAGTACTCTTGCAGGATCCACCTGTCAACAAAGCCCACCTCCCCTCGTTCAATGGTTTCAAGTCATTCTTTCCCCCGGTTAGGAAGCCACGTGTGGCTGCCTACGTTCATATGTCCTTTCTTTCCACCGACACGGTGCTCCCCAAGTTCAAGGGGGTGGATGACGTCCTCGCCCTCGACGTCTCCTCCGATGAGCCTCTTTTTGGCACCGCCTTCCACTCCTTTAGGGTTATCAATGCTTACTCCACCAATACTGTTGACCATAGGGTCCACTCCGTCCAACCAGAAGTTCTTTTCCCCGACCTGGGGTTCCCCCTACTAGTCGTAGGGGACCTCAACATCCACAATCCTCTCTCGGATCCACTACGGCACTTCTCGCCACGGGAGATCTCTTCCTCGACTCCCTATTTCGAGAAGGCAGCGGAATGCGGTTTCGCCCTCCTCAACCCCCCAGGGGAATACACAAGGTTCCCCCTGGTGGGCAAAGCTCGCCCCTCGGTCATAGATCTCTCCTTCGCAAATCCCCACCTCCTCCCCCTGGTCAAAAGCTGGGACGCCTCCCTCCCCTCGACAGGCTCCGACCACATACCAATAACAATCACGCTCGCCGCCCCCTCCCTGAGTCAGAAGCCCCCACGCCCGGGGTGGGCAGACACGGACCGGGAGTCCCTGGACCCGATAATTAAGGGTTTCAAGGTCCCGGCCGTTCCGTCGTGCCCCACCCCCCCAAAGCTAGATGAGTGGATGACAGAATCGCTCAACCGACTAGTAGCTCTCCTCAAGGAACACACGCCACTGTCCAGACCGTCCCATCACTCCAAGCCTTGGTGGTCCCCCCACCTGACAATCCTCCGTAAAGAATATCACAAGGCCGCTAGGAAGGCCAGAAAACAAGACACCCCTCACATGCGGGAAGTTGGCGGCACCTCCAAGGCGGGGTACTTTAAGGCGATTAAAGCCGCCAAAAACAAACACTGGTCCTCCTTTCTGTTGGCCGCTACCCCCCAGAGCCTATGGACGGCTAAAAGGTTCGCCTACGGGCGCGCCCAGCCGCGCTTCCCCTCCCTCCCAGGGGCCGAGACCCCTCAACAAATGAACGATGTCCTTCTGGACCACTTCTTCCCCCCTAAGGAAACCTTCTCCCCGCCACCCAGGCTTAGGCCACATAAATCGGCACCCCCCTTGACATCGGGTGAGATAGCTTCGGCTCTCTCCAAGTGCTTTCCAACATCGGCACCCGGCCCGGACGGGATTCCATACTCCACCTGGAAACAGGTCAACAAGATCAACCCGACAATCCTCCTCGAAATTCTTTCCCCGCTAGTCCTCCTGTGGTTCCACCCTGCTTCGCTGAAGAGCTCGAACCGCGTGGTACTTGATAAGCCAGGGAAACCTTCCTATGAGTAACCGTCCTCCTTCAGGATAATAGTCCTGATCCGAACAATCTCGAAAATCCTTGAGAGGATTATAGCATCCCGATTACTCGCGGCACCCCGGCTCAGAGGGCTGTTGCATCCCAACCAATGCGGCTCGCTCCCTGGACTTAGCACCTACGACGCTTGCCGCACCCTCACCAACGACGTCAGGACCCTGCAGAGGCCCCGCCTTAAGGTCTCCTCCCTGTTTTTGGATATAAAAGCAGGGTTCGACAACGTCGACAACCAAACTCTGTCCCGAATCCTGAGGGAAGGCGGGATACCCCCTTGCCTGGTTTCCTGGGTTTCGTCCTTCCTTGGGGAACGAAGCTGCACCCTAATCTTCCAAGGGGCCCCAGGAACCCCGGCCCCCGTCAAGGTTGGCGCCCCTCAAGGGTCACCGATCTCTCCGCTCCTCTTTCTCCTCTATGTTGCGCCGCTGCACTTCAGTATCCCGAGGGGTCTGATGATTTCGTACGTGGACGACTTCGCCCTCACAGTAGCATCCCTCACATACCGTGGCAACATCCGCAGGCTCCAGCAGCTCTTCGACAGAGTTGAGAGAAAGGCGTCCCGCCTCGGCGTCTCCTTCTCGGTAGCAAAGACAGAGTTGATACACTGGAGGACCCCCAGCCAGAGGAACTCACCAAAGTGTGTCTCGCCTATCCAAATCAAAGGGGAACTGTTTCGCCCCAGCGACTGCCTCCGGTGGCTCGGGTACTGGTTCACGCCGGCCCTTGACCCTGCTGCACACTTCTCACGCCGCTTGGCCCTTGCCCAAGGAGCGTTTGCCCTAGTCCGCAGACTGAGTCCACCCGGTGCGGGACTCCCCCCCTACCTATGCCACAGACTGGCGACATCTCTGATTGCTCCAATCCTACTCTACGGCGCGGATCTGTTCACACCCAGCGTGGGCACGACGACCCGCCTCGATACATTCTGGCGCAAGGTCCAAAGATGGACCACAAACTGCTTCTCAGCTACCCCCACCGGAATACTTTCGGTGGAGTCATGCCTCCCACCCGTTTCCCTCCTCGTCGCACACCGGCAAAGGCTGGCAGCGCTCAGGGTGGTCTGCTCCCCCCCCAGTATGAACCCGGCAACAGCCCGCCTTCACCCATCCTTCCCCTCGCTCTCGGGGTACCGTGCCCCTGACTCCTCGCGGGCCGTAACCAGAGGCCTTTCATCCGTTTACCTTCCCCTACACTGGAAAACGGCCCGACCCGTGCCCCCGATAAGAAACCACCTACCGGTGGACGCGGTGGCCCACCGGACGATACCATTCACCCTCGGGCTGTCTAGGATGCCCATGATCAACTCCAAGTTGGCCGGCACGACCCAGTCCCTCCCACCCCAGTCCCTGATGGACAACACCTATTCGGCCCTTAAGAAGAGAGTAAGAGAGGCACTCCTCGCGGAGTGGGCCTCCCAATTCTCGACCCCAGGGTACTACCTACACCCCCCAGCGCTAGCCCCGAGACCCTTCATGGGCTTGGGCAAGTTCGTCGCCGGGAGAATTCACCAGATGAGAGCCGGGAAGAGTTACCTGGCCGCCCACCCGACCTGGAGGTCCCCCGATGCGGACACCTCCTGCCCCCGCTGTGGCTTGGAGCCCGAAACCTTCGAGCACGCCATCCTTTCCTGCCCCTCGAGACAGCACAGCAGGTCGCGCCTCCTCCACGGTGTTACCAGCGTCGGTCCCGAGGCCCCACTCGGGACGTCCCTCCCTCTGCTGAAAAGACTCGCCACCTTCATAGGCGTCACCTCCACGGGATTTCCCCCCACGATGTTCCCACCCACCACTCCCCCTTCTTCCCCCCCGTTCTCTCTCTCACCCCCCAGGGTGCCCCCCCCGGTCTTTCGTGTTTTTTCGTTAGCGGAGGTATAGGGTCTCTGGGTTTTCTTTCCTTTGTCTTATGTAGACTTTCCTTTCTAGACGACTAAGTTGTTAGTTTGTGCTTTCCTTGTTATATGTGGCCGCTGGCCCGGCGGAGGAGAAACCTTCGCGATAGTGGATATTTATTGGTGCCGTGACTTTCCTTTGTTATTTGTTTGGATTTATAGGTTTTGTTCTCTCCATAGCTAGCGCTGCATGAGGCTTTTTGTACCTTTAAACAATGAACGCATGATTACAAAAAAAAGAAAAAAGAAAAAAACGACCAAGAGATACGAGAAGGGCAAAGAAAAGGCCCGTGCACCACCCACACCTTCCTCAGCCGCGGTTGATGACCCTAAATACCTCATACCTTTCTACGATACCAGACTTGGCAAGGCGTTCGGGGACCCCGAGAAGTACGCCAAGCTCTACCCACACTCATACGAAGCCGGGGAATTCCGGAAGGGAAGGTACGACCTTGACTCCTTCACCCCAGGCCACCTCCACCCCGACGTCCACCCCTCCCCCTCCTACGCGCAAGCTGCCTCCGGCTCAGGCTCGGGCGGCAAGGGCAAGAACAAAGCTGGGAAGCCTCCTTCCCCCCAACTTGTTGCGAGTGCGGCGGCCCCTCCTGTTAAAAAGGGGCCTCCCTCCCTTCCAGGTGCCCAACGTCACTTCTTTGCTCCTCGTCAGTCCCCTTCCCCTCACCCAGACCCTCTTACTATTGCCGCTACCTTTCCCGACATCGCGGCTCGCGTCCTTCGCGAGTCAAACTGCCTCCTCCCTTTGGGGTTCTCCGCCACCGTCAACCCTCGAGGCTCTATCTCCCTCACCGTCACCGACAAGGCCACCCCCGCCCCCTCTTACGCCCCCTATTTCGACTCCCTCACCAGGGCCCTCAACCAGTCTTTTCCGGTAGGAGAAAACCCCTGGTTGTAACAGGTTTATTCCTGTCTAACGAAAATACAATAGGACCGGCGGTAGACCTGCTAGCGCTGGTGCTAAGGGAGGCTTCAAGGGACCGGTAGCTTTAGAAAGATAATAGTTGAAGGACAAGTTGG
>Ga0307517_10013349_pt1 | contig 11166 bp, 7 predicted proteins | sample 23_EM_MG_FD_194515 | JGI IMG/M metagenome (GOLD analysis project Ga0307517, IMG submission 194515) | Populus trichocarpa ectomycorrhiza microbial communities from riparian zone in the Pacific Northwest, United States - 23_EM | ecosystem: Host-associated > Plants > Roots > Unclassified | place... | reverse complement strand
GTAACGCAGTTCTTCAAAAGATCTGGTACTTCCACGAACTCTTCGTTCATAAGAGATTATTTCACTCTTTACTATTTTTTCCACCTCCCACTCAAGATCTCCATCTATATCTTCTGGGGTCATTGGTGGTTGTTCTCGGGCAGGTCGAGTAGAAGTTCGGTAGGGCTCGAGAAGCGACACATCGAATACCGGGTGTATTTTCCATCGATCCGATATTTCTAACTTGTAGGCAAGTTCACCTCTTTGTTCTAGGATTTTGAAGGGACCGTAAAGTTTTGGAGCTAACTTCTTAGAGCGGCGTTTCGTTCGGATATTTTTAGCGTTGAGCATAACCAAGTCACCAACTTTAATGTCTGGTTGTTGCTTAGCTTTTCGATCGTAATATCGTCCCATAGCTTCCCTTGTCCTTTCCAGTGCTTGTCTTGCTTGTTGATGTATCGTCTGCATCCAGTGGGCATAAAGGTTTGCTCCTGGATTTTGTGCTTCTCGTTGTTTTAGCCATTCGGTTTGTGGATGATATCCGTAGTTTGCGAAGAAGGGGGTCATGTCATGTGCGGTTGTAACCGAATTGTTGTAGGCGTACTCGGCTAGGGGTAAGAGGTGATACCAGTCGTCCTGATCATAGTTGACAAATATTCGAAGATACCCTCCCAACACTTGATTGCCTCTTTCCGTTTGTCCGTCAGTTTGGGGATGGTAAGCTGTCGACATTTTTCTCTTAATCCCAAGTCTTTTACACAATGATTCCCAAAATTCTCCCGCAAACTTCGCATCCATATCCGAGATGATTTCCGATAGTAGCCCGTGAAGTTTCCATATTTCTTTAAGGAATGCTTCTGCCAGTTCTTTAGCGGTCGCGTTTTCTTGTAATCCGATAAAGTGGGCCATTTTTGTGAATCGGTCTACTACAACCATGATCTGAGTATACCCTGCCGAGTTTGGTAGCTGTGTGATAAAGTCTACCGATGTAGATGCCCAAGCTGCATAAGGCACTTGTAGGGGACTAAGTAACCCAAAGCGAGCATGTCTTGGGGCTTTCGCTTGTTGGCATGTGGTACAGGATCGGACATAGTCGTTTACCCAATCGGTTATCCTTTTCCAATAGAAATCTCGTGTGATAATTTCCAGTGTTTTTTCTTGTCCGAAATGTCCTGCTATTTTGGAATCGTGACAACTTTTAGCGATAAGGGTTGGCAGATCTTCGTTATCGGGAATAAATAGTCGAACCTTGTAGTAGAGCAGGCCTTCGGATATCGACCATTGCTTAGGCAGTTCTTTTTCTTCCCTCGTCAAGGTTTCCAACTCTTCCTTTCTTCGCATCCAGTTCTCATCCTCCATTGCCGTTTCTTTAACCGACGATAGGAAATCCTCTTCGAATTTTCTTAAGCTGGCTTTAGCGATAATCGCGTTAGATAGAAGAACTTGTCCATTGCGTAGTATAGGGTGTTGATTAATATCGAAGGGATCGTAGAACTGATGGTTGCCATCTGCTTGAAGGAAGCATATCGTCGGTTGGACTTCTTTCAACTCTGTTCCTAGCCCGCTACTTCCAAATCCTTTCTCTGCTCTTTCCGTCACATCCAACTCTTCTACCTCCATCCAATCTTGATCATCTAACCTTTCCACAATTAGCTGAGCTATGCGGTCACCTTTCCTTACTTCATAGTCCATACTATTGTGGTTAACGCGTAGGACCTTGACTTCTCCTCTATAATCAGCGTCAATCACCCCTGCGTCTACCGAGATTCCCTTGGTTGCCAAACCACTTCTAGGTGCTATACGACCGTAGGTTCCTTCTGGTACTGCGATGGCTAAGCCAATCTTAACCAGGGCTCAGTTATTTGCCAGGATGTTAATATCTTCGCTACTGTAGAGGTCGTGTCCTGCCGCTAGCCTTGATCCTTTTGTCAGGATTCGTGCGTCTTCAGAGAGTCTTTGTACCCGAATTCCTGCTTCCTTTTCCATTTGAGGCAATGCCTGTTGGAGCTGTTCCGCATTTGAACCCCATACAACGGCGATCTGGAATTTTCCGAAGTGCTTGGGTTGCAGAATTTGTTGCTCGCGATGCGTAGCTCCCTGCTCAGGGCGGTACTCTGGCCGCCTACTTAGAGCATCTGGCTTGCCTCCTTTGGTCCCGGGACGATAGACTATTTTAAAGTTAAAGCCACATAATTTTTGAGCCCACCTTATTTGTCTATGCGTCCAGACTTTCGTTGTAAGGAAATATTGGAGGTTTTGATGATCAGTATAGACTGTTACCGGCTTTTCTGTTCCTTCCACGTAATGTCTCCATTCCATGAAGGCGACAACGATAGCTAATAGCTCTTTATCGTGAATGTCGTAATTTCGTTTGGCCGGTGAGAGTTTGCAAGAGTGGAAAGCCACAGGATGAAGCCTTTTGCCGTGGAATTGTGATAAGATGCAACCAAGTGCATAGTCACTAGCATCTGTTTCAACCACGGTGTTCAAATCTGGATAGAAGTGACATAGGATGGGAGCCGAGATGAATCGACGTTTCAGGTCCTCAAAGGCTTCTTGTTGCTCTTTTCCCCACGAAAATATCTTAGGGTCCCCTTTTAGTACGTTCGTAATTGGTGTGCAGATTGCCGAGAAGTTTTTTATAAAACGGCGGTAAAAATTAGCAAACCCAATAAAGATTTGAATATCCTTAACCAAGGTAGGGGCTTTCCACGACTTAATTGATTCGACCTTCTTTTCGTTCATAGTCACCCCGTCGGTTGCAACCACATATCCCAAAAAATTCACCTTTTTTACATGAAACATGCTCTTCTCCAAGGAGATGGCCATTCGGTATTCCCGTAGTCGTTGCAAAACCTTTCGAACAAGTATTATATGTTCTTCCATCGTTTCAGAGTAGATTAGGATATCATCAATGTATACCACTACTCCCTGATCTAGGAATTCTCGTAATATCTCGTTCATCATAGTTTGAAAGGTAGCGGGTACGTTAACCAATCCAAAAGGCATAACCCGATATTGGTAATGGCCATAACGGGTTCTAAAAGCTGTTTTCCATTCATCCCTTTTTCGTATTCTTATTAAATGAAAACCGTCCTTCAGATCCAGTTTAGTAAAGATCTGAGCGTCACGGACCTGATCTCTCAACTCCGTCATTAAGGGGATGGGGTATTTGTTGTGTACTGTAACCTTGTTTAAGCCTCGGTGGTCAACAACTAACTGTAAGCGACCGTCGGGTTTTGGCACAAAAAGGATTGGTGCGCCCGCAGGGGATTTGCTGGGGGAAATTTTCCCTTGTTTGAGCATATCGTCAAGGTATTTTCGAAGGGCTTCAAGCTGTTTCTGTGATAACGGATATATCGGGCCCCAAGGTGGTTGGGTATCTGGTTTGAGATCGATGGCATGATCAAAGGTACAGCGGGGAGCGAGTTTCTCTGCCATAAAAGGTCTGAATAGGTTCAGGTAATCGTGGTACTGATCTGGCAGGCGATCGATGATAGTGACTTTTTCTTCATCAATCCTTTCAATCCTGCCTATAACCACTGCGTTGGGATCGTTTAGCACGTCTTCATCCCATTCTACCGAGATACCTTCATCCTCGGGGAGGAGATGGGACTGGCAGTCAGTATCATCAAAGCACCACGTGTCTGGGTTGGCGATATTGTTTATCGGGTGTTCTTGATGCCACCACCCAAAAGGTATAATCATTCCATACTGTCCTGCCGGAGTTATTTCGCAGGAAACAAGCGACAAGTGTTTGTTTGTTCCTATTTCTAGGTAGAGAGGTTTTGTAAAGTGTGATCCACCGGATGAGATTGCTTCTCCAGTGAAACCTTGGATTTGGACTGCATCAGCCCGAGAGTGGTAAGGGATGTGAAGGTCTTTAACGAGTTGTTCGTTGATAAGGAAAATATTCGATCCAGAGTCTAACAAGACTGGGATTCGATAGCGTTTGCCGAGGATGTAAATGTGTGCGTGTCCCTCAGGGCAATCATAGCGGTGTGGTTAGTTGATAATAATATCGGTTCGCTTAATGCGACCGTAAGTTTGTTGTTTACCTCGCTTAGAAGGCATCGTGGGTGTTGTATAGTTGGGTGTTTGTTACAACGCCCGCGTTGTTTCGACCAGATAGGTCTCCTCAGACAAACTTTCTATAATAAATAATCAAAATATTTTATACTTCCGGGCAACCCACTACAAGCGGTCTTTACCCCCTGCCGAGAGGTTCCCGAAGATATAAAGCTCACTAAACGAGCCAAATCCCAACGCCAAGCAATGCCAAAACAAAACAACAAACAAAAATAAACAAACAATAAAGGTAAACAAAACTTATCTTTCGTGTAACGTGGTTGTCTTAGCGACTCTGTTTGTTGTTGCATAGTTTGGGTTGTTGTTGCATAAACGCGTTTTTGGTGTTTTGAGGTTACGCGAGGTTGGGGTATAATACGTGATCATATGATTGTATTTCTGAACCGTTCGCCATGGTCTAGTTGGTGAGATAGGGCAGGCCCACCTATCTTCACCCGTAGGGTCAGGCGTTCGAGTCCAGTCTCTGGCAAGAACAAATGTAATTTGTACTGGTGGCACCTTGGGCCCGGGAAAGCCCAGGGGGTTTCACGACCCCTGATCCTTCTCCCAAGACACCCAAGTCGATAAAATGGGAAAACCGTTCCAAATTAGGAATACCTGACCCCTTCGGGGGAAAGAAAAAAGTCCTCCTTCGGGGGGCAACCCTAAAGTCCTTTCTCGGAAGGCAAAAACCCCGGGTTCCTTCCTAGGAAGGTACCCATCCACCAGTCCCCTTACTCCATGTTCGACGGTTCCTGCAGGTGTGGTATCCCCGCATTCTGCAGCGAGAATTTTTGTACGAGCGCCAAGACTTTGCCAAGAATTTCCGAAACGTGCCAAGGTGTAACGTGTGTGAAAAAATCTTCGTAATCCCTTCCTGCTTGCCTTAAGAATAAGTGGTATCTGCTTGCTTCTCGAATCTAAGACGCGACTTGCTCGTGTCCCTGTCATTCTTAAGGACACGGTGACATCCGCCCTAGTTTGTCCGCTAAGCGAGATAAATAAGGACTTATAGACTGAGGAAAGAAAATACTTAGATAATTTGCGACGCGTACACCTATGACATTTCTGTATCGGATAATTCCCAAATTTGCGATGGCCTTTCTCGTCGTATTAAGTTAACCTTTGCAGGTGGTTCTTGTCGTGCTGGAGGAGGTTGGTGCACTGCGAGTGTGCTAGTTCTTGGTTTAAATGGTTGTTTAGGGTTTCCCCTATTTTTGTATGCGAAGGTTGCTGCGACCAAGATTGGCTTACGGCATTTTCTCCATGTGTGGTTGTCCATGCTACAACGAGTGTAGCGTTTCTCCTTTTTTCGTTTTTCAACCACATCGTCTTTGATTCCATCGTGTGCCTTTTTCCAATCGGTATGTTCGTCTTTCGCAACAGTATTGTTCTTATTTTTTGCGACGTTATTTCGAGGAGCTTTCCATCGTGAAGGCCCCTTTCCAGCTCTATTGTCCGATCCCCTTTTCTCGTATTTGGTATTGAAACCTTTGTCGGATTCTTCTCGTTTTCGCTTAGGAGGGGGTGCGTGCGGGGTCGTTAGAGATTTGGTTAATTTCCCTCTTTCTAGGAGTTCCTCCTCTTGCCTACCCACTTTTCTTAAAATTTCCATCCACTCTTCATCGGTGGCAAATGAAAAATGGGATAGGCGACGTAATATTTCTTGAGGGAGTTTGCTTTCGACACGGACCCTCCACCCTATTCCTGAGAGTCCTGCTTTGATGTTGAGATTTTCGAGGAGGAGAAGGTAAGTATCGATTTTGCCCTTATAACTGATTCTGTCCATTTCGTCTAGGGCTCGTCGTTCTTCCTCGATACCGATATATCTTTTGATAATTTCTTGTCGGAATCTTTCCCAAGTTGAATAATCGGGATCTCTAGTGGACCCTCCTATTCCTCCCATGACCTTTCGATATTTTTCTGCGAAAGGGGCCACCTTGTTTCCCTTGGTTTTACCGAGGGCGAAAACAATGCGATGAGAGTGGTTCTTCCATTGGTAAGGGTTTCGATCAAAATAATCTTCACATGCGGTTAGCCAGTTTCTTACATCCTGGTTATCATCGCCTTGAAAGAAGTAAGGGGGTTGAGCCGCATTTTTTATTGATCGATTTGGTGTACTGAGTTGTTGCAAGAATTCTAATATGCCTCTCGTACGGGGAGATGAATCTCTAGGAACCGATGGTCTTCGAGCGTTGCGTTCCGGACGCCCACCTCTTCTGCCCCTGCCATCGTCTCCTCCTTTATCGTCATCGTCGTCATAGTCACTAGGGTCTGGGTCTGGATCACCACCAATATTACTTGGCGGTGGTGGTGGTTGGAAATTTCCTCCACGGTCAACTTCCTTTCCTTTATTTTGCCTTGGAGTTGAAGCTGATCGTTTATCGGGATTAGGATTATTCGGAGGAATCCAAGGATGAAATTGACCCTGATTTGAGGGTCCTGGATCACCATCTCCTGCCTCCGTAGGCGGGATGGTAATGCTGGGTTTTTCGCGCTGATTTATTTTGTCTGTCAAAGCTTGTATGGCGGTTTGGAATTTCTGATTTTGTTTGTCCAGAAGTTCCTTCGCTGCTTGACGGTCCTTTTGATGCTGATCGGCTGCATTGGTCCTTTGTTGGTTTAATATTTCAGCAGCACGGTCTTCCTGGTGTCTCAGGACTCTCTGCCATTCGATGTCCTGCCTTTTAAGTTGTTCAGCAAATTGGGCTTTCAAGGATATTACATCTGCTTCCAATATTTTATCTCGGATCTCCGAAGAGTTCGCATTTTCTTTTTGCTGAGCTTCTTGGTGGCTAAATTCTTGTGCAATAGCGATTTTTAGCCGTTCTTGTTCGTCATGTGTTGCTCCTTCAAGAGTTGCTAGTTATTTCTTCGCATCTTGGAGTTCCTTGTCAACAATCAATTCGCCTTTTGCTAACCTTGTTTGTAATAACTGCAGGTTAGTGTATTGAGCCCTAGCATCTTCCGATAAAGCATCCAAAGCTATCAAGTTCTCGTCTTGACTATGATTAATGGACGAAGAAATGTGTTGGAAGGCTAGTCCGATTTGTTGTTTAAGAAGTTCCACATGGTTCGTAGTGTTTCTTGCGCGTTGACGGGAGTTTGATCGCCACGTATTCTTTTCGACACGAAATTGCGCACTATGGGAGCGACTCATGAGGGAATGTATGACCGATCCTGGATTTGAGGTAGTGGTCATAGCACGGGAGGACGGGTCGAATGAGGATGCATGAGGGGTGGAAGTATCGTCATCTTCCATAGGTTGATCGGGATTATTGATGAGTTCCGGGTGAGGAGAATTTGGGCTCACAAGGGCCATGGTAGAGGTTAGTGATCCTTTAATTAGGAACGGGATTTCTAACTCTCCAGTATCGTCGAGCCTTTTTTCGACCTTTCGCTAAAGTAGGGAAAGGGTGACGAAAGGACCCCTGTTTTGTTACCCACCAGTTTTGTTCTTTGGCGTCAATAAGGTTCTGAAGAACTTTTTGGTTTTGTTCCACCTGTCCGATGCATTGTGTTGAAAGAATAATAGTCTCTGGGGTAGAAGGGCGAGACAGGCTAAGCGGTGGTGAAGGGGAGGAACAAGGTAAAGTTATGCCTCCTTCCTATTCAGGTTCCCAATCGTCTAAAGAACCTGAATCTTCAGTGATCGTGGGTTCAGGTGCGACAATGGCAGCCTGTGGTGTATCTTCTAGGATGAAAAAAAGATAATGGAGGATAAAGCAGACGAGGATGTCTGCAAACATAGGAGCCTTGGTGACTGAAGAATAACAATATAGTGTTACGGGGTAGCCAATTCAAATTTGCCATGGTATTCTAGCCTATTGAAATGCAATAGAATCTAGACGTTCTACAAATGCTAAGGCAGCCTCATATTAGAAAATCTCTGACAACACGATTCAGGGGTGGTGGAAAAAGCAAGATGAGATTCTGCATATCAAGACAAGTTCACAGAGGAATATAGCTAACACATGAAGATATACATGGCCAACTAGCGAGGAAGAGCCATTTCAGACATTTATTAGCTAGTGAGAAAGTAGATGGTTAATTCGAAGAGGATAGTTTGGCCATATAGCAACACTGTTTTTCAAAAAGCACTATAGAAGTCCTAATTCCAACCTATTTGTCATCTCTGCTGGGTAGTTTAATCAGTTTCTACTGAAATAGAATATATTCTGTCGAGTATTAGCAAAAAGAGCATCCAAGCTGCTAGAGAAGTATAGTAGGCAGCTAGTGGTTAATTGGCTATGCTTCAATAGGATAAATTCACAACTGGAAAATTTACTCGAGTAAGCCAGTTTCAACACAGACATTGGATGCTTCAAATTAAGTAATATTCTTAATCTGGATGAAATACCTATTCAATTTGGATATTTAGATGGAAAAAGTTACGATAATAAGGGATCTCGAACAGTAAGCAGTAAAACAAATCGGAGTTACTGGAATAAGCATCAAGCGATACTTATCCTCTACATTTTTGCTGAAGTTGTGGCATATATTAAGCCAAAGTTGATCTTCCATGGGAAATCTGGTCAGAGTATTGTTTAAAAAGAAGAATTCAAGTGGAGCAAGTATAGCACAGTCACCATTAATAAGTCTACTTATAACAATAAATCGCTATTCATGGAGTTTATTCATAACGACCTAATACCAGCACTAAATACACATTACCCTTTCGTCCAAATCCACCAACCCTTTCCTGCTACCCAAAGTCCTCATCAATCTTACCTTATACCTCATGAAAGTCTCCTGATAATAGATACAGCTACCTTTCATATTATAAATTCAATTCTTACAACCCTTTGTGAAAACGACTTCATATCCATCATATCAGGAGGATGTACCAGACTACTACAACCACACAATACTGGCATTAACAAATCATTTAAAGAGTATCTTTAAGAGAAACCAGAGGTATACTTTGATAAGCAAAAACTAGTCCATGATGCTGGAAACTGGTTAACAAGTGAGAAACGAATCATGACTACATTTGTAGTTGCATATGCTTGAACAGCATTTTGTCATCAAAAGAAACATGTTATTATCAATGCAGTTCGGGATGTATGAGTTACTTTACCAATTGATAGGAGCCTTGACTATGAGATCAAAATCAAAGGCTTTACCCCAACCGTAATAGATATTGGCAACCAGACCCATGATCTTCTAGTCTCTCTGTTATGGAGTAGCTAACATGGTAGGATTCCGGGTTAACTAGGCCGGGAATATTCGAGGCAACGGATTGTCGGTCAGGAAGGCTCAAGAAGAATTTGTTCAATAAAGTAATAGAAGAATATCGTAATAACTTATAATATTGTTAAGGTCCCCCCCCGTTGCTTGATGATGTTCTCAACCATCGGGGAGAGCCCTACTATTTATACTAATGTTCACGCTACTTTGACTTCTCTAGTAAAGAAGTATCTTTCTCAGAGTTCAGTTCGTCAGAACAAAGTGCGAACACTGTTGAACCCTGAAAACTTGCCTAGCTCGACTCTGAGAATCCCCCGACTGCTATTTCCCCTGAGGGTGTCCCCACTCCACCACTAGTCAGTCTTCGATCTCTTCGTCCTGATAGACTATAATGGAATATGCGGTCCAACTGCCTACATACCAATAGTATTATGAATATGGAGTGATCAGTTCCGATATTTATCTATCAATGCATAATGCGTATACATTATTAAAAGTAAGAACTTGTTCTCATCGTTCCAATCAGTTAGCCATATCTTGAAACGTGAACTCTTTGGGGTTCCTGAGTAGTCTCCCAGATCCCTCTGGGAAGCCCTTACTCAGGGAGCTTGGGTTCGGATATATGCTCTCCCTCATGGTGGCATATACCTGGCGCATAATTATGCAAGCTATTCCCGCTAGGGTAATACTCTCCTACCCACCAAGCAATCCAAAGCAATTATGAGCTTCCTATCATTACCAGCCAGCACCATAGCCTCCACTATATTCGGCAGTGTGAAGACTATCACAATAAAGACTACTGAAATATTGATCCAATTCTGTGTTCCTCAGTCAGCAGCAAACTTCTAGATTTTACTACAATCGATAATGTCAACTTGAACTAACTTTGTTGATTAGTGTATATTCTCATGATTAATTTTTATTATTAACTTTATCTTGTAGACCTCAATATAGGCTATACTGAGACCCCTATAGTGTTTTTTCTTTTTTATTCTGGTGTTTTTCTTTCTTTCTCTTGGTCAGTAGGCTAGGGTATTGTAGAGTTAACACAAAGTCAACTGATATCATGAAATCCTTTAAGACATGTTAGAATTAGTAATAACTTCATTATTCATGAAAACAGGCTGGTCACTGGCAGGTAGGGTGGAAGAGGTACTCAGTATATTTAAAGGAAAACAATGCAATCAGAGCTTACATACTAGAAAGTTTTAACTAGTAGTGTGTGAGGGTTTCTGCACTCCTGTCCTATACTGACACCATGCAGATCATGGCTGGGCAGAAAACTGGATAATATGAGATAATTTAATATCACAGTTCTGAAGGTGTACAATAGGGGAAATCTCTAAGAAGTGTATTTACTTATCCGTAATTCATTTCAAGATATTAAGTTTGTTGGTCTTAAGTATATGTTACAGGATTGATATAATAGTATGCTGTAGTATGTATACATATTTCAGCAACTGTATTCAGGAGCACAGTATCTGATTTTCTATAATGAGTTTTGATTTATATTTGATATATTAGATTTGATTTCAGTTCCACTACTATCTCTGAGTCAGATAGGCTATGCTGTGTTCTACTATGTTTAGTTTTCTTTACTAGAAGTTTATATTTAGAATTCTGGGCATTGAATAGTCATGGAACAGGGGTAGAAACTTGGGTACTGTAACTGTTTGTTCTTACAGAATTATAGGATTCCGGTAGGCCTACAGCTACTAATAATAATATTAATAGCAGAAAGGCTATTACTTTGGATTTTTGTATTGAAACTAGTTCCCTGGCTATGTAACGGGGGCACTCTGTAGGAAGACAGATCCTAAGATTGCGACCGCACCGAAGACTCAAAGTAGAAGTAAGGATCAAAATAAAGATAAAGATAATTCAAAGTAGAATCAAGCGGTAAAACTTAATATCGTTAAGCCTGAAAGC
>Ga0307517_10013348_pt1 | contig 11167 bp, 15 predicted proteins | sample 23_EM_MG_FD_194515 | JGI IMG/M metagenome (GOLD analysis project Ga0307517, IMG submission 194515) | Populus trichocarpa ectomycorrhiza microbial communities from riparian zone in the Pacific Northwest, United States - 23_EM | ecosystem: Host-associated > Plants > Roots > Unclassified | place... | reverse complement strand
AAGATGAGAGAAATCCATGGAAAAGGACATTGAGCTTACAACGATGAGCCTTGTACTGCAAGCTATGAGATGCATGTCTGGACGACTAGATAGTTTCCAAGAAGACTGGTGATAACATATACTTGAAGAGTATTGTTTCAGCTTGAGGCAAGTTTATGACTAATTGATAATCTTGAGAGTTGTTGGCACGATGCGCACAATCAATGAGAGAACAATTCTTAGGATAATCCAGAAGATGAATGATTGGTTAAGCTCATTCATGATGAATCAAGCAACATCACACTTGGGGGCACACTCATACTTGATGAACAACGAGAGCAGTAATCATCGCGGACAGCCCTGGATAGGCACGACATTTACAGCTGAGTGGATGACTAGCATACGGATAAGCCGGTAAATCAGAAGGACAAAGATGACTTTGGATTGCAAACAAAGGCACCTTATGATGATGGAACATCAAAGAAGGGGGACCTATATTCCAAATCATGTAAAAATGCATGCATGTCATCTAACCTCAAAACATTGCACAATTGTTTTTGAATTGTTACAGGAAAAATCCTTAATGAGGTCCAGCAAGATTGTGGAAAAAGAAAGAAGCATTGCGTTGATGATAACAAAGAATCGGTTTTGATCATTGAATAAAAAAAAGATGAGATGAACCCTACCATTAGGAAAATCTCAAAGAAATGAAAAGATCAACCTTGCAATCGGGAAGCCCCGAGTTTTCAAACTCTGCAATCGGGAATTATCAAGACGCACCAAGTTTTCCAGCCCTTTTCCTGTCATCCCTTCAGGACTTCGCCAGGTAAGTCCTATTCTTTTCACACTTGTCACTTCACATTCTTTTCACTTGGGTAGGTCACCCATTACAATGAGACCAACATTTTTCTGGGTAGGTCACCCATTACAACGAGACCAATTCTCCATGTTTTTTTTTATCTGGGTAGGTCACCCATTACAATGAGACCAATCTTCCACCTAGGTAGGTCACTCATTACAATGAGACCATTCTTCCCTTTTTTCCACTTGGGTAGGTCACCCATTACAATGAGACCACACTCCACATTCTTTTCATCTGGGTAGGTCACCCATTACAATGAGACCACACTTCATATTTTTTCTGTCTGGGTAGGTCACCCATTACAATGAGACCTCACTTCATATTTTTTCTGTCTGGGTAGGTCACCCATTACAATGAGACCACTTTTTACACATTTGTTTTTTGTTTTGGTTAAAGGAGGTCGCCAGAAGGGATCTTAGGTAGCTTTGGTTAAAGGAAATCGCTAGATGGGATTTCAGATTGACCGACTTATATATTTTCTTTGGTTTTTAAAGGAGGTCGCCAGAAGGGATCTCAGGTAGCTTCGGTTCAAGGGAATCACTAGATGAGATTTCAGGTTGACCGAGCTACACATTTTTTGGTTCTAGTTAAGGAGGTCGCCAGATGGGATCTCAGGTGGCTTTGGTTAAAGGGAATCGCCAGATAGGATCTCAGGTGGCTTTGGTTAAAGGGAATCGCCAGATGGAATTTCAGGTTGACCGAACTACACATTCTTTGGTTCTATTTAAGGAGGTCGCCGAAAGGGATCTCAGGTAGCTTTGGTTAAAGAAAATTGCCAGATGGGATTTCAGGTTGACCGAGTTACACACATTCTTTGGTTTTGGTTAAAAGAGGTCGCCAGAAGGGATCTCAGGTAGCTTTGGTTAAAGGGAATCGCCAGATGGGATTTCAGGTTGACGGAGCTACACACATTCTTTGGTTTTGGTCAAAAGAGGTCGCTAGATGGGATCTCAGGTGGCTTTGGTTAAAGGGAATCGCCAGATGGGATTTCAGGTTGACCGAGTTACACATTATTTAGTTTTGGTTAAGGTGGTCGCCAGATGGGATCTCAGGTAGCTTTGGTTAAAGGGAATCGCCAGACGAGATTTCAGGTTGACCGAGCTACACACATTCTTTAGTTTTGGTTAAAAGAGGTCGCTAGATGGGATCTCAAGTGGCTTTCGTTAAAGGGAATCGCCAGATGGGATTTCAGGTTGACCAAGCTACACATTCTTTGGTTCTAGTTAAGGAGGTCGCCAGATGGGATCTCAAGTAGCTTTGGTTAAAGGGAATCGCCAGATGGGATTTCAGGTTGACCAAGCTACACATATTCTTTGGTTTTGGTTCAAGGAGATCGCCAAATGAGATCTCAGGTTAACGGAAGAAAAAAAAAAGAAGAAAAAGAAAGGAGAAGGAAAAGAGAAAGAAACAGAAGAAAAAAAAGAAGTAAGGTCTTTAGATGAGTGAATATTCAGCAAGTTAGGAAGACAAGAAGACAAGTTTTCTTTACAAAGCTTACTATGCAAAAAATTGAAGAGTTTTGCTTCGTAAGCATTGTAAAGAGGGGGCATCTGTTGCTACATAATTTTTGACCCATGTTTTGATACATTTTCAGAAAAAATCCAAAAAATAGTGAAAAACAACGAAAATCCAAAAAATACGTTTTTAAATATATTTGCATCATTTTTAGCATTTTTAGCATCGTCTCAAAATAATTTAAATTTTTAAAGGTTTTTAGAACGCGTTCGACTTTTAACGCGTTATTTTTAAAATCACCAATTTTCCTCATTCGAGTCGATGTTGATAAGAAAAATCCCAAAAAAATAAGAAAAATCAAATTTACAAAAAAAGAAAGAAGTTGAGGGACCAAGTTTGGAAACCTAGCAATATTTTTACCTATAAATACTAGTCTCTACAACACACACAAAAGGGGGGGATTTTGCACAATTGAAAAAACACAAAAAACCCTAAAAATTAAAACCCTTTCTTCTCCCTCACTAAAGCCGCCGCCCACTCCCCATCTCTACCAAAAAAGAAGTCGCCGGCCCCCCCAGGCTTTTGATTTTCCTTCACCACAACAGCCGACCAAACACCACCCCTCACTTTTCCCTTTCCCCTCGTCAGACCTTCCCTCTCTCAGCCTCTCCATCGTCCCTCTCCCCTCAGCCACACACCCGACAAAAACCAGAGCTCCCCTTCTTTTCTCACAGCCCCCATTTCCACATATCTTCCCTCTCAGCTGCTCCTTCTCCAGCTTCCAGCTCGCCAAGACCAAAAGGGGGGCAGAGTCGTTCCCCCTCACTCTCTCCTCTTGCTGGCCGTTTCAATTTCTCCTTCTCCAATCGCCAACTGAATCAGGCCTCCCTTCCATTCAGCCACCAGCAGCTGCACAGACACAACAGAAACTCAGCCGTCGGTCGCCCCCCAAACAACCCACAGACCCACGGTCTTCACAGTCAGCCGTATCAGCGCCTTCTTCATCCAGCACCGGCCAGCGGCAACCCTTCTTCCTCCAGCAGCGCCCACAGAAGCAGCTCCATTTCCAACCGAGAACCGATGGCCAGATCTGCAACCAGCAAAGAACAACAAACCTAGAGAAAGAAAGAAACCATAAGAGATCAGATCAAAAAAGGGGGGAAGAATCGAGACTTTGCTTGTGTTTTTCTTCTTCTTTGCAGGTGACGTTACTCCTCACTGCCAGTGCAGAAGGGAAAAGGAGACAGAGTCGAGCTAGATCCACTAGTTGTTTGGGGTTGTCTGCGGCGGCAGGTGGAACAGACGCGCCGCCACGGGTCCTGCAGTTCCAGAAGTGTTCCTCTACAATTCCTGGATTTTTTAGGGGCTATTTTGTAAATTTGAAATTGTGTAATGTAATTTTTGTTTAGTTGTTTTGAATTTGTATTTTGAAGTGTGGATGTAAAAAAAAAAGAAAAAGGAAAAAAATATAGTAAAAGTGTATGTGTGTGTTTGTATGCCTTTTATGGATGGTTTTTATGATAAAATTGCAAAGATTAAAGAAGAATTTAATATTTTGATTTGCTCACGGTCAAGAATTATGAACTTACACGTAAGTCGTATTTCTAATATTCGATGAAAAGATAAAATTTTTAAAACTTCTTTAACACATCGAAGCCATGAAGCAGCTTACCTTAGGTAGGGTGCGTTAGGGGTGCTAATACCTTCCTTAACCACAAATAGTCCCTTACCCGTGAATCTCTGACAAGACCAGTACATTCGGGTTTCCTAGTAACCCTTAATTAAATACTAGATGGTGACTCCCAAGAATCAATCAAAGCGAAAAATCGCCAAACAGACACCGCTCGGGTGACGTGCGACACTTGGATTGTTCACAATTTCACGCGGTGTGTTTACGAACCCGGGATGTGCAGGTTGTATTAAATCTGTAGCGAGCGAACAAACTAATCTAAAAACTTCATTAAAGTACCTACTAATTGTTTCTCCTGAATGTTGAAATCTCTCCTAAACTTGCCTGTTGAAAGCACCCAAAGCTATTGTATAAAGAAATATTCCAACTTTTTCAAAAACACACTTTCTTCTAGATGCCATTAACTTATATTGGTTTTCAAGTTGAAAGCAAAGACTCTGAAATGTCATCACATCCATCCTAAACATGTTTACACAACGCGTCCAATGTCCATGTAATATTTCGTTCAACCATTGCATTCTAGTGTTGTACGAATCCATACAGGGTTCCTTATATATATAAGTATTATAATATAAAGCTAGGGCACCTACCGTGCATAAAACCAATTTCTGACGATCAAACTCCCTTTTCCAAAACAACTCACCTTCTTCATTTGAATCATCGTCGTCCTCGTCATTATCAGAACTGTGATTACCACTTGAATCTCCATTGTTAACAGAAGAATTACCATAATTAACGTAATCGGCAACGTTATTCATTACATCATCATAACCCCCATCAAAAAGTGCTGAAAACCAGTGCGAATCCATATCTATCATGACATACAATTTTTTTGTGAATAATAAAAAAATTTAAGACTGGTTAAAAAAAACACAAATGGATTATGCAGACTGAAATACTATATTGTTCCATTTCTCCACGTTTAATGCAGTTTTGCTCGCCTTGAAAATTTTAGAAGGCTATATTTGTTTCCAATTCAGTCTTTTAACTCCCTTGTAAGTGAAATTGAATTTCTTTTTCCAAAATGCCTATTATCTCTAATTAATATTTCCAATTCCACCTACTATAAACAACCTAAAAAATATTATTTCAAGATATCAAAATGGGAATTCACGAAACAATTAACAATTAACATAACTTTGTTGCATCTGAGATGTGCCCCCACCAAATCTTACAAGACTCCCGAATCTTCCATGCATATTTTTCAGAGCTGTTGGTAGATTTTCATGCACACACAAATTGTTTTTCCTTTTCATTTCTTGCTTTCAATGTTTCATTTCTTGTGCTAAATATAATGTCAGGTGTACCATATAGATTTGAAAAGTTCATTTGCAAAAATGATTAGTGAGTGGAGCATTAATATTCAAACAAGATAAACTGTTAATATTGAGGATCCCTTTTCATTTCAAAAAAATGGGTTAATAAATAATCAGCATGTTTGCCACCTTCCCCCAAGATTCAAACCAGTTCTACTTATGGAATACTACCAGTACATTTTGTATAAAGAACTTGTTTAGGAAATTGAACAAGACAGTTAATATAATTGTATAGAAGAAAAATAAAATTACAAAGGTCTAATAAACTAAAGCTAACGATTTTCTACCCCTTCACTCTCCCAATGAACATCATAAACAAACATTTAAAAACCTAAGAAACTAACCTGAATTTTAATGAATGTCAAAACATTGAAAGCAATCGGCTGCAACCAATAATTAATTAAATGAAACTTAACTATTAAAGATGTATAAATACCAGCAATCAGCAACACCACCAATTAGAAACAACAACACCTGATTGCAAGTACTAACACATTCGGTTTTAGATAAGGAAATTGACAATATGCAAGTGAATACTTTCCCATACTTACTGCTATTTATATACAAATACATAGGAATGGAAGTAATATTCCAAAAACTGTTACCTAACTTTCAAAAGCTACCATTCAAGAGCAAGTAACCAAACATTCAAATGTGGCATACACCAACTGAAAATTTTGATTTTTGCAACCAAAACCTACAATTCAAGAGCAATTAACCAAACATTCAAAGTGTAAGAACAACAAGCAGTAGTCTCTGTTTCAATGTATTCACCAACCATTGAACATCAAGTAACCCAACTGAAAATTTTGAATTTCACAACCTAAACCTAACATTCAAAGTTACTATCCACATATTTAAGGTCTACAATTCAGAAATTAACATCCATGAAATTCTAACCCAACAACAATATTCAGTCATACATAATGTCAAAACATACATAGTAATGGTGTTCCAAATACTTGGCTACGGAAATACACCAAAATGTGGACAACTCCTTCTATTTCTAGCAACAATTGCAGCACATGAAGTCTGAAAAAACAGTGGAAAAGATTTCAGACAAATCAAAATGTTACTACATTATAGAATTCAACATAAATGCAAAGACATGAATAGGTTAAAAAGTTAAAAACTGACCTTGTCCATCTAAGTTTTTCTTTGTTGGTCAAACATTATTTTCAGCCATTATATTTTTCTATCAATACAACCCATTGCAGCCCATATCTCCCTCTTGCTCCTTGCACAAAAGAATTGAGTTGCAAAGGTATGCAATGCACTACCAAAGGTAACTCCATTAATAGAATGTAGTTCTTCCATTACCTCTTCAATGCTACAACCTTTTTTTATCTTTAAAAGGAGCTGTGATCTCTCTAGACATTAAGATAGTCTCAACAAGTTGATCCAGACGTGAAACTAGTTGTGCTCCCATTCCAGTTCCCCTTTTCTTTTTTCGGCATTGAGGTGTAGTATGATGTGCACCCTTTCTCTTTGCACTGCTGGGGTTGCTGCTATTGTTTGCGACATTGCTTCCACCAGCCATATTGCTAACATCATGTACGAAATCAGGGATTGCATCCTTTTCAGAGTCGCCACTTCCTTCTTCCATATTAGTTTCCTCATTGGTTGTATTTCTCATTCCAGCAGCCCCATTATCTTCATCTAATAAGAATCCTTGTGAGGGAGTCCAATCATATTCTCCCGTGGCCATTATGTTAGTAAACATAGTGTCGTACTTGGGACATAACGAGGGCTCTATACCGACATGCCTAAACTTCTTTGCTCCTCTCATTTCCTGTGTAATGACAGCTGGATGTACTTAACAATGATAGTAGATTAATAAATAATACAACACGACAAAAAAATTTATGAGGCTAAATGAAAACTAACCTGAATTTTTGCTTGCCACCATTCGTCAGTTGCTAAGATAGTCCCAAGTTCAGTAGACCAACCAACTCTAGTTTCAGTTATTAATTTTTTCCATACCCTCCAGTCCTTTTTAATCCCATCACATTTGTTTTTAAGCTGAGCTTTTGTTAATGAAAGTCATGTCTGATCTTTGAATGATTGTATGACAAATTTCCAGCTAGCTTTGTCGAAATGTGTGTTTGGTCTCATGCCTCTCTCAATAGCTTTAATGCAAATGTCACAAAACGTGTGTAACATTGCCTTGATCCAAAAAGCTTTATCATGTGTGTTGTAACCCAATTTTGGCCCATTGGCTTTTAATTTAATTTTTACAGGGTTTAAAATATAAAATTAAAAGATCAGAGATTTATTTTGATGAAAAGTGTGATTTGTCAACTTGCGTGAAAATTAAGGACTACAATGTGCTTTTGTCATTCTATCTTTATCTTCAAGATAATCCCTATCTTCAAGATAATCCTTGTCTTCAAAATAATGATAGTTATCCGCTTTCAAATTTGATTCTTAATCAAATTCAAACTTCAAAGCAGAGAATGAGTTTGATTGAAACTTGGTTTCTAACACGCGAAGGGACTCTGACACTATAAATACAGACCTCAAGGTATGAAAGATGAGGGATTAGAGAGACCCTAAAAGAAGAGACCCCAAGAGGAGGCCATTACCAGAAACCCTAAAAGAGAGAAACATAAAAAAAAGAAGGGGGCGGCGAACCCTATACTAGCCGCCGCCCCCCTCAACCCTTTTTTTTAGCCCAGTCTCCCTCGACTTCGCCTCCAGCAGCCGCACGCCTAGGTAAGTTTCCTTCCTTCCTTGCTAAAATAATTAACTGATTACTGTTGCATGCATGCGTGAACCTTTCACGCATGGCTGGGCTAGATCCAGCCCAAAAGAAAAAAAAAGAGTGGGCCGGGTCCGGGCTTTAGGCCTAGCCGACCCAAATTGTGTTTGCTAAGGGTGTGCTTGGCAAAACACACCCTTATGCCCATTCTAATTTGATATTTTACCAAACAAACCCCTTTTCGATAACAGAAAATTCCAAAAATATTTGGGGCCTTTGTTGATTTATTTGTGGGCCCCTCGCACTTTGTTTTATTTTTTTTCTTTGTGTTTGTATTTTTTGTAAATGTGCTCAATCTGTGGACTATTACTGTTAAATGCAAATATGTCGTGCAATGATTTTTTTTACTTCCATCTAAAAAGGGCAAATAATAATAAAGGATAAACAAGAAAAAATGACATAGAAAATTTCTTCTTCAAATTCATTTTTTGCGAAAATATTCACTGACGCCAGAGTCAGGAGTATCGTATTGTTTGGATTTGTGCGATGTTTACCAACGCCAGAGTTGGAAATATTAGTAGGAATTGTTCACTGACGCCAGAGTCAGGAACATGAAAGGAAGAATAAAAAAAGGGAAAAAGAAGAACAAATTCTTAGCAATTTTAGACAAAACCCGCAATGCAACCTGCCTTAGGTAGGACGCTGAAGGGGTGATAACATCTTCCCTTTTGCGTAACCAGTCCCGTACCATAGAATCTCTATTGACCAGTTAGGGTTCCTAGTGACCATAATACTAGGTGGCGACTCCTTGAACAAGACCTTTTCCCCTAAAAGAACAAGATGCAAAATATTTGTTCCTTTTCCAATCGAGAGATGAGTTTTAATCGGTCGCCGTGATGTCTGGGTGTGACAGAATGGAGACTCCACTGGGGATTTTAGGACTAAGCTTTGCTATTTGTCTTTTTATTGCTAAACAATATTTGTCGTACCGTTTTTTTTCCTTGTTGTGGTTATGTTGAGTTTATCAAAGTTTTATTTGTTTTTGCTCTTCTTACTGTTTTAACATGCACAATTATTCATGTTTATCATGCATATATATATTGGATATGGATCTAAGGCCTTCACACATCACTCATCTCATTTTTAAAATAAGCATGATATCAACTTTAAGATAAGTGGAGGAGTAACGGTACCTCAATGGCTTTAGCCTGGGTAAGGCTCGCGAAACTATCTAGCTCTCACATGATTGTTTACTCGACAGTGGTCGATATGCTGAACTGATATTACTCAGGGCCTCTATCTTCATGCTGCTTGTAAACCTCATATCAACCTTTCGAGGACGATCACTAAGCATGCGAAAGACCGTTGAGACTAGATGGCAAAACTACCCTGATGCATTTAATGACTAGAACCTATCCTTTAGGTTAATCCTTGCATAAATTCACTGAGATAAGCTTAAACGTGCTTTCGGGTGACGTAATGACCGCTATTCCTAAGATAACAACTGTTTAGTATGAACTCGAGTCTGAATCCTTGCAAATGACCGAGGGAGACTGCCCTAGACTGGATGTCGGTGAGATACCGTTACTCAAAGACATTAGATGCATAATGAAAGACACCAAGAATGTGGCTGAAAGCTCAGATGACAAAATGCTAAACAGATCTCCTCTCGGCATTGCAATGAATATCGGATTCGGATCTGACCACACATTTAAAGAATAACGATCGTTATGTCACCCCCCACAAGGCGAATCCATACCCAATATGTTGTATTCATCTTCATGCATGTTTGAACATACAATTATGACCTGTTATAATACCGCACACTAGGTGAAATATAGGTCCCGCATACGTATAACACTCGACTGCAAAAAAAGACATATGGAAAACGAAGAAAAAAGCTCAGTTGGAAGCCCAACACCGAAAAGAGATGGAAAGTCTTAGAGAAGAAGTGCAAGGCTTACTAGCTTACTCGAACAGGCTTTGAGATCTAAACCTGAAGAAGCAGAATTTACAGCTCAGTCTGAACCTATGCTCGTAAATCCACAGAATCTGAGGGCAAATAAGGCGTCTCAAACAGGCTATGTAGTCCTAATTTTCTCAACCAGCATATCCTATAAGAATGTCATTTACCATTGACCTTACAAAGAAGGAATCTCAAAAGAACAAGATGGTAAAAGAAGATGGCCTGGACAAATGGGTTGCCCTGGAACAAAGGCTGATGGCATTCGAGGGATCTAATTTACATGACTATATAAAGATTGCTGAGATGTGTTTGGTACCTAACGTAGTCATTCCTAAGAAGTTTAGGGTGCCGGAGTTTGTCAAATATACAAGAACTTAATACCCTGTAACTCATCTCAAGGGATACTGCAACAAAATGGCTAAGGTGGTCCATGACAAGAAACTGTTGATTCACTTCTTTCAAGACAGTTTGAGTGACGTTGCCTTTACTTGGTATATGCGGTTGGACAACACCAAGATAAAAAAAAATGGAAGGACTTAGTTGATGCCTTTATTAGGCAGTATAAGTTCAATATGGATGTGGGCCATGATAGGTTAAACTTGCAAGCTATTGAAAAGGACAACAAGGAGTCCATAAGAGAATACACTCAAAGGTGGCGTGAGACTGCCGCACAAGTTAATCATTCTTTATTGGAAAAAGAGATGATCAATTTGTTTGTCAACACTTTCAAGGCCCCATACTTTGAATAACTATTTAAAAGCTCTGCGCAATATTTTTCTAACCTGGTCGCTATAGCTGAGAGGATCGAACAAGCTATCCATTTAGGAAGGGTTGCTGACTCGACTGAGAAGAAAACGTTTCACTAGGGAAAAGAAAGAAACTGAGGTTCACAATGTGAAAGGTGGTTACAACAACGAGAAAAAAAAGCTACCAAAACAAAGACATCTAGAGGTCACTCGTCCTGAAGACAAAGCTATAGTGTCACTAAGACAAGATTGGTCTATGTGTGACCTTAACTGACTATTGGAAAGGTGCCCCTGTCAAGGAATTCAAAGGAGAGGGATGGTTGGAAGATTCTAGAAATTCCAATCGATGATTACTAAGTGTTTAGCCCTTTTATGTGTCACCTTGCTAGTATAAGGTCTTTGTTTTTGTCCTTCAATTATGTTTCTTCCTTTGATTTCCAACCAAAATATCC
>Ga0307517_10013347_pt1 | contig 11168 bp, 14 predicted proteins | sample 23_EM_MG_FD_194515 | JGI IMG/M metagenome (GOLD analysis project Ga0307517, IMG submission 194515) | Populus trichocarpa ectomycorrhiza microbial communities from riparian zone in the Pacific Northwest, United States - 23_EM | ecosystem: Host-associated > Plants > Roots > Unclassified | place... | reverse complement strand
AAGGCAATCCATCTGAGTGGGTAAAGTGGCCATGTAGGAAGTGGCAATATGGGGGTTTGTTGTCTAGATATTATTGCGCTGGTTGGCATATTTAAGACTCGTCCTGGAGGGTCAAAAAAAAAAAAAACAGTGAAAAAACAAAGACATCTGGCGTAGTCTTTTGTACCACGATCCTTAAGTCCTGGAGAGACAAACGTTTACAAAACGATCAGCCAAAGGAAAAACCACAAAGGAACGATTGGTGATATGTACGCACCAATTGCCGCAAATTCCCGACGGGTCACAAATTCCTAAAACATTCCCGCCAATCCGCGATTTGTGACTGGAACACCAATTACTGCAGATTCCCGACGGGTCACAAATCGCGGCAAGTTCCTAAAGCATTCCCGCCCACCCGCGATTTGTGATTGAAATGGTAATGCGGGAAATTTGGTAGCTTTTCCACGATCTTTAACATAAAAAGGGGGGATAAATTGAATTCGCTTACTGGCCAGATTTGAGGGAGAATATTAAAAATGCGGTTTGTGACCGGAATCGTGAGGAATTGCGGGAAATCTTTCGGTCTTTCCCCGATTTGTGTACGGAAAGGCGGGAATTGATCTAAATCGGGGAAATCTGTAAATTTCAACGCTTCCATCTCCTGCAACGTCCAAAAGTTCTGGTTTACTACCAGAATATGGAATCTGAGGAATTATAGTACCGCTCCGCGTAGTCACTTGTCCGATATCGTATGATACGTGATTTACTTCTAGATAGGGAGACTTTGATAAGCGGTTGCCTTTTAGAAAGAGGTTCGCCTTCGTGATGAGGATAGGATGAAATGTTGCCGATTCCCGATTCCCGAAGAGGTTGCTCGGGGACCTGTGTGGTATTGTTTGGCATTGTCATCCGACGTGGCGATGCTCGCCAGGTTTGTACATACCGCGTAGTCTGGCTTGGCTCGTATGACTTGACATATAACTAGAAAAACAATGCTTTCCAGTTGTATTGTAGTGCAGGAGTGATGCCCGATCCAAATGAGTATTGTAGGAAAACGACCGTTAACGATGCCCAGCCATATTTGAATGTACATACAGACACACTGTTAACCGCGAACAAATTGATACATTAAGCAATTACATGAAAGAAGGCGAAGAAACCTGTAATACGTATCAAATGTAGTAGGACCCAGTCAGAATACCTGTAATCAAGAAGTACGAGAGCAAGAATGTATCCAAAAACCAGCTGGCCAAGATCTTCATAGCCTCCCAGCTATGTCGCATAAACGGTTCCAATCCGAACAGCCCCAATATGAATAAGATTGCGGCCCCACGAATAACGACGGTGGTAGGGAGCCGGAGCACGCCGTGACCGTGGACATGCACAACGGTATCCGATACGTCATTCAAGTCTTCGTCTGGAGGGTCAAAAAAAAAAACAGCGAAAATCAAAGACACCTGGCGTAGTCTTTTGTAAGTCCTGGAGAGACAAACGGTTATAAAACGATAAGCCAAAGGAAAAACCACAAAGGAACGATTGGTGAACCAATTACCGCAAATTCCCGACAGGTCACAAATTCCTAAAACATTCTCGCCAATCAGCGATTTGTGACTAGAACAGCAGATTCCCGACATGTCACAATTCACGACAAGTTCCTAAAACATTCCCGCCCATCCGCGATTTGTGACTGGAATGGTAGTGCGGAAAATTTGGTAGCTTTTCCACAATCTTTAACATAAAAAGGGGGGATAAATTGAATTCGTTTACTGACCAGATTTGAGGGAGCATTAAAAATGCGGTTTGTGACCGGAATCTCGGGAAATCTTTCGGTCTTTCCCCGATTTGTGTACGCAAAGGCGGGAATTGAAGAAATCTGCAAATTTCAACGCTTCCATCTCCTGCAGCGTCCAAAAGTTCTGGTTTACTACCAGAATATGGAATCTGAGGAATTATAGTACCGCTAAATTCCCACCAAGAATTTGCGGGGAATTGGCTTTGCCGCGTTTGTGACCTCTCGGGAATTTGGGTGCAAAGCGGGAATTTTTCACTAATGGCAGCATTTATAAAACCCAAGCTTAAGGGCTTTCTATAAACCAAAGAATCTGGAAAGATGTGTGCCGAGACTTGCCGCACCGCGAGAACGCGCTCCTACGGCAGACACGAGAACTACTGGTCTGGTCTTATGTATAGGCGGGCGACCTTGCCACCGTTACTTTTTGCATATAATTTGAATGTTTGGAGTACCTTAAATACGGTGGCACAGGGTGTCTCTTTTAATTTCAACCATCTAGCGTTTAATAGGTTATGGGAAGTGTGGGTTATGCACCATGGTTTCCTAAAAAGGAATGAGATATGCTGGACGGAAGTTCCCGATAACGCCCATGGACAAAGGAATGGCAGCAATAAAGGGCGTGCAAGAGTAAGAGCATTTTATTCCATGCTTCCATATCCTAGTACACCATTTACTCGATGTATGCCATGTTCCAAGCTCGTACACGAGGATATGCCACTCCTCCACATCCAAACCGTAATGCAGATATCGCTCCATGAGCTCCAGTCTCTGATCGTGCAAACGATAAAGGTTTTGGGGGGTAAATATGAGCCCGTAGTTGAATTTCAGCGTTCCAGGGACGATTGAGATATGAAAGGAGGATGGGCAGGTCTAGATCTAGTTTTACAGTCTAAATTTCAAAGTGAATGGACAATTGATAGAGATTCAGCTATTTATGATGACTTCAGACTAATATTCGGGGCATGGGACTGAGATATTTGCGCCAGGCTCTTCTAAATTTGGAAACTAATATGTTATATATAGCGCCATATGCCGATCAGAAGGTCGCGAGTCTACGACTATGTCGTTGAATTTAGATATACAGATAATAGGCAAAACATATTACACGGGAGAACTTGTCGATACCGTTTTCCAAACTCAATTACCCGGGGAAAATAAAATTGTTGTCGTTTCCCCTTTACATGAAATAAACTACTACCACAAATGAATATTACCGTTGATAAATTGAAATGATAACCAACAAATTTAGAGATATTATTGAGCTCAGCGAAGACATACAACACCTGAAAAAGGAGGTTACTGCTCTCGTAAATCCAGTCACCCAGATGAGGATCCATGCCACCCAATCAACGGAAATAGCGACGGTGGTGTCAAGGCGAAGGAGATGGAACAGATAGGCAGGGGTTGGGGAGCTCGGATGGTGACGATGGCGATGGCGACGATGACGATGACGACAATGCATGACGCTCAACCCAGTGGCAACACTGGCGGAAAGGCTCATCGAACCTTCCTGACTTCCGAGTCTCTCCCTCTATGGTTTGAAAGGCCATTCAAAGCCAAAAACCAATTCCTTCGCTTAAACCCATCGCAGCGTCGGACTGCACAATAGCCACGCTATCCACAACCATAGCGTCTTCATCTTTGTCGCCAGGCAAATCCACAACCATTGCGCCTTCGTCGCTGGGCGATTTGTCTACCTCGTTCGACTTGAATTCCAGGCCACGTTGGCGAGAAATGAGGTGAATGATAAAACTGTGGATGAAAGGAATAAAACGTTGTGTGGTCGGGAGACGCGTGATGGACTCACTTGAAAAACCGTTTACATCCATTCATGACCAACAAGCGCTGAGATCGTCTTCGCCAGAGATGTTCTGCCTCTAAATCCATATTGTCAGTATACATCGCGTCACCGCATCTGCAACCACTGCCACCTATCACCATCGACTTCATGACATTAAATAGCGCCACTCACGATGTCGGCTTTCATAATGAACGAAGCCCTCGACCCAGCTACCACCATTTGCTTGACGTTACGGAGGTATCACGAGCCAAATTGAGCTAGCGATCAACAAAACTCTCGAACGATTTACGGATTGTCATATTTTCAGAGAACTCAACTGGAATGGAAGAACAGTACCATACCAGGATAAAACAGACATTGCCAGCTGAATATGGCTTTCTGTGAGTCAGAACGACATTAAATAGGCGTTCGATAGCAAGGAAGGGGAAAGTATGTACGATTCCCTCCGGAGTAAGAATAACCTCATTCACATTGCGAATGGAAGCCGCGGAAGAGACGAAACGGTGAGGCGAAATGGTGGCCGAGCATGGTGGTCTAACGCAGGAGGGGGGAGAAGACAAGAAGTGAATTGCGCAAAGACATATCGTGAGGTTCTCATAAATCTGCCTGGTATTTGGGGCTTGATCCCAAATATATCGTGTTGGATTACAGGTGGGAAAGGAGAGAGAAATCTGCAGCCTCTCCTCGGATACGTTGATCTTGAATAGGAATAAATCTTCGGCCATCTTGATTATGATTTCCAGCCATTTCGTCCTTGTTGAACTCTTTCAGCGCCGTCGTGGGATCTTGGATCTGTAAGAGATAATAAACCAAGTCAAGGATGGACGAAGTATGCCTTGGCAGTATAAACAATGCGGGTGAAGGCTACACCGAGGATCATGAGGAGTCTGGTCGGGATAGTTGGGGGTCAGTGGATTGGATAGGCATCTCACTACTGGAAGGGGATAATTCTGTGGCCCGCAGAATGTCCTGCAGAAGTGAATGTAGATCGTGGTCCCGTTCTCCATTCCAGTATGCACTCCTCGATGGTTTCATGAATAACTGTACGACCTTTGAGCGAGGTCCATGAGAATGGCGTGGGCGCTGCCGTCATAAGCTTGCGAGTGCATGTATGTGTGGTTCAAATAGCGTGAGCACATCGCCCGGCGCGGATGTCGCCACGTCGGAATGACAATGCCAAACAATACCACACAGGTCCCCGAGCAACCTCTTCGGCAACATTTCACCCTATCCTCATCACGAAGGCGAACCTCTTACATAGGCGAACCTCTTTATAAAAGTCGCCCTATCTCCTCGCTAGAGCAGTAAACAGTTTTGAGGGAGTATAAAAATGCGGTTTGTGATAGGAATTGCGGGAAATTTTTCGGCCTTTCCCCAATTTGTGACCGGAAAGACGGGAAATGATTTAAATCAGGGAAATCTCCAAGAGTTCTGGTTTACTGACAAGAATCTGGAATCTGAGGGAGTATAGTACCGCTAAATTCCCACTAAGAACCAGCGGGAATTAGCGTTGCCGCGATTGTGACCTCGGGAATTGGCGGTTGGCGCAAAGCGGGAAATTGTCACTACTTAGTGGCAGCATTCCAAAAACCCAAACTTAAGGGCTTTTCATAAACCAAAGAATCTGGGATTTGGAAAGGACGCCGTGCGTTGTACAGTAAGTTTGGAAACGGGACTGCAGTGTTCATTCTTTAATGCTTGCTATCGTTTATCAAGTAGCGGGCAAGTCATTTCTCGATGTCGAAACGGGTCCTTACGTCGCGATGGGGAAGGAAGGAGGTGCTGTGGATTGAAAGGAAGGAAAAATTGTAGAGTACCAGCGAATAAGAGGGTTTGAATGCGACTCCTGCTCAACAGATGTAGAAAAATAACAAAATTGCGTTTGCTCTCTCCGTTTCTACTTTTCCGAATCATTTTCGTGCTATTGGTATGTTGTGCAGCGGCCAAGCATTATCGGATACACGTGGATTCCGCCGAGGCAGGTAAACCCTAATGTGTTGTCGCCGAAAAATCGGATGATAATGTGGGACTCGGTTAAGGTTTTTGAGATACCGAGCCTTGATCTTGGGTTCGAAATTGCTGTTCAGAGGTGAAGAGGTATTTTCTCACCGGGTAACCAGTAAATCCTCGGAAAGGTCCAGCGCTATGCACTTCTTTCAAGAGCACAAGCACCTGAACTTCCATCTAACATATCCACCCGCCGAAACATACACAAAGCCGTTGCTTGGTGCCGCCTTGATGTGGGAAATAGAAGCAAGAGGAATAAGAGAGGTAAAGTGGAAAATTCAAGCGCGATATGGAAGGTGGGCATGGAACACCCGTGTAATTTTTAACATCCCGGGCCCCTCTTGGCAATAGTAAATACGAGATCGCTAACCGTTTGAGATTCTCTTTTGTAGCGATGATACTTAGTCACGATCCCACCGGTGATAGTTGTGTTATGCGCTGAAAAGAATTTAATGTGATCAGGAATAACCCGATTTGAACTATGATCAAGTTTTGCGCCGCATTTCCAGAAATCCAAATTCTCTGCCAATGTTTCGCAAAAGAATCGTCAAACAAGTCAAAATCGGTCCAACTCGGGCAGCAACAAAATTGTCCAAAAATCGTGCAGTTCCAAGATTTTGTCTTACATAAGTAAAGGACCGGTATTTGCCGCCGGTGCCGGTGTTTGAATTGCCCATCATGCTCCTTACTGAACAATTTACACCTGAGGCTCGACGATCAGGATTCACTCCCTGGAGAAGATACACACCCTCCATGCCCAAAAATTTCACCCATTCAGGGCGCCTCGAAGTCCCAAGAGCCTTGTATCAAGTAATATCTTGATCATGATTTCTCCCTCTTGTTCTTCATATTCTTTTTCTACTTACTGGACTTCATATCAGAATCCCTAAAATCTCTGGAGCACTCTTGTACGTGCCTGGTATGATTTTTCCAGGTACCGTACATCGGCCCCCTGTCTAGTGCTGTTATTGTGCACCTCTACCCAACCTCCTTTTTAGTATGAATATCTGACGACAAGAGACGACTTATACGGCAAATGTCCACAAATCGCAAGCGGTGGGATAGACCAGCAACTAAAGACTGTAACCTGATCCATATGATATGCGTGCGCTACCTTGATCTTGTACGACTTAACTTGGAACTTGGTAGCTGTTTTCCAACTGGGAGAGGCAAGACAGCAATAGCATCTCAGACGACGAATTCCTGGAGCCATCAGTCCTCATCTCAACCTCGTACCCTCGAATCGTTGCCTTGTACCCAAACATAGTTCATTTACCAAGTACTTACCAAACTAACCTCAATCTGACTGCCTGCAACAATGCAACGATTCTCTGGACCGCTGCAATCTTATATGGCAATCCCCGTCTTGCAGCCGAGGCCCTCTACACTCTGACACCGGATATCGACTTCCCGCGATCACCGTCGCCATGTTGTGACTTCACAGTACCACCTACGCTCTACACTCCACGACGGCTGCATATTAATGTCCCAATATCATCACTTTCCCTGACATTGCTTTCAACCAACTTTCAACCAACCAATATGGCCATCTGGAATGTCGGTCGGATAGCTTTGGCATCCTGAAAACCTGCCGCCGATCATCCTAACTGGCAGGGCTCGTCACCAGAGGTTATCCGACCCTCCAATGCGCACGGGGTGAGGCATCGACATCGTCTGCAATAAATATACGTTATCTAACCAAATTACCATTTCTTTTATCCTTCGTTATACACCTACACTTTGACATTCATTCATTCAACTCACTCAACCTCCATCGCTCGCGACCACCTCCCTTTCTCACAATGGCACAACCACAACCACAAACTTCTACGCTTCTTTCCACAACAACGGCAACATTCTCTCTCTGGCGCCTCAAGAATGCCACGACCTATTCCTATCCGTCCAGAACGCTCTTGGAGCGGTCAATGGGGAGATTACTCAAGCGCTTGCCAAGGTCAGGTCCACCGAATTTATGGTGATCGTAACGTATGTCCGATGAATAATTGTTCTCTCTTCCTTGCTGATGGTTTACAGTTCGACCCTCCACTACTCGGAAACGGCGTCCGAACGTCATTGGACTTCAAGGATTTTCGCGTCGACTGCAAACGGCTCCTCTGTCTATCTCGGTGGTCTCCATATCTTTCCCATGTATTCGTCTTCACTCGCAACGTTTCGATGCCGCAGCAAGGACAGCAGGAAATCGGTTTGGAAGCGTCGAACCTTTTCTGATGTTGAAGCGTCCAAATTGACGGCTATTGATGTTTAGAAAGGTATGTTTCCCTTCGTCGTGCAACCTCACTTTCTCACAAACTCTAGGAACGAAAGACTGACAAGGAAGATAGATAGTATCTTGTTGTAACATATCTAACACAATGTATGTTTTCGATGCCTGGATATCTGGCCCGCTCCGAACCAACCGTTACACTGAAACCTCCACTTCTGCCTCCCTCGTCCCAGACGTGTACAGCAATACGGGTTCCTCGCGCCTCTATCTGCCAAAGTCGATCACCGTCGAAAGCTCAAACTACGCTCTCTACAAGAGCTTGGAGGGCGGAATCTGGAGGCTGAAGGAGCCACGATCGGACAAGTGTAATTTTTCGCCTTCAACCAATTTCCCCCAACCTTACCTATCAACGCTACCCCCTCTAGCTGCGCCATGTAGGATGGAACCTAGTCTTGTTGGTCCTTCGAACGTTGAAGGCTGTTCTTGTTGACGTTCGGCCGTAACTCGCGGGGCGCAGCCCGGTATACCTCGTTGGACAAATTTTGCTGGTCCTTCGATGTCCCATTATTCTTCTGTTCTGACGACGATGATGAAGAAAACGTACCAGTTAAGGACCTCGTACGCGAAATTCAAAACGGCAGGATAGCAGGATAAACCGCCTCCTCCAAGCCCACCTCCCGAAGAACCCACCGAACCCATCTCACACAAACTCCCGTCCAGATTCTCGAAATCATACCTGACATCGACCCCAAGCACGCTACATCTGCAGCGACACGGCGACGTGGAAGGAGCGTACGACGAGTGCAGCGGAATACGTTATCGGCCTCGTGTTGGAGGCAGGGGCGTCGTGGACGAGAGAGAGAAGGGTAGAGTGCCCGAGCAGCCAGAGAGGGAAAACAAACGACCAAAAATCGATTATAAGAGCCTGGAGAGGGGGTTTACCGGTGGGAAAGATTATTTCGAATTGCTTTTGGTGCGTTTTTTTCTGTCTGTCTGTCTGTCTGTCTTTCTTTCTTTCTTCTCTTCGAACCTGTCCTTGAATTGACCCTAACTTGTTTGTTTCAGATCCAACTAACCAATCTCGCCATAGCAGAGACAGGGAACCGAGTCGGGGATGAAATGAGAAGCCCTCCGAAACGAGTGTGGATATGGAGGCGCGAACCCGTATGTAACGATTCTCTGTCTTCTTTGGATATTCACGCACATACTTTAGATATTGGGCCTGGGAACAGGACACGGATTCTGCCTCTGCGTATGCTGCCCTATTCTTCGTATTTCATTTCTGGAGTGGCTGACACGGATGTTCGCGGTTCTCCCGTCGTCGACCCTAATACAAGATTTGCCTCAGACACGAACGTAACGAGCGACAGAGGCGATTAGCATTGCAGTGGTATCAGTAGAGAGTTGAGCAATTTCGAGGTAATATACGCCAGTATCGTTTCCTTCGCTCACTGACAACATATCCTTTAGACCCACTCTTTCACTTGCACCACACCAACCTCGACCGCGACTGGAGGATGTGCAAAACCATGCTCCCTGACCGCCTGTACGAGATATCGGGAAGGTCCACCCATTCCGCCATTTGTGAACGTTACCCTCAACTATCCATTGGATATGGGCACCGGCTTGCCGACACCGTCCCACTCGCAACGTTAAGGAGCCCACTCGCAGACTCGCACTATCTCTTTTGCAGAGCACATCAAAGCTTGCGATGTCTACTGCATCAATGGAACGATCTGATTGTTCAGAAGAGAAAAAACGCGCTCGGAAGCACACGGGTACGCAAAATGAACAGCTTTATTCACTTGTCTTAGATGAGCCTGTTGATAGTTCAGGCATGCATGCTGATGTCAATGTCATCGAGCTAGAGTCCGAGGAAGAACCTCAACGTAAAAAAAAAAAAAAGTCAAATCCCACTGCAGATATTGACGAGTTCTGGGAGGGGGTACCACATCGCAACGGTGAGAAAAAAAGGGCGACGGAGGTGCATAACCTGCGCATAAGTCCCGAGTCCTATCACAGCTTCATGAAGCCTCATTATTTGATTTTTCGTCTCACAATAGGTCGGGCAGTGGATGTCCAACGACAGAAGCCATGCTCGTCGACGACTATACAACTCTTCGTCGCCACATGGCGGCTCGACACGCTGTAAGCCTTGAAGTATTCTTATTTCATACAATGACTTACTATTATTTTTAGACAATTTATCGGCGATGGTGTAAGGTCAACAATTTCGAATCCATGGACGCATTACCTGTGATAACGCATCCAGCAATGATACCATGTTCACTGTACCGGATGAAGGCTGGTAGCCGTTTTGACATTCTGAGGCGTCATATCCAGTAAGTATCTGTGTTTCTGGCTATGGCCGCCGAATTTTTGGTGTTGACATTTGTTAAGGTGCCTTGCGCACATCATTAACCTTGCAACTCAGGCCCTCATCTCCACACGATGCAAATCCAAGTTTTATGATCCAGATGTGGCTGAGGATGACCAGTTGACCAACGTTACTGCAGGGGAGCATGATGAGGTAGGGTTGGTACGCGCTATCTGTGTGAAAGTAAGTTTTTAACCACCTTCATTGCTGTCGAATTACTCACTTTTCTCAGGCGCGATCATCGTCCCAACGCAAGGAATTATTCAAGAACATTCAAGTGCGCAAAGACATCAAGCCGCTCCAGCTACTCCTTGATATGCCGGTCCGGTGGGGCTCAACAAAGTACGAGCCCTTTCACGAAGCATTGGAGGCAGCAACGGAGAAGCTTGGGGAGTATCCGATCTGCATATTATTTCAATGGGTATTGTTATTCCTTCAATTTCATTCGGTCAATGAGAGTTTTTTCCGGCATTACACCCTGGGAAAAAGATGGCGCACTTCAAGAAATATTGGAGCAAGTCGCTCCGAGTTGATGTTGAGCCGTTATTATAATTCCTTTAATTTCATTCGGTCAATGTGGTGTTGAGGCTCTTTTACAAGAAAAGGCACGTCTCTTCTCAAGCTTAAACTGGCTAACACATAAAATTTTATAACCATTTACACACCGCTGCCCAGTCTCGACCCCAAGCTAAACGGCTGCCCCGCGTCCAGGGCCTCCTTCGTCAGCACCTTGACACAGACTCCGACTCCGACTCGGATTCTGAACACGATGAAGATCCAAACTCGCCGTGGAAGGGGGAATTCCGGCGTTATCTCGACACTGTTGAGGCACTTCCACAAGATGTGGACATCGTCGAGTGGTGGGGGATATGTTTTTTATCACTCGATAATATGTCAGCGCTTATCATGATTGAATTTCAGCTCAATTCGCATCGTTATCCAACTTGGGCTTCACTTGCGAGGGACTACTTATCATGGCGACTTCAGT
>Ga0307517_10013346_pt1 | contig 11169 bp, 13 predicted proteins | sample 23_EM_MG_FD_194515 | JGI IMG/M metagenome (GOLD analysis project Ga0307517, IMG submission 194515) | Populus trichocarpa ectomycorrhiza microbial communities from riparian zone in the Pacific Northwest, United States - 23_EM | ecosystem: Host-associated > Plants > Roots > Unclassified | place... | reverse complement strand
CACATAGGTCGGATCAGGCGAAGGCGCTCGCCACCCGGCGCTTGCGGCGCAGGGCGGCGCCGACCAGGCCGAAGCCGCCGATCATCAGGCCCCAGGTCGCGGGCTCAGGCACGGCCGCGAAGTCGTTGAAGCCGGTCACCAGGCCCTGGTTGTAGTCGTAGGGGAAGGCGCTATCGCGCATGTTGGTGAGGCCGGTGTTCTTGTCGGCGTCCAGGAAGAGATTGCCGCCCGACCCGAAGTCGAAATCCTTCACCGTCAGGACCAGGTTGCCCTTCGAGGGATCGTAATTGAACGCCGAGGTCAGGGCGAAATCCAGCCGACCGTTCACATACGTCGCCTTGCCGCTGAACACTTCAGTGAACGTCGCGTCCGGGAAGGTGACGTTGTTGGTGTCGAAGGTCGCGATCGCCGCGTTCGACGTCGACAGATAGAAGGTGAAGGTGTCCGCGAGCGGGGTCGTCGTGGCCGGACTCAGCGTGTTGTAGAAGCTGATCTGGCTGATGCTGGTCGGGCCGGCGAAGCTCGAGGCGTTGTAGATCTGCTGATAGTACGGCGCGTGGAAATAGCTGAACGGGATGCTGCTGCTGGTGTCAGCCGTACCGACCACCAGAGCCTGAGCCGGCGAAACGGCGCCCGCCACGCAGAGGGCGGCCGCGGCCGCGAGAAGAATACGCTTCATTCGATAGCTCCCACAAAAGACCAGGTTGTGGGTGACGCCGGCGAAACGCCCTGCCCCCGCACCCTGGATCGGTCGGAGCGACGAATGGCGACGCTTGATGACAAGCCGGCGTGGAATTTGTGAAATCTTAACCGTAGGAGCCCGGCCGCGAACTCCGCTCAGTGGGCCGACCTACGGCTGAGTTTTTCCGGTCTCCACGAGCTGTTCGACGGAGACGACCTGCAGTCCCTTACGCCCAAGGCCCTCCAGGACCGCCGGGAGCGCGCGGCGCGCCGTCTCGTTTGCGGGATACATCGCATGGATCAGGATGATCGAACCCGGCCGAGCCTGGCTGACGATCTCGCGGGCGAATTCAGTAGGATCGGAAGTTTTCGGGTCCTCCACGTCCCACATCACCAGGCGCAGGCCCGCCCGCTCCACCGCGCGCGGCAGGCCGATCAGCTTCTTCCCATACGGCGGTCGAAAACTCTTCGGCTCAGCGCCCGCGCGCCGTAGGGCATCCTGGGCGAGCTGAATTTGGTTCTCGTAGAAGGTCATGACGCGGCCCACCATCGGCTGATGGCTGTAGCTGTGGTTTCCGACCTCGTGTCCGGCGGCCAGAATGGCCCGGACAAGTTCAGGACGACCCCTCGCCTCCCGGCCGATGAGGAAGAACGTCGCGTGGGCGCCGTGGCGCTCCAACTCAGGAAGTATGTAGCCCACGCCCAGCGCTGTCGGCCCGTCGTCAAAGGTCAGCGCGACCATGGCTCTTGGGGTCTCGACCCGACAGGTCGCAGCGCCGACCAGGACGAAACAGCGCATCCGGCTGATCCGCCATGCCGAACCGGCCAGTAGCAGGCTCAAGATCAGGGCCGCGGCGGCGGTCAGCAGCCACGGCCGCCAGCGGGTCTGCTTCTCGGTCAATCTGCCCCCTGCGGCCGGTCGGACTAGTAGCGCTGCTCCACCGGGGCCACGCCCCACTTGGGCGGCGGCGGCACGTAGGCGCGGAAGGCGTCGATCGCGGCGGCCGTGCTGTCGGCGTAGATCAGCATGTCGGCGTACTGCTGGGTGGTGAAACCGTTGTCGGCCATGTTCTGCACCAGGCCGCGCATCAGGTCGTAGTAGCCGTTGACGTTGACGAAGCCGCAGGGCTTGGCGTGGAAGCCCAGCAGCGCCCAGGTCCACTGCTCGAAGATCTCCTCGAAAGTGCCGGGACCGCCGGGCAGGCAGAGGAACCCGTCGGCCAGTTCGGCCATGGCCCACTTGCGCTCGTGCATCGAGTTGACGATCCGCAGCTCGGTCAGGCCGCGGTGGCCGATCTCCTGGTTCACCAGGTCGGCGGGCATCACCCCGATCACCTTGCCGCCGGCCGCCAGCGCCGCGTCCGCGACCGCCCCCATCAGCCCGACCTTGCCGCCGCCGTAGACCAGGGTCAGTCCGGCCTTGGCGATGGTGGTTCCGGCGGTCACCGCCTCGGTGAGGAAGTCGGGGTCGTTCCCAGGGCCTGAGCCACAGTAAACACAGATGCTTTTCACGCGCGGGCCCGTCTGAGCGATCCAAGGGAGCGGCAGGCTGATAGGCCCATTGGCGACCGATGTCACGGTCCCGGCTGGTCTACCGGCTTTTCGCCCGCTACATAGCTTTCACGGTCTGTCAAAATCGATGGCCGGGCGCCGTCATGTGCGGCGCAAGACTCTATCTCGGTTAGGTCACGCGAATGTCGAGCGGCACGGTCAAGTGGTTCAATACCGCCAAGGGATTTGGCTTCATTCAACCGGACGATGGCGGATCTGACGTCTTCGTCCACATTTCAGCGGTCGAACAGGCAGGCCTTCGCGGCCTGAATGAAGGCGACCAGGTTGCCTTCGAGCTCGAGCAGGACCGCCGGTCCGGCAAGCTCTCGGCGGGGCAACTCGTGGTCACCGGCCAGGGCGCAGCCCCGGCGCGCGGCGGCGGCGGCGGCGGCGGCGGTTTTGACCGTCCGCGCGGCGGCGGCGGCGGCGGCGGCTTCGGCGGCGGCGGCGGTGGCGGCTTCGACCGTCCGCGCGGCGGCGGTGGCGGTGGCGGACGTCCGGGCGGCGATCCCGCAGGCGCTGGCGCCGGCACGGTGAAGTGGTTCAACCCCACCAAGGGGTTCGGCTTCATCCAGCCCGACGACGGCGGCCAGGACGTGTTCGTGCACATCTCGGCGGTCGAGCAGGCGGGTCTCCGCGGTCTGAACGAAGGCCAGACGGTGGCCTACGACCTCGAAGCGGACCGCCGCAGCGGCAAGACCTCGGCGACCAATCTCCGCGTCACCGGCTAAGACACAGGGCGCTCCTCCCCCGTTCCGCGGGGGAGGACCTCTCTCCGCCTGTTCTAGAACAGGCTCGCCAGCAGGTTGATCGTCAACGCCACGATCACTGTGTTGAAGACGAAGGCGAACAGGCTGTGCGCCGTGCCCAGCCTGCGCAGACCTTTCTCGGTAAAGGCGATGTCGGCCGTCTGCGAGGCCACACCGATGACAATCGAGAAATGCAGGAAATCCCAATAGTCGGGAGCCTCGGTTCCGGGGAATTTTAGCCCGCCGGCGTCGCCTCGTCCGGTCTGCGAGCGCGTGTAATAGGCGTGGGCGTAGTGCAGCGCGAAGTTCAGCTGCACGAACCACCAGCTCATCGCCACCGTGAAGAACGCCAGGCCCAGCGAAAGCGCGCGGGCCAGGCCATGATCGCTCTTCGCGGCCGATAGCTCCATGGCGATGGCCGCCACGCTGACCACCGATGCCGTGAGGATCAGCACCAGCACGACGATTCGCCCCTCATCCGCCTCCGCGGCGTGGGTGCGCAGGGCCTTCTGGTCGCGCTTCCACATGTAGCGGGTCATCAGGGCGACGAAGGTCAGGCAGGCCACGTCCCAGCCGATGATCCCCGCGGCCATCGGCCGAAGTTGGGTGAAAAAGCCGACAGCCAGGCCCGCGGCGAGGCCTGTCAGCAGCGATCCGGCCAACCTGGGCCGCGTGGCGAACGCGCCGACGATCGCCGGGCGGCTGATGGGCGTCCGAGCCATGATTTCCGCTCCCTCAGGGCAGGACAGTCACCCGAGTCCACCCCGCCGCACCAGCGGGCGAGCTGAACCTTCGCCGGTCCGCAGGCGTTGATGGGCCTCGCGAGGGACGCCTTGAGGAGGAACGCCATGCGAAAGGCGCTGATCGCCGGCCTGTCGGTCGCCCTGGCCACGCCGCTGGCCGTACGCGCCCAGGAGGCGCCTGCGCCGCTCGCCCCTGGGGATATCGCGCCCGTGGCCGCGGAACCGCCGCGAGGGCCACAGCCGGGCGATCCCGCGCCGCCTCCCCCGCCGGCCGCACCCCAGAAAAAACAGAAGATGGATGTGGCAGGGACCGCCGGCGGCGCTGTGGGCGCCATGCTGGCCAAGGGCGCGGGCGTCGCCGTCGCCGGCCCGGTCGGCGGCATCGCAGCCGGCTTTGTCGGCGGCAAGGTCGGCCGGGGCGCGGTGAGCCTCGCCAAGCGGGTCGTCGGCGTTGGCGACAGGAAGGACGACGCGCCGGCTGCCGGCGACGCGGCTGCCGACGTCACAGCCAACGTGCCGGAACCGGTCGGCCTCTCGGAGTTCACACCGCCGCCGACGCCCGTCGCCGCGACCGAGCCGCCGACTCCGCCCGGAGACGCGGGCCCGGCGCCGGCGACGGAGCCGAACGACTAAGCGGCGCTCTAAGGCCTGACGGGGTCCCGTCGCGCCACGCCGCCGCCCGGCAGCCGCGCCTGATAGGGCCCGAAGCGCGCGTCGGGATGCATGTAGTCGGTGGAGACGTATTGCGCGCCGGAGCTGAAGGCCGCGACCTGGCGGTCCGTCTCATTGCGCCGGGCTTCCCAGGTGTCGGCGTCGGCGCGCGTGCGCACGATGAACCCCGCCTTCACGGCCGCCTGGATGCGCGACTGCAGCTCGACCGGCTCGTTCAGCGTCAGGTAGGCGGCGGCGGGCGAGGCCTCGTCGGTGTTCACGAAGGCGACGCGGCCCTCCAGGCTCTTGCGCTCGCCACGGTAGACCGCGACCACTGCCGGCGACTCGTCCATGGCGAACATGATCTTGCCGCGTGCGGCCTTCAGCGTCGGCCAGCCGCCGGCCAGCACGCCTTCGCGCAGCGTCTTGTGGCGTCCCTGCACCTGGTCAGGGGTGATCAGCTCGCTGTCCTTGAACACCGAGCGGATCTCGGCGTCGACGGCGTCCATCGCCTTGGCGTCGAACGGCAGCAGCGGGACCGCGCCGGGGACCTTTATGGTGTCCTGCTTGAGGTTGAAGATGATCAGGATCGGCAGATGGTCGGGGTGCGCCTTCGACCAGGCGCGGACCTCTTTCAGGCAGTCCGTGAGCAGCGGGCAGACGGCGCGGTAGTCGATGTCGGGAACATGGATCACCTTCATCCCCGGCCGGCTCATGGGCGTGAGGTCGTAGGGCGTGGTGTCGGGCGCCATCTTGCGGCCCAGGGGCGTCAGGTAACGGCCGCCCTGCGGATCGTAGACGAAGTCGATTTCCAGCTGGCGCGCGCCGTCGTCCAGTTGCTGGCCCAGCGGTTCGTGGCTGTAGTCCAAGGTGTCGGCGGCCTTGGGATTGCTTCGGCGCAGGTTCGCCATTTCCTTCGGCGCAATAGCCATCTTGTAGCTGTTGTGCGTGCCGACGGTCTGCAGCGCGTTCATCTTCAGCGCATCGACGGCGGCGCGCGTGCAGTCCGGCGCGCCGGAGGGCTTCTCCAGGTCACAGGCGGCGGACACGGCGGCGGCGGCAAGCAGTGCGGCGATCATCAGGATTCCCTCTTTTCACCCACTCTGTAGCGCCGCTGTGACAACCGCTAGCTCCACGCGATCTCCCGGGGCTCGTCGGGATAGCGTCCGGCCAGGATGTCGGGGAGCAGGTCCACCAGGCCGATGGGATGGACCATCTCCTCGCAGCCCCGCAGGTCGGCCAGGGTCCACCAGCGGATGTCGTCGACCAGCGCGCGTTCGACGTCATCCCAGCCGTCGCGGCTGGGCTCGCCGCCGGCGCAGCGGGCGACGACGTAGTGCTCCTTGAAGAGCACAAGCTCACCGTTGGCCAGGTGCAGCGGGCCCTCGCGGCGCCAGACCACGGGGCCGAGTTCGGCGTCGGTGAAGCCGGTCTCCTCGCGGATCTCCCGCGCCGCCGCCTCGAACACGCTTTCACCCGGCTCGGCGCCGCCGCCGACCGTGAACCACGCGGCCGGCTGGCCCGGCCCGCTCGGCAAGCGGCCCTTCATCAGAAGGATTCGGCCCTGCGGATCGAACAGCAGGACGCGGGCGGTAAGACGCTCTCGCATAGGTTGAAAAACTGCGCTCGCTGAACCTGTTTTTTCGGCCTCGCGCACCAAGCCTTAAGCATGTGCGGCGCAAGCTTCCTGCGATCAGTAGCGTGATCCCGAGACGAGAGCGATGGAACAGGAAGTCCGCACCAGCCGCCGAGACCTGATCGCCCGGGTGGCGACCCTCGAGCTGCTCATCTCGGACCTGATCGGCGTCCTGCAGCAGGTCGATCCGGCGGCGATGCAGCAGCTGGCGCAGGACGCCGCCCGCGACACCGAGATCCAGAATACGCGCACCCTGCAGGTCGCCGAGCATCAGCGCGACCGGCTGCACACCGTGCTCACCGACCGCCAGCGCAAGCTGCAGCCCAAGCGGGCCCGCGCCCGCCTGACCGAGATCATCGACGCCTGAGCACCATCAGGCGCTGAACATGTCCTCGAAATTGCGGCGGTAGAAGCGGTCCTTCACCGCCTCGCCGAAGCCCTCGAACGACTTTTCGAACCGCTCGATCGGATTGCGCGTGCCCTCCGGGTGCGGGAAGTCCGAGGAGAACAGGAACAGCTCCTCGCCGCCCTCGCGGATGATCGTCCCGGCGTCCTCGGTGGCGAACGGCGTGAAGCGTACGGCCCGGCGGATGTACTCCGACGGCGCGACCTCCAGGCCGGCGATCACCGGATCGGTCTTGCGCCAGCCCTTCCAGGCGCCGTCCAGACGACGCAGGAAATCCGGCACCCAGCCGGCGCCCAGCTCGATCACTCCGCCGCGCAGCTTCGGGAAGCGCTGAAAGACGCCGTCCAGCGCCAGCGAGCAGAGGAAGTTCTGCGGCGCGAAGTTGAGCGAGAAATAGTCCTTGGCCCGCAGGTTCTCGCCGCCGCCCAGCCAATCCTTCGGCCGCGGGTGGCCGTTCTTGTGATAGGCGGGCTGCAGGCTCTGGGCCGTCGCCCCCACGTGCAGCATGAACGGCGTGCCGCTCTCGGAGAGCCTACGCCATACCGGGTCCAGGTCCGGATGGCCGGGCGAGCGCTCGCCGGCCGGCGCCGCCGGGACCCAGACCGCGCCGCAGCCCGCCTTGATCGCCGCATCCACTTCGGCCAGCGCCCGTTCGGGATCGTCGAGCGGGACGACGCCCACGCCGATCAGCCGCTTGTCGCCGGCGCAGAACTCGGCGATGCCGCGGTTGAGCGCCCGCGCGCCGCCGTACTTCACGTCCAGGTCCGGCGACGGCATGAACTGCGAGCCGGCGAAGGTCGTGAACACCAGCTGGCGCGAGAAGCCCAGGTCGTCCAGGGCCCGGACCCGTTCGCCGGGGCTCATGGCGCCGTAGGCGGCCCAGCCCTTGGGCCCCTCGACGACGTTGACCGCGATCTCGGCGGTCGCCTTCTCGTCCTTCTGGCGCGCCAGCGCCTTCTCGATCGCCTTGGCCGCGCCGGAACCGCCGGCCTCCAGCCGCATGCTGATCAGCCGGTCGCGGATGCCGGGGTCCGCGTAGGACGGGAGCCAGTCCAGGCTCTCCATGATGTGGCTGTCGGCGTCGTTGATGACGCGGCCCTGAGCGTAGGACATTTTCGAACCTCCCGTATGTTTTGCCTACCTTGCGCCGAAGAACGCCGGTCGCCAAGACCCTACGTCAAGCGGACCGTTCGGCGAGGCGCCGCAGCTCCGGATCGCGCTTGCGGGCCATGATCTCGCGGGCAGTGCGGCCGGCGGCGTCGGGAACGTCCAGGCTCGCGCCCAGCGCGACCAGGGCCGCGATGTGCCGCGTCTCGGCGCCCTTCTTGAGCATGTAGTGCAGCGCGGTCATGCCGGAGGGGTCGCGCCAGTCCGTGTCGGCGCCGGCCTCGGCCAGCGCGAGCGCGGGGCCGAACCTGCTCCAGCGGACGGCGCCCATGAACGGCCGTTCGCCCTGGGCGGAGTCGTCCTCGATGTGGGCGCCGTGGGCGAGCAGCAGCCGTATGGTCTCCACGTCGTCGTTCCAGGCCGCCGCGAACAGGCAGTAATTCGGATTGGCCCCGCGGTTCAGCAGCCGTCCGGCCAGCGGGCGGTTCTGCCCGCGGGAAATGGCGAACCAGAGCGGCGTGGCCTGCCAGGCGCCTTCGGTGAAAGCCGCGCCGTCGATCGGCAGGCCGGCGGCGAGCAGCACGTCGGCGGTCTCGATGGCGGCCTGGGGCTCGCCCTGGCGCCCGCAGGCCAAGTGCAGCCAGTTGCGGCCACGGTCATCGCGAACCTCGAGAAGTTCCGGCGCCTCAGCGAGCGCCACGGCGACCGCGCCTGCGTCGAGCGCCTTCACCAGCTCCGCCATCCGGGTCTTCGAGACCACGGTTCGCTCCTCTCCTAGTGCGCCTCCACCAGCGACAGCCACTCGTCCTCAGTGAGGACCTGGACGCCGAGCTTCGTCGCCTCGGCCAGCTTCGAGCCGGCGCCGGGGCCGGCCACGACCATGTCGGTCTTCTTCGAGACGGAGCCCGAGACCTTGGCGCCCAGCCGCTCGGCCTGGGCCTTGGCCTCGTCGCGGGTCATCTTCTCCAGGGCGCCCGTGAAGACCACGGTCTTGCCGGCGACCGCCGTGTCGGTCTTCGGCCGTTCGGCGGGGATGACCTTCAGCTCCGCCATCAGGCCGTCCACCAGGCGGCGGTTGTGATCCTCGCCGAAGAACGCCGCGATCATGCGCGCGGCCACCACGCCGACCGCGTCAACCGAGGCGACCTCGTCGAAGGCCTCGCCCGGCGTCTCGGCGGCGGCTTGGCGCGCGGCGGCCTCGAAGGCGGGCCAGTCGCCGAAGCGCGCCGCCAGCGCCGCGCGGGCCTTGGAATTCAGCTTCGGGATCGCCAGCCGCAGATGCTCCTCCAGCGAGATTTGCGGCGGGATCAGCAGCGCCTGGCCGGCGCGCGCGAAGGCCAGCACCGCCTCGACCGCCGTGGGACCCAGCCCATCGAGGTCGGAGAGCTCCGCGAACATTGCGCCTGCCGTCTGGCCCGCCGCCGCTTGCGCCACCGCGATGAAGTGCTCGGCGGTCTCGAAATGCCGGGCCAACGCGATGGATGTGGTCTCGCCGATGTGGCGGATGCCCAGGCCGTAGATGAAGCGGTCCAGCGCGATGGCGCGCCGCGCCTCGATGTTCTCCAGCAGGTTGGTGACGCTGGTCTCGCCGAAGCGGTCAGTCTCCAGCAGTTCGGCGCGCTTCTCGTGCAGGCGGAAAATGTCCGCCGGGCTCTCCAGCCAGCCGCGCTCGGTGAAGAGGGTGAGCTGCTTCTCGCCCAGCCCCTCGATGTCGAAGGCGCGGCGCGACACGAAGTGGCGCAGGTGGGCCAGCCGCTGGAACGGACAGGCGAACTCGCCGGTGCAGCGACGCACCACCGTCTCGGCGCCTGCCGCGGTGGTCTCGCGGGTGATCTCGGTGTGCAGCGGGCACGGGCAATGGGTCGGGAAGACGAACGGCTCGGCGTCCTTCGGGCGTTCCTCCAGCACGACGCTGACGATCTGCGGGATCACGTCGCCGGCCCGTTGCAGGACGATCGTGTCGCCGACCCGGACGTCCTTGCGCGCGATCTCGTCGGCGTTGTGCAGGGTGGCGTTGACCACCACCACGCCGCCCACGGTCACGGGATGGAGCCGCGCGACGGGGGTGATCGCTCCGGTCCGGCCGACCTGGATGTCGATGGCCTCCAGGACCGTTCGGGCCTGCTGGGCCGGGAACTTCCGCGCGATGGCCCAGCGGGGCGTGCGCGTAATGAAGCCGAGGCGCGCCTGCCAGTCGAGGCGGTCGACCTTGTAGACGACGCCGTCGATATCGAAGTCGAGCTTCGGCCGCCGCGCCTCCATGTGGGCATACGCCGCCAGCAATCCCTCGGCATTCTCGACCCGGCGGCTGTCCGGCGTGGTCTGGAAGCCCCAGGCCTTCAGCTTCTGGAGGGCCTCCCACTGCGTCTGCGCGAAGGGGCCGCTGAGCAGGCCCCAGGCGTAGGCGAAGAAGCGCAGGGGCCGCGCGGCCGTGATCTTCGGGTCGATCTGGCGCAGCGAGCCCGCCGCGGCGTTGCGCGGGTTGGCGTAGGTCTTCTGGCCGGCCTCGGCCGCCGCGGCGTTCAGCGCCTGGAAGCCCTCGTGGCCCAGGAAGACTTCGCCACGCACCTCGATGACGTCGGGCCAACCGGACCCGGCCAGCCGCTTCGGGATCTCGGAGATGGTGCGGACGTTGGCGGTGACGTCCTCGCCGATGCGGCCGTCGCCGCGGGTGGCCGCCTGGACCAGGACGCCCTTCTCATAGCGGATCGAGCACGAGAGCCCGTCGATCTTCGGCTCGGCGGTGTAGGCCACCGTCTCGGTCGGCGAGAGCCGCAGGAACCGGCGGATGCGCGCGTCGAACTCGACCGCCTCTTCGTCGGCGAAGGCGTTGTCGAGGCTGAGCATCGGCACGCCATGCTCGACGGGCGAGAACTGCTCGGCCCGGGCCGCGCCCACCTTCAGCGAAGGCGAGTTCTCGCGGACCAGGTGCGGGAAGCGGTCCTCGATCTCCAGGTTGCGCCGCTTCAGCGCATCGTAGTCCCCGTCTGAGATCGTCGGCGCGTCCTGCTGGTGATAGCGGATGTCATGCCCCGCAATCTCGTCGGCCAGGCGCTCGAGTTCGGCGGCGGCTTCAGCTTCGGTCAGGTCGGCGACAGGGATCATTCGATACGCTTAGCTTCCTTTCCCGCGCAGCGGGAGAGGGGGACCGCCCGCCGAGCGCAGCGAGAGCGGGTGGTGGAGAGGGAGAGCTACGGGCTCCGCCTACCGGCTCGCGATCCGCTCCAGCGCGAGCAGGATCACGGCATCGGTTGCACCGCCGGGGTCACGATAAACCTCGCTCGCGCCAATCCGGAGCACAGCGATTCCCTGCCTCATGGCCCAAATGTCTCGCACCTCGTCCTTCGCGCGCGCTTCGTCGCCCCAGTGGGTCGAACCATCTACCTCCACCGCCAGCTTCGCCGGGACGCAGTAGAAATCGAAGATGATGGCGCCAAACGCGTACTGCCGGCGGAAGATCGGCCTCCCCTGCCCGCGGCCCTTGAGGCGCGCCCAGAGCATAGCTTCCGGCTCGGTCAGCGCCCGACGAAAAGCGCGAGCGCGTTTGGCGATAAGGAGAGATGGTCGTGGCACTATGCGGCGGCTCTCCCTCTCCACCACCCGCTCTTCGGCGGGCGGTCCCCCTCTCCCGCTTTTCGCGGGAAA
>Ga0307517_10013345_pt1 | contig 11169 bp, 13 predicted proteins | sample 23_EM_MG_FD_194515 | JGI IMG/M metagenome (GOLD analysis project Ga0307517, IMG submission 194515) | Populus trichocarpa ectomycorrhiza microbial communities from riparian zone in the Pacific Northwest, United States - 23_EM | ecosystem: Host-associated > Plants > Roots > Unclassified | place... | reverse complement strand
GATGCACTCATTAACTGCTGAATAAAAAATTCGTGGGTGAATAGTCAGAGCCTCCGAAATTTAATATCTGGATCGCGACAAACGGTGAGTTACATAAAAGGCCGAACACAGTGGTTGAAACTGTTGCACGTCTGCCTTCGAAGTCGAACTTTCCTCTTGTACAAACAATCCTCCTTCTGACTTCATGCGAGAAACTGCCTGCCATGAAATTACATCCCATTACTACACCTCAACCCGCAGTTCGACAAGCCGCACCGCCCGGGTTTCCTCTGTCCTTAAGCTGGCGCTAGTAGACTCGGACCTCGGTATTCCCTATCTCTACTCCAGGCGATCTAGGTGCCAACTAGGTGCCTCATGACATGACGTCGGCTACTACATGACAACCAAACATCGATGACGAAGCTGCTGATGCGTTATACTGGCTTAGTTCATACATTTGAATCCCTGGCGCGTGGCGGGACAGGCTATTGCCAGAAGCCTAGAGATATCCTGGCGGTGGACGACACTGTCAACCGGTCGAGACGGTGACTTGCCACTCCTCATCTTCGCTTGCGGTTCCGCACCGATCGAAATGATTCGCATCTTGTTGAATCTTCGTCCAAAGTCTGAAGTCAATTTGTATCGGGGTTCGTTGGAGGATTGGCACACTCCTTTGCATGCTGCTGTCGTCGAAAATCGTCTGGATGTCGTTCAGTTGCTTCTTGATTCAGGCGCAGACCCCGCCCTTATTAGCCCTGCAGAATGGACGCCGCTCTTTTATGCTGCCATACGATCACCAGAAATGGTTTCTGTTTTGTTGCAGGACACCAATCCAGAGGGAAAAGGAATAATTTTTTTGGACAAACAAGACCGAGCTGGTGCGACTGCCTTCGCAACTGCAATTCTTCGAGTCCGCTGATATCCTCGTCAGCTATGGGACAGACTATCTGGCGTTCACTATTCCTTACTCTATTGATAGCTTGCGTTTCATGAACATTCTGGGATGGTCATGGCCCGGCCTCTCGCAATCTTAACTCTCTGATCCACGGAAACATCCCCAATGGTACTTGCAGTAATCCCCTTTCGTCGTGAAACACTGGCGACTGTATTCAAGTTGAGTTTGGAGTCGGCATGCCCATGATCCTGTGGTTACTAAATGTGGTCAACTACGGCCAACCTACAGGTGGGACCCATGTCTTTCTTCTTGTGCTGAATCCCAACTGAACACAAGGGAAGACTGGTTACCTTTTCTCTCTAGTGGTTGATTGTATGATCGATGGGACTCTGTTCTTATACCAAACCATCAATGGGATGTTTCCGATGCCGTCACAGTGATCCGAGTCAACACTCAGCCGAGGAAAGCCATCGTCGCCTTCGTTGACACTGATAGGGCCGTGGCGGAACCTCAAGAATCTATCCGTCAGCCTTCAAGTTTGGTCCAGATTGTGGTCTCGTCACCAAGAGGCACGCGTCAATCGAGATTGAAACAAATTCCTTGATTCCTTTCAAGCTTATAACTGCGTTGTGGTCACCAAGTGAGTTCTTCTTAACTTGGTTCGTAATAAGTCTGCGGGTTTGAGCACTGCGCTTATGTCCCTTTTTAGAATCTCACCTACGCGCACCTGAAGGAATCAACATCTTATTTTCCTTCTTTCTGATTTCTCGCAACCACGAATGGAACCACAAGCGTTGTCCGCCCCGGAAGGTAATCAGCACCTATTCGGGGATGCCCTGGTAGGAGCAGTATCTCTGTGGGCATTGGATTTCCTGCTGGAAGCGTACGAACAAAGTCAGATGATGCTGCGGCGATCCTCATGCGGGGACCGATGCATTGTTGGAGAGGCAGCAATCTCGTCAGGCAGCAGTTGACGGCGAAAATCCTCTACACTTGGTTCCCAAGGATCCGAACTTTCCCGCAATTGATTCAGTTGTTTATCGGCCTGGAAAAGGTCTCTTTCATATGCAAGCCAGTGTCCGCACAAAACATCCTGTGGCCCGTGTTCGTCTCAAATGGGATTCTCACTGTCACGTGCCATCGCAGATCAAGCAATCGTTCGAAGGGGATGGTTGACGTTGATCAGTGCGTTCTTGGTATTGAAGATGAAATATGAGGCAGAACATTCAAGTGTAGTGCGGGCGTTCCGTCAAGCGCAGATGTTGCGTGAAGCATTGGAGTCGTTTCTTCTTTCTCAAAGTTGCAGATCCCACATTCAGAAAAAGTGCATCGAAAATATTTGAACGACATCCTGCGCCTATGAATCACAAATTTTTAAGCTCGCCCACCATGCTGACGTCCCATGGGAAGGTGAATAATTGTGATGCACATTCAATTTTTCAGAACACCGCTTCACGTCCGCGACGCAGAATATCAGTTTGAGACCGCAAACTCAAATTTGACCACGCCGGCAACATCTTCCTTGTCCAAAGGGTTCTTGACGTGAGACAAAATATTTAGGAAAGTATGGCTGGAGAATCGAATTAGTTATGTGGCATAGTGATAACCTTCGGAAGAAAGTATTACAGAGTTGGAGGTGATGGTCGTGATATGACAGGATTGATCCAACTCAACTTATCGCACATTCTGCTCGCCAATATTCCAGTCATAATTATCTATCCTTCCATTTCATTCTCGGGAGATTGTGCGAAATGGGCGGCCTTCGCACTGGACAGAGTGTGAACTGGAGAAGCGGGATTGCTATATGACCAAATATCAAATATCACTTTGGGAAGATGTGATCCAAGACAATGGGACAAACATATCTACTGTATTAATCACAAGATCGGGTGCTGCCTGCCGCCACTGCCACCACACCGTTCATCATGGATCCAGCAACATAGCAGTTTCAGCATGGTGAGTCCGACCTTTCTGTCAAACATATGCATAGTACATAATTATAATGACAGAAAAGCGACTTGGACCCTGGTAAGGTCCAAGTTGACACATGCACGTGGTGAACCGAAAGTCACAATTAGACTTGCGGAGGGGAGCCGAGCGCGTTTAACAAAAAGGGACCGGTTCCATTCATTTCCATAAAATGTGCCGCAACTGATAACAGGTTGCATTGTTTCCCCCACTGTGCCATGTTCACCGTCTCTCGTTCTCCTCTTCCCGATGCTGCATTTGATGCATTTGCATCCTTACCACAGCAGAAAGCCTTGGATATTCCAATATGTAGGGTCAGTCACTTTCTCGGATCATCGTTGGCACTTTTATTCCAACTTTTTTCCGCCAGACAAACGAGAGTCGCCAGAGTGCTATGTCGATCAGCAGCGACCTGTTCCCTGAGCTGCTATCATGGGCAGCCTTCATTGACATGACCCAGCGATCCCACTCGGCGTCACCGCTCCCCCAAGGCATGCCGAACGACATTGCAGAAGAAGACGACATGTTCGACGATGACATGCTAACTGAATCTGAATACCGCCATCCTCTTTCGCTCTCACGAATCTTTGACCCTACCACACTCGCAATGGGCTTTGACGTATCGCATCTCGACGGTCTCGACGAACAACTCATTTATTCACCTCAAAACGCCTTCTTCGATCTCTGCTGGTCGGATGACTCATGTCCCTACCCTTCGGAATTTGAAGAAACAGCAGAGACCATCTCAGCGCCGAGTCTGCCTTCTGTTTCGATCCTATCCTCACTCGATACGGATTCTGGGCTGGAAGAATGCCAAACTCAAGTGGAGGACACTCGTATTCGGGTTCAACAATTCGATGGATTACTACCAACAATAAAAGTCTCGTCCTATGTGAGCAACTATTTTTTTTCACTACTACGGATTAGTTATTGACCGAGTCTGCTCTTATACAGGATGTGGAAAAAAGTCCGTTCATCAAGGATCAAGTACGGGACTACCTTTTCAACGTTGACTATCAATTCAATCAACATGGCTCGGTCGGAGCATTCCCCATTCCTGTCGCAAAGCAGACCAAAGCTCCACGCACTCGAAGATTTACTGCATTCCGCTCCCAATTGTCTTTTAAAAGATCGTAAATTTCCAAGACGGGCTGTCCAAGGGCTCTCTATCTAATAAGTTACACATCCAGAATCCAGATAACCGATCTCCGTCCCTATACTGAGCATCCTCTCCCTTTTTAAGGTGTGCATACCCTTTGCAATTAACTATTAATCCACTTCTCCCGTTACTTGCCGTTGCTTCTTCATGCAAAATTCGTTCTAATCTACACATCATCATTACTCATCGTATGTACCATTAGGTGTATGTATCAATAGACTATATAGCTATACTATAGTACGTTACTGCTTTGCTTCATGTTACCTACCAATTTTGTTCATGATCAGGAACTCTGCGGTTTTTTTTTTTTGGCATAGATCAAAATCCGAAGCATTACTTTATGCATATGTAAATACCTGAAACAGCGATTCTGTGCGACTCCTTGTGGACATGTGGATATGAGTGGCGCACCTAACTTAGCAGCGCAAGCTGCCCAGTGTTTGATCTTACAGATAGATGGTGTCTTATCTCTCTCTCCACGGCCACGTCGAGTACGACACTTCTTTCACCCTTTTGAGTGGGACAAATTCTTCAACCTGTGATATATGTCGGATCAATTGCTTTGTGCGTTTACGCATGCCTGATTATTCGTCTGCTTCGAAATCTCTGGCTTTCTTTGGAAAAGACAATGTTAGGCTGTGATACTACTTAATATACCACGAAATAAGAAGTAGGTACCTAAATAATAGCCAAGTAGCAATTCCACACGCGGTATGACGGACAACGGCCACGTCAGGATTTCTGTTTCTGGCAGGATGCATCTCAGTTTGAGTGGTAACACATGAAACGACTTTGTCAGAGACAAAAACTGGCACATGGATCTAACACCCAGATTTAGTTCCATGTCCTTCGAAAAGACCAAAGACTTACGAGGCAGATCGCCTACTTGAAAGCGATAGGAAGTCACGCTGCCAAACTGTTAGATTGTTCTTCTTCTTTGCGTTTCCGTTTCCTCTTCTTCATAGGAACAATTTCTTTATTATCGTCTACCACGTGTCCCTGGACGGACTTTTCATCGTCTCGTTTCCGCTTCTTCGAGCCTGACAAATCTTTGGAGACATCCTGCCCCACAGTCGCTCCATCCTCCACACCAGCATGATCAGATTTCGTCCTCATTCGTTCCTTCTTTCCCTTCCTTTTCTTAGCTTTCAACTCAGTTCCATCAGCCCCTGTCCTTTCCGAGACTTTGCTCTTCAGATCTCGAAGTTTTTCTTGTTGAGCTTTACCGAACCGATTCGTATCTGCTTTGGCAAGTCTATATGGTGCGTATTTCTTGACTGACATATACTCGTTGAGTTCCTTGTCGGTAGCCATGAGGATCTCAGCGGGTGTGAGTGAATAGTTGGTCGGTTGGACGGGAACATATTTGAATCGTGTAGGAAGATCGGCGACCTGTTTTTCGACAAGATAAAAATTAGTTAGAAAAGATGGGGAATGAACTGACCATGTCGTTAAAATCGAGAGCGTCCAACTGGTCGATGTACTTTTTGAGAACCTTCTTACGCATCTCCTCAGTTCCATCCCACTCTTCTTCATCTTCGTCATCTTGAAAAACCGGCTCTGCATCTGCGTCCATAGCGTCTACATCAACCGCATTGTCGTCGTTTCCTTGATCTTTCTTCTTCTTTTTCTTCTTCTTCCTCTTCTCTTCCTTTCGACTCGGCTTCACGTCGACACCATCATTATCGGGCAAGGCAATGTCACCAATATCAATGTCATCGTCATCGTCCCAGACGGGTTTTCCATCGTCATCAAACTTGAGGCCGTCTTCGTCCCTACCAGCACCATCGTCTTCGAACCCATCTGCATCACGGTCAAACAACCCAGCCATCTGCTGGTCATGCTCTTCTGAATTCCAATCGCCTTCAAGGTCAAGTTCGCGTAAGGCTTCGTCGATAACACCATCCTCTTCGTCCATTTCTCTCATCTCTTTCCCTTTTCCTTTCAGTCCAGCTTGCCGTCCAATTAATTCCAACTTTCTCCTCACTTCTCTCATCTTCAACGCCTTCAATACCCTCACTTCCTCCTTCCTCTGAGCCAACTCTTCTTCTTTCCTCATTTTCCGCCTCTCTCTCGCCTCTTTACGCGTCGTGTCTTGCCGCCGGACAGTGGACTGGATAATACGCGGAAAGGATGGAATAGTCGCCGCACCAGGCTCCTCAAAACGATGATTGTATGAGGCTTCAAAATGGGATGCAAGAGAGTCGAAGGACGAATCGGACAGGAGACCAGCATCTTCTTCCCCCACTTCAGCATTTTCGAAGCCATTCGTGGTTGTTTCGTCCAGTTTGGATGTTTCGACCTTCTTTTTGCGTTTAGTAGAAGTGATTTCGTCATATGTTGGTATATGCCTCTCCGAATGATCAATCCACCCTCGATTGAGAATATAACTAAAAAGGGGTATAAATTTGAGGACACGTCGTGAATGGAAGTACATACTTCAACAGGAATTCTTGATCTTTCTCCGCTTTGGTTTTCTTTTGCTTCACCCCACCAGGTTCAGACCCGTCCGTTTTCTTCTTCTTCCTCTTATCAGCTTTCTCTATAATTTCACCCTCTTGTCCCCCATTGATCGCGCCTTTGTGCAACTCTGAATCGCCATCAACGCTGACCAAATTCTTTAAATCTCCAACTTCTCTTTCCAAAAAAGCGCGATATTCTTCCGCTTCCATCGCCAATTCATCCTTCGTTTTTTCTCTCGCTATCAGGAAATCATCGCCTTCGCCCTCTAGAACGGCACCGTGGAAAGCAGCAATTGTGGTTTTTCTAAGACTTTCTTGCTCCTCAACATATGTTACTGGCGGGGGGATGTCGTCTTCGGGAGAGGTTGAACGTGAGCCATGGAGCATAGAGTCAAGCTTTGCCTGGCGGATAGTAACAGGCTTGGACTGTATAAAACGATTAATATGGCTGAGCAACGTAGTGTAATTCGACGTACTTTGTCTCTGGATTTTTTCGTTGATAAAGATTTCGAAGCAATTTTTCCCTGTTCCTCTGAAATACAGATCAACATACGAGTGGCGGCATAGGATAAGAATACGTACCTCCAAAAATATTCTTGCTAGAATCGTAAATAGCGGGATCCCTTCCCTTTATCCTGGCCAACGTTCGGAGGATGGCAGCGTCCACCGTAGGTGTCAATTCTTCTCCGTCCTCATCCTCCGACTCGGCACTCTCAGAGTCAGTTGATGACCCCGAATCAGAGGTATTTGGATCATAGTCCGAGCCGTATTTCGCTTTGACTAGATGAAGTAATAAATTTATATTGTTAAAGTTGATGGTTGAAGGAAAGTAGGACTCACGCCGTTCTAATTCCTCCCTTTCTTTCTTGTATTCAAAGGCTTTCGCGTAATGCTCGTTGATACTCAACTGAACACCATCAGGGCCTTCATCGTCTGAGAATAATTGTTCGTTCATCCGAGGCTAGGATTCAAAGAGTCAAGGCACACGTGATGACAATATGTATGACTTCAAACTTCATAAGTAACATAAACTTACATAACGTGTCACTCATGGTGTCAGTTTTACTCGAACTGCGTGGTATCTGCTAGGGCATGCTGCTGAGTACTCTGGGACTGCGCAGGCAGAGCGCAGCTGCTTTCTCACATACTTTTTGCCTGGTTCATCATAATTCATCATTCAAGCCGTTGCGCAGCACACCACATGGGTGACATCAGACATACATATCTAGTTTCAGACATTATGTGGGCTCGCTTCCCTCCTTGATCCTACTACGTCTCTTCGAGTAACCCCTCGATGATTATCTTGGACGGGAATCCCAACGAACAGGCTTCAATCGACAACAAGATCATGGAAGCTGAGGGTCAGTCTGAATTGGCGCCCGCGTCTCCCACTACCACTATTCCCCCTCCTCCACCTTACTTTTCTCAACCACCCCCGAACACAGGTTTGCTGGCAGCCCAGAACAACCAAACTGCCGTCCCTGGTCCCCCAAATTCACATCAACAATCAGCTTTGAAGCGATTTTTGAAAGCGTTCGCTTGTGCATTGCTCGTCATCACACTTATGAGAATGCTTGTCTGGAGCGTGGACCTCGTTTCCTCTCCTGAGAGACGAGATCCCCATGAATGGACGAGTATCCACAACGACGCAGTATGTCCTGAATTTCTGACTCATTGCGTGTCATTTCATTCTAACAACTCGTCTGTCAGCTCTCGAAGCCAGAAAAACTCGGATGCGGAGGAATAGTTCATAGCCATTGTCCTCCTCCTCAAACGGTCCCAGATCCGCCTCCACGACGCATCTTGCCAATTCAATATCCTCCACATGCCTCGACTGATTCTAGATCGAAACTAGCCTAATCAAGTAGTTGGCATTTTAGGGTGACTGCTTCCTTCTCGTTGAATACAATGGGCTGACACCAGTCGAAGGTTACATACCAGCCTTTATTTCTCGTCTGTTGTTGTGTATTTCATTATAGATTTCTTCAAAATTCCACATTGTGGCAAGGTCGAGCGCGCTTAACCAATCCCCGTCGGTCTTCTGTGTTCTGGGAACCGAATTCGTCAAGGTCATAAATGCCAAGTAATAGTACTTACCCGGACCCGCAGATTATGCGTAAGAATCCCCGGAAATCATCCTCGTCCACATTCAGCACGATCGGGTTATCAGACGAGCCCTCTGGAACGGTACCCGCCGTGGGTGGCAGGGAAAACATGGTCTAAAAAATAGATCCAGGAACATTGAGGGAACTCTTGAGTACTCGAAAGAGGGTATTCCCTACCTGGCTGGTATATCAGTTCTCGACTCTGAGGTGCTAATAGTGAATACAGACATGGAAAACCACAGTTTGATAGTAGACCTCGTCTTGGGAAGGTTGGTTTGATTTTCGTCTCATGGGCAGATGGAAGTTCATAGAATATTATACGAAACATCGAGAAGCTCGGTTTAAGCGCCAGGTGTACCTCGGGCTCAAGCGAGAACGACGGAGAAAGCGGCCCGTTGTTCAAGCCATGCTCTCAAGTCCATATTTCCAACACGCACTATATTCAATAGCATGTCTCTCCATCTCCATAAACCTCGTAGGCATGCGCCGTTCCACCGAAGAAGAAAAGTCGCGCGCCAAAGCCCGGATTTCAATATTAGAATCCGTCAAAGAACAACTAGCCAAACGCCCTCAAGATAACTCGGACCTCCAATCGAAAGAGCTCGTTGAAAGGTTGATGAAACTCGCGAACAAGAAGGCGGAGGCGGCGGCTGCGGCGAATAAAGTGCTTGGAGATGATGTGAGTTGGGGTGATATCTTTTCGGGGAGGACTCCGAGTGTCGTCGTCGGAAAAGAGGAAATGAGCCGATGGGAAAGGGAAGATTTAGAAAAATGTGCGCAGTTGTGTTCTGACAAAGTTCAAATACTAAGGTTCTATTTCTTTTTAGTGCGGAAGGAATTGAAATAAAATAAACCGATGGATTTTTTGTCTCGAGCATTTGAGATAGTAAATGATGTATCTTCAATGGTATGTGTACAGATATGATGATACCGAAATCCACGAAAACTATGAATGCAGAAAGAAGCGAGACCAGACTCAAAACCCAGAACGGCAGCGAACAAACTATTGACAGGAGATTATTTAGCAAATTCAAGCACCACCACCGTTCCCACCGCCATTCGCCAAATTACTCTGCTGAGAATTATCACCAGCTTTTGTCAAATTTTCCGTAGTCGGCGAAGGTTGTGTACCCGTCGTCTTGTTTTTATCCACTTCACCATTTCTATTTTCCGTGTGACCGTTCGATGGATCACCTGTACCACCAACATTTGCGCCCTGCGCACCGACCGCCCCTTCAGACACTGCAGGCTTCGTATCTTGTCCCACATCCTCCTTCGGCTTCGACGAATCTCCATTTTCTTGATTATTACCACCCTTCGCATCTCCATCAGTTCCTCCACTACCGGTGCCAGCACCTCCCTGTTGTCCAGCAACAGGCGTCGAAGCATCTTTATTTTCCCCTTCCTCGCCGTTGACGACCCCCACCTTTTTGGTTTCCGCCGTTTGGCTTGTGGTTGTGGTTGTCTCCTTTGGCTTTCCCGTTGGATTCTCCTTCTGGTTCTCCTTCTTCGACTGATCCTTCGACTGATTCTTCGACTGATCCTTCGACTGATTCTTCGACTGGTTCTTCGACTGGTTCTGTTTGTCCGTTTTGTTTGCCTGCAAAAAAAAGGGAACCAGTTAGTTCAACTAGAATACGAAGATATTAGGTATGGACAATACCGATCCACCTGAAATTCGACCATTAGTTCCACCCTGCGTCGCTGCTTTTGGACTTTTCACTTCGGCTAAAGATGATCCCTTGGGTTCTGGAACCCCGTTTATCGTGATCACTGGCCTCGTGGTAGACTGCTGCTGCTGCCCCGTGGCAGCAGTCGTAGCCGTCCCATTGCTGATACCACTGCCATTGATACTATCTCCCGAAGCAACAAACATCTTCCCTATAAGACCAACCAACTCCGGACCTTGAAGCGTAGGCGTCAAAGGCGTCATGACGCCCTCTGGCGATCTCGGAGTCCGAATCTCTTCCCTAGCCTGAGCGATCATCAACGTAGTCTCCAATCCGAGGTCCAGACCTTCTTTCAATTTGAGAGGTTGCGGACGCTGACAGAGCGCGATGTAGTCGCTGATGAGATGATTGCGATCTACGTCGTTTTTGTGGTAAAGTTCGATACGCTGGACGGGGGATAAGGGTTGTCTTTGAAGTTCGCGGATAGCGAGTTGTTTGACTTCGGGGAAGAGCCATCTGTGTGAGAGTTCGAGGATGGATTTCCAGTCTTCTAGGGATGCTTCGTCGTAGAGAGATAATTTTCTAGATAATTTTATTAGCTTTTAGACAAGGTGAAAGGACGAAGTCACTGATAACGTACGGGTTATAGAATACCCATACGAAGCGAGAGAACTGAGATGCGGAGGTGTCGAGCATGATCGCGGTGGAATCAGAAGTTCCCGGTTCAGGTTCGTTTTCCTGGAGTGTACCATTGAGTAAGGTCTGGAAGAAAACGGATTCTCTTTCGAAGAAATAACGGTGGACACGAAAGAGGATGTTCTCGACCTATACAAAAGGTAAAAGTCTTAGATAATGTTGCGAGCGGATTTGCTTACCAGGACTACCAGGTCGCCTCCGTGGATGTAATATTTTTTATCATGTTGCACAGATT
>Ga0307517_10013344_pt1 | contig 11169 bp, 8 predicted proteins | sample 23_EM_MG_FD_194515 | JGI IMG/M metagenome (GOLD analysis project Ga0307517, IMG submission 194515) | Populus trichocarpa ectomycorrhiza microbial communities from riparian zone in the Pacific Northwest, United States - 23_EM | ecosystem: Host-associated > Plants > Roots > Unclassified | place... | reverse complement strand
TAACAATAGTTTTTGTGCTAATATTTAATTTAAGTAACCCCAAAGACTACTAATTTATATTTTGATATTAAAAGGGTCTCTATCTCCACTCGCTGGCAACTCTTCTTTAAAACAAAAGGCGGATGACATGGATATGGATCTGAATCTGTGAGTTCCAGTTTTGTATATATGTTGGTGTGCCTCTCATTAGTGAAAAAGCTAAATGCTGTTTATTGCACGCTGCTAATTGAGAAATACAGGACTCAGTTCAACCCAGCAAGTTGCTGCATCAGAGTTAAAAATATGATTATAAAAAGAATTAACACAAAAAGACCACTTCCATCCCACGCAAAATAGGCTTTGGCACCTAAATTTGACAATCGTGTCAAATGCAGACAACCCTACATGAAGAAGCATCCCAACTTTCAGGTGCCGTGTGTTTGTTTGAACATGATTTACAGCAGCCTGAATGAATCAAGGGAGGGCTGGCGTGCGCCCCCCCGGCATCTCAACCATTAAAAAGAAACCTCCTAAGCCCCTCTCCCATCAGCTTATTTTCTGCAGTATCAATCAAATCGACAACCGCGGCGGATGTAAGAGTAAAAACACATCTGCCATAAGAGTTGAGCATTTCCACTGCCAATGAACCATGCAGTGGCCAGATCGAGTACTCGGAGCAGAATATTAATCACAGGGTTTCAGAAAAGCTCTTCTGAATTTAACTTGTTCCATGCTTCCTATTTTAACAAAAGAAACTCATGATGAGAGCAAGGCAATGAGATTGAGGGGCCACTACAAGTATTTTCACACATCACGGATAGAGACTCGCAATGCTTTTCCTTTGCCACATAGAGATTGAAGAAATACCTTAAGTAAGTCAAACACTTTCTCAGCAACGTATTTTTGTTGAAGATTGGCGCCTTTTTGTTGCACTTTATCAGGATGAATGCATAAGGTTGCTTTTCTATAAACTTTTTTAACCGCAGCACCAGTGATCAAATCGGTCAAGGAAACAGGCTGCCATCCACATTCAGGCCATAGCACCTGATCATTGCACAAAATATTTTAGAAACAGAGAGATGAAAACAATATTCAACTTTACAATGACTAACAATAAAGAAAGTGCTATAATTAACCAACAGCTAAAGATCATAGAAGTGACGATCACATGTTAAATATTCTGATGTTCGGAACTAATAACAAGTTTTACGGAAGAGCTCATCCTAGGATCTTCAAGGCTACATGACGGTCTTACCTTCTTCTTCTTCTTCTTCTTCTTCTTTTAATTCACAGATTAACAAAAAAGAAACAACATATACAAATCAGTTTTCTTATTTTGACAAACCTATAAAGTCATTGTTTTAACAAAACTGCAGGGAGTAGTCTCTTCAGAGCTAGTTAAAATCAAAGGTGCATCTAGGATAAAACTCAGCACCTGAAAGTAGCATGTGTAACACGTAAAGAATGAAGTGAACTAGGGGAGCAGCCAGATCTGTAATCGTAATTGACAGATATAGGAAAGGAAAGGAAAGGAAGCAAAGAAAAAGGTATCCTCGTGCTCAGGTTCTTTAGATGAGAAGATTTCGTGTTCATAAGCTCTTTCAAGGTTTCAGTTTCAATAAGATGGAAAATAATTTTAGGAAACACTGGCAAACTCACCAGAAATGAGGTGCTCCACAGATAACAAATCCACAAGGACTCTTATTTATTACTTCAAGAGCCTAAAGGTTCAAATCAGTTCTAAGAAAAAAGACAATGGACATGAGCACATGGACAGCTAGATGTTGAATAATACTACTATGCGTAAATCGCAGTAGCCAAAAAAAAAATCTGTTTAATATTGATGCACGAGATAAAGGGCATGTTTTTTTTTGGGGATAAAAGATATCAATAAAGGATATGGAAAAACCCACTTAGTAAAGGTAATCCATAAATTATTCTCCACATAAGTATTATGCTGAATGTGATCATATATGATCCAAAAAAAAAAAAAACGCACATATTGTAGTGTTGATAGCAGAGCACGGAGATTCCCCTCTTTTCCTGCAGCCCAACGCTTGATCTCAACATCCAATGTTTCAGCAATCCTCTGAAATCAATGTAAAACAGTATCAGACATCTAACAATTGGGAAAAATAAAAAGCCATGAGAAAAGAAGAACAAGATGCAACTTGAAACATTTTTCACACTCTTGAATACTGGAAGGAATGGAAGAAAAAAAGAAGCTAGGCTTCAATCAACAACATACTGTTTGTTAACTCTCTAAGAAATGAAACCTGTTACAATCAAATTCCAATAAGACAGATAAACTTGTTTGGTGGGCTGAAACTTGTATTTACCATTGACATAAATGAAGAACCAACTGATACAGTGGAACTGGATTCAGCTTGGTTCACTTCCGGATTTGAGAACCATCAATGGACTTACAGTTGGGAGTAAAACATCATTCTCATAATCACTTCTGGCTACCAATGTTGTCCAAGGCCTGAGCCTCTGTATGACACCCAAGTCCAGCATAATCACAATCTTAAGTAGTTCACTATAACAACTACCCTCTTTTGACTCAATTATATGGGTCAATGTACATTCAACAAGATATGTTTAGCTACTAACCACTAACCATTTTGGATATATCATGACTGACTTTTGTTGTAATTTTGCTTTCAAAAGATAACTTATAGATAGTTAGAGCCTACTTACAGCCAGCCCATAGTAGTTAAACCAAAACATGACCAAAGTTTGACATGGTTCTGTCTATGAAAATCCCACTCAGGCCAAATAAAAGCCTTCATGCTGCTGCATATAGCATGAGCAAAAACAGTATTGACTCTAGAAGGAAAAGTCATTAAACTCCAAATCCAACCCCTGCCACCCTGGCTCCCCCATCCCCAGTTTTCAGCAAAGATTTAAGACAGTAGGAATAGAGACAATGCTAAAAAAGGATTACTGAAGGCTGGACCACTTACATGTCTCTCTGCTTGATCTCTCTGAGCTTGAAGGTCACGTTGATTCTTCTCGGCCAGTGCTTTTGCCTGAACATATAGGCTCAGTGATTAAAATCTGTGGAACTAATGTGCAGTAATAAACAAGTATCTGATGTAACTCTCAAAACTGTCAATAAAATCATGTCATGCAAAACATACAGCCCGCTCCTGAGTCCTCTGGTGGCGTTCCAATCGGGCTTTTCGCCTTTCTTCAGTTTCCCCTTCAACATCTTGGAACTCTCCAGATGATCCAGTACCTCCTTTACAAAGCAGAAGTAGTTCAGCCAATTCACAACTAAAGAGAATCATGGTATCATGAATAAACATTCTCATGGACAGCATAACTACCTCCAAAAATCGAAGTTAAATCATCAACAACATTTGTTGTTGAAGATGTTTTTCTCACGCTAGACGTAGCCCCAACAGATGTCCTTCTAACTGGTTCAGGCCCTCCCTTGTTCTGGCTGTCAGAGAAAGGATCCTGTAATATAGGTTCAGAAAATTAACCCACTGATACCACAACAAGTCAGTGAATGAATGAAAGCTTTTGGTCCTAACCAAAGTGTTTGTCCTAGGTCTTTGTGCACTGGTTGCTCGAGCACTGAAGAATGATTCGAGATCATTTTCACTCTTTTGTTGATTTGCCCTGGCGGCAGCGGCAGCCCTCTCTCGAGCCTCTGCAGCAGCTCTTTCTACAGCAGCTCGTTCTGCTCTAAGTCGAGCATCAGCTTCAGCCCTTGCAACAGCAGCTCTTTCCCGGGCTTCCCTCTCCCTAACTTCAGCATTTGCCCTTTCCCGGGCTTCTGCAGCAGCCTTTTCTGCCCTTTCTTTTGCCTCTGCTGCTGCCCTTTCACGTGCTTCAGCATGTGCTCTCTGCACAGCAGCCCTTTCTGCTCTTTCTCGAGCCCCAGCAGATACTTTTTCCACAGCAGACCTTTCAGCTCTTTCTCGAGCCCCAGCAGATACTTTTTCCACAGCAGACCTTTCAGCTTTCAGGCGAGCATCAGTAGCTGCTCTTTCACGTGCCTCTCTAGTAGCCCTTTCCACTGCTTGTCTGCCCTTTTCCCTTTCTCTCTCAATCTCCCTTGCTCGCTCCCTCTCTCTTTCAAGCCTCCTTTGCTCTCTTTCTTTTTCCTCCCTTTCCCTCTCAATTTCACGAGCCCTCTCCCTCTCTTTCTCAAATCTTCTCTGCTCTCTCTCTTCCTCCTCCTTTTCCCTCTGTTGTCTCTCACGATCAAATCTCTCATGTCTTTCCTTTAATTCTCTCTGCTGAGCATCTTGCATATCTTTATCCAGCTGACCAGCTTCTTTGTTTCTAGCAGCCTTTAGATATTCCCTCTCCCTCATTTGGCGGAATTTAGCCTCTGCTTTATCCACGGCCTCCTTCATAGCAGCAGAAGCAGCAGAAGAGGAAGTTTTATCTGCATCATCACCAGGTAGAACGTCTGCAAATTCATTAACATTATTTTGATTCCTTACCGTTACAAAATCCTCAAGTTCATCAATTTGAGAAGTCACTGAATTCCTTGAAGCATGGTCTGGTCTAGTATTTTGAGAGTATGAAGTGGAATTTTGGAAAGAAGGATACTCATTGAACTTCTTTCTAGAGTTTGTCGAAGAAAAAGAGCCAAACTCTGACTTTGATATTCGTGGTGGTCTCGGAGGTGGGGGTCTTGAAGGCGGTGGTGCACTTGTGAGTTGAGTAAAAAGAGGGATTTCAGACACAGTAAGCCATACATCATCAGATGATTCAGAGACCTCTTCAGATCTGGGAGAGGAATTTATCTCATTAGCATTGATATCCACATATGAAGGAGGAGAGACATTTTGACCAAAAGATCTACGAAAATCTGTTGAAGCAGCAGGCATATCAAATATGGCTTCATGAGATTCCTGATAATCATCTGGTGTCTTCTTCTGCGAGTGGCCCACAGCATTCTCCAAGGGATATTTGTTAACTGATTCTTTACTCACAGAGGAATATGCACCACCTGAGCTTGATCTTGTTCTTAAAGGGCTCCTATTCTCCCCTCCCTTGTTGATCTCAGGAGGCACAGATTTCCCAAGATCATTAAGGTGATCTAGGTCATCAAATACTGCCATATTTACAGATGAACTATTAATCTTAGTGCTTCCAGTGTTACTGATTTTACTAATTTCTTCCAATGGGTCTGTGAACAGCCCCGATGATGAAGTTGGAGGGGTTGAAGTTGACTCTAGGACTACAAAGAGATCTTCCATCACACCAGGAACTGGCCTGGCTGAATTTGAAGATGGCTTTTGGAACTGACCAGACTCGGAAGTTGACCTGTGAAAAAAAATAGTATGGTGCTAAAATATTAATCAACTAATATTTATAACACAAACAAATAAACAGAAACAGATATGTCTCAAATTAATCAAACATAAAATATGGATAAAAATTTTCTAACTAAACATGATTCACAACCAACATCAGTAGTTCTTTTCCCTGAAGTGGTCTAAGCTATGGCTAGACTCCATAGGTTCAGAAACAAAAGGAAAAGGAATGATGACAACAGTAGGATGAAACAAAAGTGAAGACACGGGGTCTAATGCTGCATAAAAAACACATTGTTTCTTTTCATTTTGCAAACATGATTACTCTCCAAAAAAAAGGGCACATTTGGAAACATAATACAGACATCTAACCAATATCTTGTTTATTTGCATATAAGTAATCTGACTAGTTTAAATCACAGAACATAAATGGATGGCAAGCCTGCTTACAAAAACCTCCTAAAAGAGGAACTTAAAGCCAGAAGGCAACATCTCATGGTTCCATATCATAGGCGCGCGCGCAGGGGGGGGGTGTTATCTATTGAATTAAAACAACAAGTACTAGTGATACTTCCAGCCACAGTGCAAGTGAAAAGATAATTTGGGCCCAGTACCACAGCATGCCTTTGTATTCAGTTACCACCAAGATGGTAAAGGGGGAGGAATGAAACCATCCCCAAAACCTAATTTTGCCTCCAAACTCAACATACTGGCAAATGCATCATGTATTAGTTATGCCATCACATATTCACTCTACAACTAGTTATAGTCTAATGAAATGCTAATGGATGCTATTGTAAAACTAGCCAATTCTCAATTTTTCTTCTTGTTTTTTCCCTTTGTCCCAACCAAAATGCTTTTCCACCAAATTCCCATAGCTTTGAAGCTGATTTGAGCCAATTTTTGCTTCCACGATGAAACTTGGTGAATGCAAGCATATAAAAAGCAATGAGACTGCAATGACTTCGGTGGGCAACTCAGCTTCTTAGAACATTAGCACATTATAATAACTTCTCCACAATCAGCTCAACCTTACAAGCATAGAATGAAAGTCGAATACTACTTATTTCTAAGACAACCATGCCAAATAAAAATTTGAACCGATTCTTTATGTAATTGCTAAACGAAAAACTTGATATAGTCCACACAGAGTTTCATTTAAAAGTCTTGAGTGTCTTGAAGCAGCCCTACCACATCATGATTGTAAAATGAATCAAGGCATGGCATAACATCACATCGAAATCCCAACAGTATTGTTAAATCATCCAACTCAAGAAATGCAAAACCACAGTTCTCTGTCACCCAATAACTATGTAAATCGCCTAATATACATAATATAAGCTAATTTAGCAAAATAACTCTTGTCAAAATACAAAAACCGCAGCGATAACAACAGTAATAATAAAATTAGTACCGGTTAACACTAGGGGAGCTACTGCCACCAAAACCAGGAAGTAAATCATCAAAAGCCGTCGAATCCATTTCCACTTTACGACTTTCTGTCTTCGATTCCGTCTCCTTTTTGCCTAAGTTCCCCAACAGATCATCGAACGGCGAACTCTCTCTCGCAGGCGGCCTTCGATGCTGGTTCGGTGGTGAACTGACGGAAGCAAACACATTATCAAACTTGGGAGCAGCCGATGCAGAACCACCATCAGTAGACGAATTCTTCAACCCAGGCAATCCATCAAAAATATCATCATCATAAACAGGCTTATCAAAAACCGGCAGCGACGCCGATTTGGAATTCTGATCCTTGAAAATGGAATCATAATCAAATGACGATGTAGTAGTGGAAGCTCCGCCACGCGATTCTGAATACTTCAGCGGACCATCGAAGGCGTTGTTGAACAAGAGACCGTCGGTGCCGACGTGATCGTCGAAAATAGGAGCGGATTTGTTGGAGATGGAGGATCGGATGTGAACGGAGCCACCGGATCCAAGGTTAAAATTAGTATTATCACTGTTTGTGTTCCGAGGTGGAGCCATGGGTGCCGATTTGCCTTGGGGTTTGTACCCGAAGTCGCGAGCTAACAGACCTGGAAAATCATCCATTAATTTGGATTAGTTTTTTTCGTGCTGGTGGATCTGCGGAGATTTTGAATTTTTTTTTATAGATCTGAGAGCGAGCCGACGGAGGGGAGACGGAGAGCGGCTAAATGACAAGGAAAATCATGTAGGCACGGAGGTGGAGAGAAAAGGTCACTGGTCAATTACTTTGTATATATAAAATCTAAAATGTGAAATAAATGAGGACGGGAGAGAGAAATGGGAAGGACGGGAGGAAGATGGGAGATGGTGGTAGAAAGAGGACCAAATCGTGATTGGAATTTTCGGCCTTCTCTCCCTTTTTTCTCTGGCTTGTGTCCCTGTTCGAATTTTGGGAAAATTATTTCTTTTTCTTTTTTCTTTTCGTTTTGTACGTGGTCCTTTGTATTTATATTTTGTTTTCATCTACGTACAGTATATTTTAAAAGTAAAAAAAATATATTAAATTAATATTTTTATTTTTTAATTATTTTAATATATTAATATAAAAAAAATAAAAAATTTATTTTAATATATTTTCGTATAGAAAATATTTTTAACCATCACAATACACTTCATATTTAAATATCTTACTATATAAAATCTCCTAAACTATATATAATCTCTAAAAAGTACTTGTTTTATCAATTGGATCCCTAAAAATTTGATAATTTAGATCAAAACTTAGGAAAATTAAGGATATATTTGAAAACATTTTAATATAAGGATGCAATTGTGTGAAGAGAGAACCCAGATAGTAAAATTGGTTGCGGGGTACTCAATCATGAAATGATAAATAGCTGGGGGATTAATCTAACATTTTCCCCTTCTTCTGTTTTTTTTCCTTGACCATCACATGAACAATGATCCAAAAACAACTAAATTTAAAATTTACTTTCCGTTTTTCTTTTAATAAAATTTATGTTTTATTAAATTACAAAAACACTAAAAGAGATGAATGTTTTAATATAGAACAAGATTCATTCTACCGTGAATTTCTACAGTGTAATAATGTTTTGATCTTCGTATTAGCAATAAAGAATGGAAATTGGGGAGCAAAATAAATTTTTTTATGAGGTTCAATTAACATTATTAAATTGTTTGGGGTAAATCAATCTCCTTATATTTTTTAGCATAATAAAAAGATTTAATTATCTTTTTAAAAAATTAAATAAATTGGTGAACATAGACCTTTTAGTCTTTTCATTTTTGTTTTTAAAATAGTAAAATGAAGTACTCTTAAAAGTTAATTTTACTAAACTGTCTTTCGGGGGTTTTTCATATTTTCATCATGGTTTTTTTGTTGTTGTAATCAAGTGTATTGAGGGGCAATTTGATATTTTAATAAATATAAATATTACTAAAAAAAAGTTGTCGACGCGTGTGTTGTACACGTCAACACGTGGGTAGTGCTCACCCATTTTAGGCAGTGCGTGTGGTGTCTTCCGATTGCAAAACACTAGCTTCCGGGGAGGCGTTGGAATCTCATCAGTGGCCCCTACATGCCTTGGCGGCATGTGTAAGGAACATACCTTCGGTTTAGCATCAATAGCTTGTTTTTTTTTTCTCTCCTCAATTCCTCCTTACCAACCCTTTCAATTTCTCGAAGTAGCTCTTAAATTTTGTTTTTCTTCGGATTTGGTTCTTGTTTTTTTATTACTATTTGTTTTACTTGAAATAATTTTTAAAATTGGAACTTTTTTCAATTTCATCATTCTTTAATTTTTTTTTCATTTATCATATTTGGTCTCCATTCTTTTGATTGCTATTTTTTATTTATTTTATTTTTCAATTTTGACCCTTATTTTATATATATATAGATAGATATATATTATTATTATTATTTTGTATACCAGATTCATTTCTTATTCTTTTGATTGCTATTTTTTTGTTTTTCTTTTATTATTTTCTTGGTTTATTTTAGTTTTCAATTTCATCCTTGATTCAGATTAACCCACCACCACAAAGGATCCGCTAAAGGTGTCAATTGAGCCAACTACAATGTCAAGGTCTAAGAAATTAAAGGAGGTACAAAATGAGCTTATTTAACATATTTAGGCCAATATAGACTTTAGGCTATAACATATATATATGGCAACTCATAATTAATTTAATTTAAGAGCAAGAAAGGCCCAATTCATCCACATCATGGGTTTAGGGTTGACAACAATAAAAGCAACCTTGTTTGAGCAATTTCTCCATGTGCAACAAGAATCTCAAGGGGCAGCTACACTTCCTATCCTTACAGTAAATTGGAAAGTTTCCTAGTGCTACAAAGAAAATTTATGGGGTAACAATAATTTACCTCTCTTAGAAAGGATTATTTAATTCTATAATTAATTATCATAATGAAGAAGGGGAACTAGAGGAGTGACCAAACTAGAAGCATGTTTCCTACCTTAATTGAGATTCTAAAATCGATAATTGGATCCTAGCATACCTAGGATATTTATTTCGGTCATAATACTAAATAGGCTAGGGAATTAAGTTTATCTTAGGCTATTTCATAACATTATATGTTATAACTTTGGGTTTTGTATCAAACTTATTATTTATACTAGGTTTTAGGTTTATTTAAGTTATTTTAGGTTTAATTATAAGCGGGTCCAAATTAACTCACATCTTTGGGTTCATTAAGGTTATATGGGGAGTATAAATACTTCTGTGTAAGAACTATTTTTAGTTTAATGATTATTGATATTTTTGACGCAACCTTTTGTTAGTTTGTGTCTTCTACTCATATTTTTTAGCTCTTAAAAGAAATGAATATTGACATATCAAAGAATAACTACTTCTTGACGTCTTTTTAATATTTTTTGTTCGTGATTATTTAATCATTGAGTGGGGGTTTAAATTATAATAATGTTGGTGCCTCAATTTAAGGCAATTGTTGTGTCACACTCTATTATCAAATCTAATTTTTGGCTTGCTAAAATTGTGTTAATCTTGCTTGGGGGTTCCTAGATCATTATATCCACAAGGTTCACATTAATTGATGTCAAAGCTTTGCTTTAAAAATCAAGTTAAATCATTCTAAAATTCTTCTTTTCAAATTCTATATGTAATTTTTTTTTGTGTTTTCCCAATCTCCTACTCATGTTTTTGTTACGACATTGATATAATACAAAAAAGAAGAAAGACGTTGAAAGGTGTAAATTTCCATTCTAGTTGTGAATAACAATTACAAAGGAGAATGAATCAAAACTCGTTGAAAACACCTATAAACTAATAATCTTGGGGTTTTGGGTACCATAACATCATATATTAAGTTTGAGGTTGTTTGGACATCCTTTCGTTTTGATTTCAATTTTGATTGCGTAATTATATAATAGGTAAGTTTTACGTCAATATATAATTTCATGTTTGCTACTATTGAACTTGACCTAATCAGTATAATAATTTTATATTTGGGGTATTTGGGTTATAATAACTCATTATTATTGTAACGACCTGGTTTTTTCAAAGCCAAAATTGATAGAAATTTTTTTTTTATATAAGTCGTCAGGTTCTAGATGTTTTTCACCATATCATTCTGTAGATTTATAATTGCATTCCATTCATTAATAAGGCACAATCCACGTAGGATAACATAAATCAATATTTCCATAAAACGGATTCTCAATACACATGCCCATAATATTATATTTTCATACTCATAGGTTTACATTACATCATATTGACATACTCATAAATTCACATTCTTGTTCTAGTCTCGTTATTATCACGAGTGCATACAAGAGGGCCGAACGACAAGTTACATAATTAGTACTTTCGTTATCCCGACCTCATGTAATTTCACAACATAACATCCTCATAAGAAGAATACCACACATGTATATTCATACACATCATATCTACATGTTATCACATACACATTCGT
>Ga0307517_10013343_pt1 | contig 11169 bp, 6 predicted proteins | sample 23_EM_MG_FD_194515 | JGI IMG/M metagenome (GOLD analysis project Ga0307517, IMG submission 194515) | Populus trichocarpa ectomycorrhiza microbial communities from riparian zone in the Pacific Northwest, United States - 23_EM | ecosystem: Host-associated > Plants > Roots > Unclassified | place... | reverse complement strand
TTAAAAAAAAAAAACTTTTTTATAAAAAAAAAAAAAAAAAAAAAAAAAAACGACCAAGGGGTAGGATCTTCACGCAACCATCTAAGTACTTTTCTATACTTAAGATATTGCAATACGATTACTTTTACTTTCTTCTATACACTTCTCCTCTACCAAAGCCTACGCTTCAAGAACCCGGAGACTGTTGTGACAGTCTCGACGGGCCACTCGAACATAGGACTATTGTGATAGTTCTATCAAGCACGACAATCCACTCATCTTACTATCTGACGAGATAGTATCCTTCGACGGATCGATCAGACTAGCAAGCCAGTTCCGTACTATCTGAAGAGATAGTATTTCCCTACGCCCTATTATAAAGAAGAAGACTTGCTCGCTATAGGAAACAACTATCGTTGCCTGTTGCCTAACTACCTAACAATAGGATTGTTACACGTACTGCCGTATGGTCATGCAAGCCCGGATAGGTAGTCGCTCCATTAGCTAGTTAGTTATAAATAAAAGAGATTGAACCCTCCTACCTACCTCACGGACGAAAATTGCACTTTTTTCCACACCACGATTTTTGCACTTACCCCTCTTTAAAGAAAAATAACTGCCTCAAACCTGGGAAATGGCATGCCCCAGGGATGAGATGGATGTGGAGGATGACCCCTCTTCCCCGTTATCTACTCCCACTCGTCAGAGTGGAAGGAAAGGGGAAGAGGAGGGCGATGTTGACGAAAATTCGAAGGAACTTAACCAAGTTGTAATGGACTGCCTTCGAGAAGATGGTCTGAGTGCTGCAAACCCCATCATGAAATAATTATTATTGTTTCCCACAGACAGATACACAGAAGCGGAATACATTATGACAACTTTGATGGTCAGTCTGACACGACAAGTTCAGGAGCTGACGGTCACAGTTCAAAATCTGACCAGGACGGTGTCCGACCCCAAACCTGAAGGAGCTCCCATGGGAACGACTACCAGACAGAGATCCGAACCAGCCGCTAAATCGTACGCAAAGGCAGCTGCACAAGCGCCGCAAAACGCCACTAGTGCAACCCCTGCAAAAGGAAAAAGAAAAGTGGAGGTGGGACCCACACCACCAAAGCAACAAACAACCAAGATAGCGAAAAAGACGCACGAACAACCGGCAGTCAACCAACCGCAAGGAAAGAGTGATAGCCCAAAACCCAAACAGGTCGTGAATGTTGCCAGAAGAAAGCTATTTGCGACCAGAACTACTGCAAAACCCCTTGCCGACCCGGCCAGAGAAGAAGCGAGGATCTCATTGGCCGTAGCGACAGTCCTGACGGGCTGCGAATGCAAGGCACCCACCAATCTCCAGGTTTTTTCCAACAAAACAAACGGCACGATTACCCTGACCGCCCCGGCTGGTACAGACTCAGGGCAATATGCAAAATACATCAACAAGCTCACGGAAGCCCTGAACGGAATAATCAGTTCCGACGAACCGAGGTACCTTCCGTTTAGAAAAGCACCCACCGATGTGGACGTCATATTTCACGGAGTGTCGCTTACAGCAATCCCGAACAACGATAACGACCTGGAAGAAGAAGTAAAAAAGGCCTTCAATGTCACACACAAATTCGAGATAGCTGGAGCAAAGTTCCTGAAACCAAAGGAGGAGGACAGAAGGGACAAGAAAGCGACCTCGATTATAATCAGGGTACCTGAAGCGGAGGTCGACAATATTACATCGTCGGTCCTGTTCATGGGAAAATACAAGACATCAGCAGTGATGTGGCAAGCGTCAGCCACTACACAATGCCATAAATGGTGGAAGTTTGGGCACCCAATAGCAGGCTGTAAAGCGCGAGGGGAAATATGCCCGATATGCTCCAAAGCGCATACCGAGAGGGAGCATAAATGCCACCAAACCGCATGCAGCGGCCACAGGAGGATAATTCCGGGCTGCTGTTTAATGACCTCTGCCAAATGTCCAGCATGTGGAGGCCCACACTCCGCCCTTGTAACATGTGTACATGTTCCGGTAACGGTACACCGGAGCGGGCAGTGCAGGATCTCCTATGTTTAGTTGATTTATATATGGTTTATTTGATTTGATTTCAGCTCCACCACTGCCTCTGAGTCAGGTAGGCTATGCTATCGTATTGCTATGTTTAGTTTGCTTTGTTGGAAGTTTATAGTTAGCATTCCGGGTATGGAATGGTCATGTAACACTGGCGAAGGCTGAGTAGTGTTTGTTTTTTTCTTTCTTTGGTCTTGCAGGATTACAGGATTCCGGTATGTACGCAGCTACTGGTAATGATCGTGATTGCAGGAAGGCTATCGCTCTTGGGTTTTGTATTTAAACCAGTCTCCTGGCTAGCAGGAGACAGCAGACTTCGACAGACCTTCAGTCTAAGAATACACTTGGTTGAATGGCAATCCCTGAGTTCTATTTGTCCTTCAACTATTATCCTTCTAGCTACCGGTCCCTTGAAGCCTCCCTTAGCACCACTGCTAGCAGGTCTACCACCGGTCCTATTGTACTTTCGTTAGACAGGAATAAACCTGTTACATTTTTTTGCCTACCGCAGGTGAAAGCCCTTTGTTCTCAGGATTGGGAACAGCCTGGTAGGATTGATCACCCTTCCAGTATCTTGATAACTAGTTAGAAGCAGGAGCGGCAGGGGGGGGGGCTCCCGGCTCAGGTGCTATATTCACAATAGCAGAATGCAGGAGCAGAAGCGTTACCAGGTCCGGTAGAGCCTACAATCGTCCTTCAGCAGAACCCACAGGCGGTGCTCCAGAACCAACCACACAGGAACCAACCCCTGGGCCCACGCCAGGCTCAGCAGATACACCAGCAAGAACCACTCACCTCCTCCCAGGAGATCTACACACAGATTCAGACTAAGACCACAACCTCACAGCTGAGGAACTCATTCGGGGAGGGGCGCGGCGGCTTGAGGCAAGAGCAGCAGCAAGAGCAGCAGCCCAGCAAACTTCGGAAACCGAACGCCCACCAGAACGCCCCACCACAAGCAGGTGGCGAGCACCCAGCATTCTAGGAGTCTTTGGAAGTCAGACACCAACTAGAGCGCCCTCTAGAGAACATAGAGAACAATCACTACCTGGTACATTCATCCCAGACACACCAGAAAGACCCTCAAGATCCAGGAGCGCCAGAGAGCCCCCTGAACGACCAGATCCACCACCTCCAGCCCCAGACCCACCTACAGGCACCATGGCAGACCCAGGTCCGGCCAGGTTGCCCCCGCCTAAGCCCCCAAAACCGCCTTTCTTTAGCGGTGAAGGAGAAGACCTCAAACCAGACAAACTCAAGCGATGGCTCAGAACAGTCAAAAAGTACCGGGCGAGATCTGGACTAAATGATGACTCCCCTGGAGTGGCGGACTACTATGGCTTTTACACAGAAGGGAAAGCACACAACGCATTCCAGACACCAGATACAGAGGAAGAGAACGTCACCCTACCACAGCTGACACACCGCTTTCAGCAGCTATTCGAAGCCTCTACAAACACTGATGACACCTATCACAAGTGGCAAAATGTCCGACAGACAGCAGGTGGAGAGCCAGCACGTATAACGAAGATAGCTGGAGAGCTAGCAGACCTCAAAGGATATCTTCCAAATGGATCTATCTCAGATTATGCACAAAAACAGCTATTTCTTGACGCTATGGATTCCAGATTACGCCGCAATGTTGAGCCCCAGCTCAGACCAGAAGATACCTGGGACCAGATGGTGGCTGTAGCAGAACGCTATGACGCTACCATGTATAAAACTGGCGGCTACAAAGGCAGCGATAGAAGCCAGGCTTCTAGCAGCAAAACCCACACACCAAAGAAAGCGAGCACCTACCGCAAACCCTCTACCACATCAACACCCAGGAATACAGGCAAAGGAAAGGCCCCAGCTAAGAAGAGGACCTATACCAAGTCCAACAAGCCAAGTAAGGTTGAAATGGACCGCCGCAAGGCAGAAGGAGCCTGTTTCTATTGTGGCGAAAGCGGACACATGGCAAATGAATGCCCAAAGAAAGAAGTTAAGACCAATCATGTTCGCCTCTCTGAGGAAAGCCCAGAAAGCAGCGAAGGCGAGTATGAGCCCGATACAGACAGCACAGAGGAGCTAGATGGCAGCGGCTCTGTCAGGACCTACAAGACTACAGTAGGCACGCCTAAGCACAGGCCATTCCTAGCACTTGAATTCACTATCAACATCAATGGCAAGCCCGCCAGAGCCCTTGCAGATACAGGAACCATTGGCGGTACCCTGATATCCAACAAATTCATTACAACACACAACATCCCCTACACAGCTAGGAAGAATCCCGTCACCCTAAAGATGGCAGTTAAAGGATCACGATCAACTAGCAACTTCTGTGTTGAGGTTATGATTCAGCTAGGCAAGATGAAAGTCGATAAGGTGCCTATGCTGGTCACGCCAGTATCAGACTATGATATCCTCATCAGTACGGACGATCTCATAAGGCTAGGAGCGGTCATCGATTGCCAAAAGAACAGCATTTACTTCTCCAAGTACAAGGTCAGAGTTACCTGTGACGGAAAATCTAGAGAGTCTAGATCGCCATGACGAAGCCACAGGAACTACGAGACTTCCTGGCGATGTTCCCCAAGGTGTTTGTCAAAGAAGTACCTGAGGAACTACCCCCAGTACGTAAGATAATGCACAGGATAAGCCTCATAGACCCGACGAAGTTTTTAAAGACACCCACTTTCAAAGCGCGACAAGCCTTGATGACCAAATACAAGGCATGGATCAACAAGCAGATGAACGCCAGTATCCTCCATAGGACCAGTGTGCCCGGAGGAGCCAGCATGTTTGTGGAAGCCAAAAGCGATGGCAGAATCTGCCCCTTGGTTGACCTCCGCTTCAGGAATGATAACACCCAGGCCGATGACACACAGATCCCAGCACAGAACACTATACTAAATGCGGTAGCCAGAGGACGATTCCGCAGCAAGATCGATCTCAGTGACGCCTACTTCCAGACCAGAGTGCACCCAGATGATGTGAAGTACAACACTATCAAGACACCCTTCGGCGGTTTTACCAGCCTGGTCATGATGCAAGGGGGCATGAATGCTCCCGGAACCTTTGTGAGGACTATGGAGGACCTATTCCATGACGAATTAGGCAAGAACATATGGGTCTACATTGACGATATTTTTGTCTTCAGTAACACCTTTGAAGGGCATGTTAAGGACGTTACGAATGCCTGCAGTAAGCTGCGGAACGCCGGTTATTATGCCAACCCAAAGAAGAGTGTTTTCTTTGCTACAAACTCGATATCCTAGGCCATATGATAGATGATGATGGCATCCATCCTGCACCAGAGAAAGTCCGGACCATAATGGACTGGACAAGGCCAGAGAGCCAGAAAGAACTGCAGCGATTCAATGGAATGGTTAATTATATCTCGCAATTCATTCCCCACATCACCACCATCACAGCTCCGCTCACAAAGCTGAGTGGGAACGCTGAATGGCTGTGGACGGATCTGCAGGAAGCAGCCTTCGAAGTGGTCAAGCGAGCAGCAGATAAGCCCAAAGTCCTAAGACCGATCGACTATAATAAGCCAGACATGAGATGGCTTTTTACCGATGCATCCCCTACAGGTACGGGCGCTTGGATAGGCCAAGGACCAACCAGAGATGCCGCCAGGCCTGCAGCGTTCCACAGCAGGAAGCTGACACCATCACAAAGCAACTACCCTACATACCAACAAGAAACGCTCGCAATCATTGAGGCTATGGAAGCATTCGCTCCCCATTTGCTACACAGGCAATTTACAGTGGTTACAGACCACGAGAGTCTCACCAAACTCATGACACAAAAGAATCTCAATGGACGACAGCAGAGATGGCTAACGCACATCAGTCGCTTTGATTTCAAAATAGAATACCAGCCAGGAGCGATGAATTTCCTAGCAGACTACCTATCAAGAATCCATGAAGGAACCCAGGGCCGCTAGATATAAGTCTCAAGGACCCCACTATCGATTATGACAGCCTTGAGCTACCCGACCCTACCCAAACCCTACAGATCAATACAAGCTACGCCTCTTCTACCGATTTTAGCATTGAACCAGATGACACCATGTACCACTCAGGCGAAGCCCAAACCTCTCCCACTCTTACCAGCAGTGACTCTATCAGTCGCTCCTGCCCTGAATACCTTATGGACGAGATTACCAGCAATGCAGTAACTCGCTCCCAGAAGTGTAAGGCCTCTGCTTCCTCGCCAGCTACATCAAGCACAGCCAGCAACGATAGCAGAATATCGATTGGAAACTCTTGGGGTGATAATAGAACTCTCCCAATCTCTAGTGAAATGGAACGACGACACTCAGAAATGAGCTGGATGTCATGCACTGACGATGGGTGTGAAATACATAAGAATGAAAAGGAAGGTGCAGGCTACTGGCCAAAGGACCCTAAGGTCCGGAAGCAGAGTAAGAAAACAAAGAGAAAACAGCAGGATAGGACTTCAACATCGAATACAGCGGTTGAGGAAGGCCAGGCCTCGCTCCCCGATATCCCATACCTCTCAGAAAGCCTCCCACCTTTTCGTATGAATGACACCATCCTAGCCACACCGCCCATGGCCTCGCTGGCCTTTAGTCCCCTTTACAGCCAAGCAGGCTATGACTCCGATGAGGCAACCAATGCCAACCAATTCCTAAGCACCCTACACTCCGGCCTTATGGGTATTCTCGCCCAGCGAGTTAGAGAAGCCCTTAAGACCGACGCCCTGTACACCAGGGTCAAGGAAACCGATAACAAATTGCACTATTCCATCCGCGATGGCCTTCTACTTGCCCAGAACACCAATGGGTACGAAAACCTTTATATACCGGTAGGACATCTTGAGAAGGGGGTATCCCTACGGGATTTCATCCTCAAGACTGTCTATGAAGGCCTCGGACATTTCTCAGCCTACAAATGCTACTCCTATGCGGCTTGCTTCTTCTGGTGGCCACAGATGCGCCAGGACTTTGTCCTATACTGTTGGTCATGCGATAAGTGCCAGATTAACAACGAGCCCACCACCCTACCCTATCGACGATCCCTTACCCTCCCTGACCCCGACGAAGCCTACCAATCCCTAGCTATAGACTTGGCCGGTCCCTTTAACAAATCTGATGGCTACACATCTATCATGGTCATTATGGACCGCTTTACCTCCTACACACATCTCATTCCTCTCAAAGATGCGGCCACCTCGGAGGAGATCTTTAAAAAACTCAACAGTACCATCTTCGATGTCCATGGCCTCCCCCTCAGCATTGGCCTTGACCAGGACTCTCGCTTTACCTCCAAGTTTTGGTCACAAATGATGAAGTCCCTTGGTATCCAGGTCTGGATGGCGACCCAATACCACCACCAAACGAATGGCCAGGTTGAGCGAAGGATGCGTACCCTCAAACAGCTAATGAGGAACTTCGTTAACCCCAGACAGAACAACTGGTCCGGTGCCCTCCCAGCTATTGCAGCAGCTATGAATGGTGCCCCCCATGAATCCCTAGGTATCTCGCCATACCATGCCCTTTATGGACGCCCCTGGAAGATATTTAACCCTGTCCAGAGATCCGCCAGCAAGGTACCAGCTGTGGACGATATCTTAAACACCCATGAAGCAACGAGAATGGAAGTACACATGGCCAGAAAGCATGCTACCTTCCGCCAGACTGTCCAAGCAGACAAACGACGCAAACCCCTAACGGAGCCCTTCAAGAATGGCAGCAGAGTTCTTGTTAGAGGCCGCCCTTATACCTCGTCTCCTGGACGATCCAAGAAGCTAGAACCACGCTGGTTCGGACCCTTTAAGGTCCTAGAACATCTACCTGACACAGATAACTACAAACTACACCTCCCGCCCAGAATGGCCCGCCAGAAACCCTACTTCCACATCTCGTTCCTTAAGGAATACAGAGAGAATGATCCCGATAGATTCAAGTCCCACAGAATGGACAAGCTAGCACCCCTCCTAATCGACAATGCAGAAGAATGGGAAGCAGAACAGATACTCGACTACCACCGCCAGAACAACAGGCACGAATTCCTGGTCCACTGGAAAGGCTATGAGCGAGCAGACGACTCCTGGGAACCTATTGCGAACCTCGACCACTCCCTGGAACTCATACAGCAATACTGGGACGCAAACCATCCAGCAGAAGCGACGCCCCAGATCACCTCCCACTACATTAAAGCTTCCTGGGAACCAATGGAAGTTTCCTCCACACCCTGTACCGCGAACGATTGCCCAGATGACTTCTGGGACCCCTATGACGATGAGGAATATGATTCTAGCAGCTCTGAGCAAGACTATTTCCCCACAGATGATGACACCTTCCTATGGCACACCGACGACAGCGCTGATGACAGCGAGGACTTTGGAATGATGGTTGATTTTTCAGAATAATGGAATGTAACATTTGCACATGTTCCGGTAACGGTACACAGGAGCGGGCAGTGCAGGATCTCCTATGTTTAGTTGATTTATATTTGGTTTATTTGATTTGATTTCAGCTCCGCCACTGCCTCTGAGTCAGGTAGGCTATGCTATCGTATTGCTATGTTTAGTTTGCTTTGTTGGAAGTTTATATTTAGCATTCCGGGTATGGAATGGTCATGTAACACTGGCGAAGGCTGAGCACTGTTTGTTTTTTTCTTTCTTTGGTCTTGCAGGATTACAGGATTCCGGTATGTACGCAGCTACTGGTAATGATCGTGATTGCAGGAAGGCTATCGCTCTTGGGTTTTGTATTTAAACCAGTCTCCTGGCTAGCAGGAGACAGCAGACTTCGACAGACCTTCAGTCTAAGAATACACTTGGTTGAACGGCAATCCCTGAGTTCTATTTGTCCTTCAACTATTATCCTTCTAGCTACCGGTCCCTTGAAGCCTTCCTTAGCACCAGCGCTAGCAGGTCTACCGCCAGTCCTATTGTACTTTCGTTAGACAGGAATAAACCTGTTACAGCCCTAGACAATAACTGCCCCGAGAAGTTGAGAGTGAAAGAAGCTGCGAAGAAGAAGTACTATCTGCGGATGGCCTCCCTTGCCGGAAACAGTTGGACTGAGCGAACCCCTCAAGATTAGGCCGTTGGGCCAGTATGAGGGGAAATAGCACTCAAAACACGATACTGAGAAGTTGGAGAATAAAAATAGCTCAACACAATTGCTGAGGGAGCAATAGTGTATTTATTTCGTTATTTCATATTATGAAGGGGTTTGATGTTTCCTCTATATGTGTACAAGACCCACCATTGTTTAACGGCCAACCCCTAAGGGTACCCGGTTACGAATGTATTTCTTTAAATGCTGATAAGGTTCGAGTTTGTACTTATGTTTCCTTAAGAGTGTTACTTGATATGTCTTTTGTCGTGGTCCTTAGGGACCAGGATAGTTTGTACTTGAGGATTTTTGCGAAGGAAGGGAGCTTGCTTGGCAATCATCAATCCCTCGGAATAATCAACACCTATAACAGACCAGCCGAAGGAGGTCACACCGTCACCGCCGAAACCCTTTTTACAGAAACCAACGAGCCTACCCTGGTGGTCGGAGACCTAAACGTTCACACCGCATACACTGACCCAATGAGAAACCTCAAACCTGGGGAGAGAAGAAAGGGAGAGCACTACATGAGGTTGGCAGCATTGCGGGGTTATACCATAATCAAGACCCCGGGAATATACACAAGATTTCCGGACAATCCTACATTACATCGGCCCTCCGTCATCGACTATACTTTGGCAAACAACTCGTTACTTGCAAAGGTGTCAAAATGGAAGGATGTATACCAAAGATCAGGTTCGAACCACATCATAATCGTTAGGGAACTGGACTCAGAAAGAGTGGCACTCGCCAGCGCATCGCCAGACTGGGAAAAGATAAAATGGAAAGACGAAGAAGGGGAACCTAACCCGCTTATTGAATCGCCCCTGAAACGATATTTGATTGAGGGAAACGAATACAAAGAAATCTACGAAGCGGAAGGAGCAGAAGAGAGATTTGGAGACAACCTAGGAAGGCTGATCCAGATGGTCAAAAACTGGGCACCGCAAAAGAACCCAACCCGGTGGTCCAAAGCATGGTGGATGGCTGACATCACCGAACTGAGAAGAGTTTACACCTCGGCTGCACGGCGGGTAAGGCGCGACGGGAGCGGGGTAGAGGAAAGAAATGACGCAAAAAAAGCATACAAAGCAGCGATAGACAAGGCGAAAAGGAAACACCGGAACAACTTCCTAGCGAGTGCGACGAAGAACGATGTGTGGACGGCTCACCAATTTACAAAACAAAGACAACCTCTGAGGATACCGGGAGGGCATAACGATAGTCCGGACCAGACCTCACAAAAGATAATGGAGTATTTTTTCCCACCGAGTGAGAATCCAATCTCACCACGACCCCTCCTCAGGAAAGAGCTCGTGGATAGAGACCGTGTGACCGCCCGTGAGGTCTCAGAAACTTTGGAAAAATGTAGCAACAAATCAGCACCGGGGCCAGACCAGGTCCCATATGGGGTTTGGAAAAATATACAGAGGATGGAAGGGAAGATAATACCAAAGTTAGTGGAAGATATGTTAGAATGGGGCATTCATCCGCCTATGCTAAAAGAGTCAACTGGAATTATCCTACCGAAACCTGGAAAGAAGGACTACACGGACTGTGCAAGTTTTAACGTAATCGCCTTAATGCAAACCTTTTCGAAGATCGTCGAACGAATCGTCAACAAAAGGCTAATATCGATAGCTTATAAGGAAGACATGTACTGCATCAACCAAACCAGGAGCCTACCCCAAGGTCGACCGTAGATGCCCCCCTGTCGCTGAAACACTGGATAAGGGAATCCCAATTCACCGGGAAGAAGACTTCCACAGTTTTCCTCGACGTAAAAGGGGGCTTTGATAATGTAAACCACAGTAAGCTGTTGGATCTACTGGGAACCGAGGAAAAGATACCAAGATACTTAGTGGACTGGATCTCGAACTTTATACACACAAGACAAATCGCGCTGGCCTACCCGGGCAGCCCTAGTGTAACAGGTTTATTCCTGTCTAACGAAAATACAATAGGACCGGCGATAGACCTGCTAGCGCTGGTACTAAGGGAGGCTTCAAGGGACCGGTAGCTAGAAGGATAATAGTTGAAGGACAAATAG
>Ga0307517_10013342_pt1 | contig 11170 bp, 4 predicted proteins | sample 23_EM_MG_FD_194515 | JGI IMG/M metagenome (GOLD analysis project Ga0307517, IMG submission 194515) | Populus trichocarpa ectomycorrhiza microbial communities from riparian zone in the Pacific Northwest, United States - 23_EM | ecosystem: Host-associated > Plants > Roots > Unclassified | place... | reverse complement strand
TAATCACCACCATTAGACAGAAAAAAACAAAGCTTGGGATTGAGAATCAATTCTTACCTTCTTCTCGCCAATAACGCTCCGGATCGCGGGGGGGGGGGGGAAGTGATTTATGAATTTGCTAGGGAAAGGGGAAAGGAAAAAGGGGAAGGGAGTCAGGGTCCTCAGGGAGACTGGGAGAGTGTGAGACAGGGAGGGGAGGGGACGATTGGACGAAGTCTAGAGTCAGGGAGTGTGAGATAGAGATGAAGTCACCGGTAGGGTGAGGGTGGTCGCCTGGTCGGGTGGGAATTGGGAAAGAAAAGAGATTGTGAGAGACAGGGACGAAGTCAAAATTTTGTGCATTTCTAATTTTGCATTTAGTCCGGTGACATTTAGGCTAAGTCGTGAAAACGTAACGTTTTTTACATTTTTGCGATTTTCAACGGTTTTATGCGATTTTAATGATTTTCGAGTTTTGCCTCCGTTTCTACACGTTTTATGGGTTTAAACTCGTAAAATCGTACGATTTTACGAGTTAAAACGCATTTTTAACAACCATGGATTTGAGAGCTGTAACTTTGCTGAATGATGTCCAAGTGCAGGTACGCTCTTTCGGACTTATTTATGAATAAATCTAAAGGCTTGTGCTTGAGAGTTGAGAGAGCCAAATACCTGGGCTCTGCTAAAATAATAAAAAGGAAAGGATTTTTCTATGACATCCTATTCACCGTTCCCAAGCATCCTTCATTCTGGTCGAAAGAATGAGAAAAAAGTTTTCGTGATTGTTAAGAAGAGACCGAGATCAATCTCATGTTGATCTTACAAGATGGAGGCTTGAGAAATGAGAGTGAAAAAGAGAAGATGGGTCGTGGGTTTTTTTTTTTTTATCATCAGCCCAGGAGATTTTTGGAAACTACAATTCTTAAGTTGCTTTGATTTTTTTTTATTAATTATTTGATCTAAAGAAATTAATCCTATCTATTATCTATATTAAAAAAAATAAAATCATCATCATTAACTGAAGCAGTTGAAACAGTTCATATTAGAATGAACAAGCACAGCATCCAAAAGTTAAACCCAGTATGATTTTATGATTAACATTTGATTATCTAACTCCCCCAAAAAAAAAAAAAAAAACAGATACTAAAATCAGTTCACGAGCACTGCTCTAATCTGCTTAGGTATATCAGATGAGGCTTGAATCAGTTCCTGTCAAGAAACCAATATTTCTCCCGTAAAAATTGATCTTACAGTTCTGCTCCTTGCTGTGAAGAAGATAAATCCCATGCTCTGTACATTCTATTTTTCCTTTGCTGTAGATGGTAGATGATGTTTGTGAAGATTTCTTTATCAATCTATCAGTTGGACAGCTGCAATGGCAGGTATCGTTTCTCTCAACTTCTGAGTTAAGGCAACACGAACAGTCATAACACCAGCTGCAGGACCACTAAGCCGAACCTTGACAACATAATCATTGATTTGAACAAGTTCAAGCACTCCACCTCCTGTCCCAGCAAGGTATGGTCTAATCTCAGCAAGGGCCTGAAAAGGAGGATTAAACTAACTTGAGTGCTTGCTGATTGGAATGCCCTGTTCCTTTCTTCACAAATAAAATAAATAGCTCTTTGTAGTTACGGGGAAATCATAAGATGAACATCCCTGTGAATCAACATTCAAACGAGCGATGCAGATAAATAAACAAAAAAATAGAACTGGCAAAGTTCCTCATAAGAAATGATGTAATCCATCCTGGAAAGAGTTTGCGAAAAATTCAATCTCCACCCTATCTCTTGCAGTATCTAATCACATGGAAAATACAAGAGATGTTAAGGTCAGTTCTAGATTGTCAATGATACGAAACATCTTATAGAAACTAGAACCCAGCATTTGACACCATACAGAGCTGTAGACAGATCACTGGAAACTTTGATGTGAGAGTTATCTACTGACAGACATAAAAGGCAGGGTTTCGGGATGATTCATGTAAAAACTATCTTCTACATCTACTGTTATAATGCAGCAACCTTCACAATTCTAGTAGTTCATTTTCCCTCGGTTCCCAAATAGCTATAGACATACTACTAGCCTAACCTTTTCGACATTTTCCTCATTTAGCTCCAATCCAGTTTCAGTGTCCATGATCTGCTCTACATCCATGATTTCGGGTATTTTATCCCGCAGCTTAGTCTCAATTCCCATCTTTAACGTCATACTTGAGCTTGGACATGATCCACATGCTCCTTGCAGCTTTAAAACCACAACAAGACCATCTATCTCATGCAAAGCCACATTGCCTCCATCACGCATTAAGCCAGGCCGTACCTCATCTAAAACCTTCTCCACATTCTCTTCAGTCAAAGGGAGCACACAACTCGGCGAAACCACAACTCCTGTAAACCACACAACAACCACTGTCTAAATTAACTGTTGCATTCAATCAGGTTCATCATTTAACTACAGTTTGGTTTAATTCCAATTAAAAGAGGAAAGAGAGGCAAGAACGAAACGCATCTTGTGCTTGTGCATAGAAGAGCTTTTGTTAAGAACACCTCCATACCATGCTCTATCAAATTGAAATCTCAAGACTACTCGTCGCTAATCTCTTAGCAGAGCAAGGAATATTTCATTAAAACACTATGTTCTCTCTAATTGCCACATCGTAATATGCAGAGATAAGCCATGTATGAATGTTTTGCTGTCATGCATTGAACACTTTTCTTCCTACACATTTAACAGTACACTATGAAAAGTCACTTGAGCTGCCAAGAAACCGAAGAGAACAACTATAACATGATCAAGAGTAAAATATATGAGAGAAGAGAAGAGAAGAATATATTGTTTACCTGTACATTTCATCCGACCACGGTTCAACTTGAAGTGAAGAAAGTGTCGGCTATGAAATTGAAACTGTCCTCTGAGAAAAGCATTCTGCTTTGAAGATAATCCACAGGAATCTGAAACGGCATCGGTCTAGACAGAAAGAAATACAATAATTAGCTCAAACAACCATTGCCCATGTTCATACTGAGAATGTGAATGATCAGATTATGAAGATTTGCTTGCACCTTAAACAAAAGTGATTGCTGGGTTTTCTGAGCTAAAGAGAGAAAAGGGTTCAACATCTCTCTCCTCTATAGTCAGAGACAGCGAATTCTCATCTGGTGTAGTAATTCAGCAGAACAGATTTGGTAGAATCACACTTTCCCAGTCTTAGTTTGTAGCAGTGACACGCGAAGGATTTTGATTGGCTGAGGATGCTGCTGATCAGCATCAGATAGAAGTAACAAATTTGCCACCAGGAGGTGGTGTGTTTGTGGTCAGAATCTAAGCTGCTATTTTCTACTTGATAGTCTTCAAGCAGCCAAAACCTGGGCTCAGCCACGGCCCAACATGTTAACTATAACCGGCCCACCAATTTGTAGTTGTCGTACAAAAATGAGTTGGAATCTGTGGCAAGACGACAATTCTTAAGAAAACTCATTACAATATGTGAAAAATAGGCCGATTTTTATTTGTTTTTATAAAAATATGATCATATAATCAGTCATAATAATATTGCATAAATTATCATTATTTTAAAATCTTAAGAATTAGAAACAATTAATTAATTAAGTTTTAATTTTTGAAGTAAAGTTATGTTTAGCTACTAATAAAACTTAAGACTATTTATAGGTTTTTTCTTTCTTATATCAAAATACACTCCAATTTTTTATTTATTTTCTCTTACTAATCATGATTAATAATTATTTTCTCTCTCTTTTCATTAGCATTTAAAAATCAACTTTTAAATAATAATTACTCATGTAATAATTGACCTATATTATTTAAATCCACCTGACCCTTTATTTTTATTTTTTTGTCATAAAATCTAACCTCCCTTGAAAAGTCCCCCTTTCCTTTTTATGTCACCAAACATTTTAAATTTAAGAAAAATAAAATCTAAGGTTTTTATACCCATTCCAAGCACAATATAAGGTTGTGTTTCATAAGTGGGTTAAAATCTACCCTTGATAAATTTAAATTATTTTAATGTATTTTTTAGAAAATGTGAATTATTAAAGGGGATGATAATTACCTTAAAGTAGTATGTTAAAAAACAATCTCAACCCAATAGATTAAGTTGATAGGTGAGGTCTTAGAATATAATTTATATTATTCTCTAACACACCCCCTCAAGTGAAAGCCCTTTGGGCTTTAAACTTGCACAAACCCACATTACTTTATGCTTGACTTTTTTTTATCAAATAAATAGGGATGATGAGATTCGAATTCGTGACCGTTTGGTCATCAAGACTCTGATACCATGTCAAAGAACCATCTTAACCCAATAACTTAAGTTATTAGGTGAGGTCCTAAGATATGATTTATATTATTCTCTCTAACACACACCCTCAAGTGAAAGCCATTTGGGCTTGAAACTTGCACAAGCTCATTTTACCTTGTGCTTAATTTTTATCAAATGGGGATGATGAGATTCGAACTCGTGACCACTTGATCATCAAGACTCTCATACCATGTCAAAGAACCATTTCAATCTAAAAGTTTAAGCTCTTATCTCTCGCCAATCATACTAATAATTTAACTAATTGATCTCTCTAATTTATTAACACATCAAACATTCATGTTCATATTCATAAAAAGAACCATAGTGAATCGATAATTATTTATGTAATAGTCCACTTATGTTCTTAAACCTCCTACCAAATATTGCCAGCCAATTAGGAGCCCATCTTTCTTACTGGGCCTTTTAAGAATTTCTTTCTAACTTGATCTGCTTACTTAGCTGTACCTTGGAATATATTGTTTGGGCTCCTTCTCGAAGGATAAATTGACTATGTATGACCTCTTGGATCCTTGAAGTAACCTTAAAGATGAACCCTACTATGTAGAAGTTCGCAGTAGTTCTTGTTTCCATTCTGTAAACAAAGCCCACTATAGCTTTGTGATCAAGTATCTTTACCTAAACATGGCCCCAAGCATTTATTTGATAAGGTGTGTGTGTGTGTGTCTATATATATATATATATATATATATATATATATATATATATGAAGTATGCCCTAAACATTCTAGAAATTCAACATAGGAATTAGGGAGTTGAGTGGATGGGCTTAAATCGTGCAAGTAATTAGCTTGGAGGCAATCATCAAGCCATGGAATTAGACTCAGGACATGTTTTTGTCTGTCCCCATCCCCCGTTGAAAATGAGAACTCCCTTTGGTTTGGATTGCTTCGTACTACTTTCACGTGCTTACCACAGAAAAACCAAGAAAGAAAGGAGATGGCAGGCAACGAAGTCGAGCATTTTGTCCCCTGAAAACAACTTCGAGCATGTCTATTTACCACTGAAAAGAAAATGGGGTTTTACAAGCATTCTTGAGCCACACTGGAAACTTGGGTGCTAGCCTACGCATCACCATTTCACACATGTTAAATCCAATGTTTATTTTCTTTTTTCTGTACAGCCGTAATAGTATGTTATTTTGTTCAAATCTGTGCCTGCTTTCTTCCCTTTTAAGAGGACAGGGTTCGTGTTAGATCATGTGCAAGTGTTCTCATATATACGTGTATCTGATTCATTGCGCACTTAATTAATAGGGAAACTCAAGTTCTGAATCTCCCCAAAATCTTTTGCCGGGGAGCAGTTCAAGCCCTAAAAGATTTGTGATAGCTAGGGTAACAAGCTTAGAAGGACCCCATTTTTTCATGGCGCGAAAAACCCAAGAGGGTCAAGTAACTTGAAATTATGGTATAAATCAATCATGCACACACGTCATTGAAATAAATTCCGAGACAGACAGATCCATTCCAAGAGCAAAGCTCAAGATTCTTGTCCGTTTCCATCTCCAAATCTTAATACAAAGTTGTCCCAACTTATGCTCTCCCATGTGATCCAAATACTAAGCGGAGTTGCGTTGAATAAACAAGTGTACTTAAGAAGTTGAAAAACGCACTCACACAAGCTGTCTCTGCCTATGGGGATTGGATTTGAAGTGAGAGAGGGAAACAAAAATAATGTGAAAGCCAATAATCTGCAAACATGTACACCCACTTTGTACTAAGAGCTAGTAAAAGAAGAAATTGTTTATTAATGATTTTGGCAACAATAACGGAAAGACTGAATATATAATGAAAGGAGGCGAGAGCTAGCTAGAACAACGTGGGATGATCAGAAGATATTGTTGTAAAACGACGAAGAGTATTGGATACAAAGAAGATAAGCTCAATTCGGCCCAGGAATGGAGAGATTCCTTCTGGGTCCTCAGCACCAAATCTCTCATTGCTTGTATAATGTCTTTATTTTATGGTTGTTGACAAGTCACTCTCCAAATCTGATGCTTTGAATGTAGGGCTGAAGTGGGGATAAAAAAGAAGAAGGGATTTTCCTGTTTTCTAGGAATTAAGAATGAGGATGCCTATATATGTAGTGATCTCCTTGGAAGAAAACATTAATAGGGTTTTGCTCATGTGTCTTTATCTCTATATTTTGGTAGGTTAATTATTGGGTAAATTGGCCTATTGATATATTGCAAATGCTATGCTCTTCAATGTCATCACAAAACTAGGTTTCAAAAATAAAAACAATCCATTTTCAATTTCATGTTCTTTTTTATTTCTTTAAAAAATAGAATAAAGAACGAAGAAGACAGGTACAACAAGATTTATACTACAATCGAATCTTCTAAAAATAAAAAAATGATTTAGAGCTTGACTTCATGCTTTTCAAGATGCGAATCTTGTGATCATGTAAATAAAAAAATATAAAATAAAATTGAAGGCAGTAAGAGGGGAAGGTATCTTTCTAGTTTGGATGCTAAGAATTGGCTTCCAATTAAGTAAAGATGCATATGGTTATTATACTTGATAATAGAAAACTATTTTTAAGTTTAATAATCGAAGAAGGATGTCAACCAATCAAAATTGAAGTGAGCATGCACTTGAGGGTCTAGCTGCTGTGGTCAATCGTGTGACTTGTTCCGCCCCCGTCCCGGGTTCGACCTTCTATGTGCACGCCTGTCACCCCCGCGGTGCCTTACCTGCTCCTGGGCTTGCAGGGTGTCCAGTGGGCCGTGGGGAATAGTCGTGGTGCGCGTAAGCTGGCCCGGACACCCCACGTAAATCAAAAAAAAAATAATAATAATGAAGTGAGCATTAATTAGATCTTCTTCTCCACTTGATATTATATAGTTAGTAAACAAGGAGGACCAAAACCTCTTCCTTTATTGGGTGCTCGACAAGTGTCATTTTGGATAAATCTTGGACCCCACGCGACACATAAACCTAGAAAGGATGATCTATCTATGGATCATGACAGGACTTACTAAGGCAGCTATTGGCTCCATGCAAGCTGCCAATAAGAAGGGAACGAATGACATTGGTGGATCTCACACTTTGTGGGTCCCAATTAATTATGTCCTAGCATTAGGGAATCATGCTCTGTTATATCCTTCATCAACATATGACACACACACACACATACATACATCCATACATACATCCATACTGTGTTGGGTACAGCTAGCAATAGAATACAGAAAATGACACTCAAGTCCTGGCATTGCATTATCAGAGACTCAATTCTCCGATTTGGCCAAGCTATTGCTCTTGTCCTATACTATCTATATTATAGTATTATTTGAATAATATTATCATTTGAATAATTACACCGATTATACTACTTCCATCATTTAATATAATATTAGCTATTTAACACTTATTTAACCGTGGGTTAGATTTTTTTAATCATGGTTTTTTAAATAAGCTTTTTCAACATATTTTTTATATTAAAAAATCAAAAGTAAAAATAAAAAAACTTATTTGTATATCTAATAAAATAAATCAATAACTATATTTTAGTTAAAATTACTACAACTTCTTCCTTAGTATTTACATGAATAAATAAATTGTGAAATTGTATACAAGAAGTACTGTTCATTATTCTCAAGGTGAGCTAAAAACAGAAAGGAATATCAAACATAAAAATAAAAAAGATTAATTAGGATCGAGTTGATTAATTATATATACGTGCATGTTTGAAGAGATGCCTCTCTCTCTCTCTCTCTATATATATATATATATATATATATATATATATATATATATATGTCGGCCATGACTGAATTGATGCTAAAACTATATAATTGTTAATGGCAGATGACACAAGCGAGCGTTTGGTGCTTTGTCACATCTCGTTTTAGGTTTTATAATGTGACAAAATTATCTACTGTATATTGGTGTGGAGTTTGTTGTTATATACATATCATGTGAATGGAATGAGGGATTTTAATGTTGTTTTCAAACCAACAATATTAGTTTATCTAATTATAACCTTGGGTGTTCCCATGAGGTACCTTTTGAAATATATTTTTTACTTACTTATATAATAATAAAAATATATATTTGTGGAGAAGAAAATAAATAAAATTATGGATTATTTTTTTTATATCAAAATTGTCTTTCTTTATTCATGTATTTCTTATAATAAAATATACTTTTTTTTTATTAGCATCATGTTTTATTAAATAAATAGTAAAAGCAATAAGCATAAAAAATATTCATAAAATTCTAATAATTTGAATTAAATAGGAATAATGTGTATTTTTAATTAATTCATAATTTTCTTTACGAGAACTATTGTTTTTAAAGTAAAAACTCATTATGATCATGAAAGCAAGTTTTAATACTTAAAAAAAAATCATGAATCAGCAACACAAAAAAAGATAAGAATAATAAATTTTATAAAACTATATTAAAAAATTACTATAAAACAAAATACAAAATCTATATATCTTAGATTCTTTTGTTAATTAATATTCTTTTTCGATTTTATTATTCAATATTTGATTTGCTGAGGATTGAGTTTCATATTTTCTTCATATATGGTGCTTCCGGTTCATGACCCGGATCATGAGTTTGAGAAATTAACACAGATCAACATTTTTTTTTTGCTTATTTTCTTTTTCAATTTCACGTTTGACACTATTGTTTTTAAAAGATTGGTTTGTGCTTTTCTTCAATTTCTTTTCTATCAGGTCAGGTCTGGCCCACAGGTTTTGTGGGTTAAACAGGTTGGCTCGCCGCTCATTACCTTAATTACATGTCTATCATGATACCTTAGGTTGACTCGGGCTGATTGTTTTTGTCTTTTTTTTTTATCCAAATTAATGTTTCCAAAGGTTTTTTTTTCCAAGTTATCATGACGACTTCCCCCCCCATTTATTTACATAAATTATTCTCGATTTATTGAATTAAAAAACACATTAAAAAATCCTGCGTATCCAATTTTTTTAAGGAAACAAATATATAATTCACGACAGAGCGTGGATCAAATAACTAATCAGTACTAATTCCTTTGAACTTCTAAGCACATCATAGTTTTCATTTAGATTATCACATAGTGACAAATGCAGGGCTCTCTAGAATTAAAAATAAAAATAAAAATAAATTGAGTCGCTATCTAGTAATGAAAAGAAATTAGGAATCCTAAAATTGCATTGGTTTAGAAATTCAAGTAATAGATTAATTATTCTTAAGGAAAGGTAGACACCACCCCTTATCACATCATTTCAAATAAAATGTTACCTTTGTTAAGTGTATTTCTAAATTTATTCCATGCATGCTATTAACTATATATTTCTATTTTAAGCCTATATTTTATGATATTTATTTTCTAAAAAAGAATGTTTAAAACTCATTGAGAGATTTGACGTTAATCCCTAAAAATAAGAGATTTCATCAATTAGAGATTTTTTAAGAAATCTTGATGTTAATCCCTGAAAATAAAAGAGTTCTTCAAAATAGGAGAATCCATTGAAATGGAAATTTTTACTAGATTTTTTATGTCAATCCGTAAAAATAGAAGTATATTTTCTTGTATGTATGGTTATAAAGTTTATTGGATCTTGTTATTAGTACTAGATTTTAATAGTCTTATATTGAAAAATAAAAGAACATTTTCACTACCAGAAAATTAATAAATACAAATGGAAATGCCGAGGGAATATTTCCGTCGGAAATTTACCGATGGATTTTACAGACGGCAATATTCCCTCGGTCAATATTCCCTCGGTAATTACAGTGGGAAACAAAATAATTAAAACAAAGCAAAAAAAATGGTGACGTGACGATGTTACCAATGAAATAATTTCGTCGGAAAAATCCGTCGGCAAAACCGTTGGTAAACTTTGAACACTGTTCATCATGTCAATTACAAAGGGAATCACCAACGAAAAATTCCGTCGGTATTTTTCAGAGAGCTCTGGAACTGTTCATTTTTCAATTGCACTGTTAATTACTTTTCTTTACAGACAAAATCACTGACAGATTAAAAAGTCGTTGGTGTTATTTGGCAGTTTTCTGAAAAATTTAGATTAAATTAAAAATTTAAATTAAATATTACAGACGGAATCACCGACGGATTTAAAAGTCGTCGATGATATTTGACGGTTTTTGAAATTTTTTTATTAAATTAAAAATTTAAATTAAATATTATAGACGGAATCACCGACGAAATGATTAAAAATATTAATATTTAATTATCTGTCGGTAAAACCGTCGGTAAAATGCGCCAATAAAAAGCCTAGAATCCCTAATTTCACAACAGACCCGTCTCCTTTATTCTTCTTCTTCTTCTTCCTTTTCTTTTTCTTCCCCAAATGTAAAAAACATCAATATCCATTTCTTTTTCTTTTTCTTCTCTTCTCTCCTCAACTCCTTCTCTTCTCCTCCATGCTCAAGTATGTCTTCTTCTCCTTTCTTCTCAGTTTTGTTTTTAATTAGTATACTTTACGAATTTGTTTTTTTTTCTCTTCCTCGCTTCACTTGCAACTACATTAAGGTAAGATTTCTTTTTTTCTTGTTTTTTTTCGTGTTTTTTTCACTATATTTGTTTTTTATTTTATTTTTAATTGTTTTTGTTCTTAATAATTGTATGAATGTTGTTCTAGGATTTTTTTTTTCATATGAGATCAATTTATAGTTGATTTATTTATAGGATTTTTAAATTTTTTTCATTTGATTTTTTTTAGTTGAATTTATTTGTTGCAAATTTATTTGAGTTGATTTTCTTCTTCTTTTTTCCAAGCATTTTGAGTATTATAGAGTGTTGATTTATATTAATTTAATTATTTTATAGTTTTGTAAAAAGATTTTTTTTGAATATTTTTAAATAATTACCGACGAAATTACATAC
>Ga0307517_10013341_pt1 | contig 11170 bp, 9 predicted proteins | sample 23_EM_MG_FD_194515 | JGI IMG/M metagenome (GOLD analysis project Ga0307517, IMG submission 194515) | Populus trichocarpa ectomycorrhiza microbial communities from riparian zone in the Pacific Northwest, United States - 23_EM | ecosystem: Host-associated > Plants > Roots > Unclassified | place... | reverse complement strand
AACAAAATTGACAACTTGAGCGGTCATTGTCGTGGGCACTGAAAAAGGCAGAAAGTGCTTATCCGATACGTAACCTTTCGTTTCATTTTCAAACAAACATGGGAGAAATAAAGTATATATCGAAACAGAAAACTAATAAAATATGTTTCCTTTCTTACAAATTAAAGTGACACATCACACGTGACACCATCTTCTTCAATTTACTGTGAATCTAACCTAACAACAATTCCTTTAAAGTTTCTGTTTGGGACTGGAGAGAAGATTACATTTCTGTTTTTTTTTTTTATAGAAATTTTAAGTAAAAAAATTTAAATTTTAGGTAAATAATATTTTGATCAGGATGCAAAATACATTCTAATTCGCATGCTTACACTGAATTTATTTTTATATTTAAAGCAGCGTTTCAGTGTATTTTAAAAATATATTTATTTTAAAAAATATGAAATTGATATTTATCTATAGTTTTTTTTAATAATTTTGATATTTTAAAATTAAATATAAAATAATTATTTTAACATACTTTTAAATAAAAAACACTTTAAAAAACCAATAAACATACTCTTTTCATCCATCCAATTGGACAACCCATTATGTTATAAAGTTTGATTTAAAAGAATCGGCTAAAAAAATTCTAAATCATTAAGTAGTTCGGTGAACCAACGAATTATCGAATCAAATTAATAACTCTACTATATATTTAATTAAAAGTGATTTAATATGTTAAATTTAAACATGTTTATATTTTAATAAAATAATTGAAAGATTTAAAACTTTAAATTAATAAATATAATTTAAATAATCAAAATACAAATCGAATCTAAAATCTCAAATATTCAAATAAAAATATCTACACTACATAATAATTAAAGAAACATAAACTCCTTCATTTCTTGACACATGTAGGAGGAGACTAGCTTATAGGTGACAATATAAAATTCAGGTGGGTCACACGAATTATTAAAATGATTGAAAATATTTTTGATATTAAGATAATAATTGTTTTTTAAAGTATTTTTTATTTAAAAATATATTAAAATAATATATTTTTTATTTTTTAAAATTTATTTTTAAAACCAATATAATAAAATAATTCAAAAATACTAAAATAAATTTATTATTATTTTAAAAATATAAAAATAAACTTCAAAAAAATAACAATTTTATTCAGATTAATTCGAACGTGTTTGAGATAGTGGTTATAGTTGTTTTTTAAAATATTTTTTATTTAGAAATGTATCAAAATATTATTTTTTTTATTTTTTAAAAATTATTTTTAAAATCAACATATTAAAATGATTTAAAAATATAAAAAAATATTAATTAAAAATTAAAAATTAAAAATTTTAATTTTCAAAAATACTTTGAAAACACAAAAATTTATTTCCTAACCTGCTGTATCCTGCCGGGTTTACAATAATGAGCACAACTACCCGCATAATTAAGAAACACGTGTCACTAAACTATCAGCGAGTGAATTTGTTTTCTTACATCAGCGCGTATCCAGGTCTGGTCTGGCTGGCATACACGAGTCTATAAAGTCAGGGACCCAAACGAAAAATTGAACCAGAACACCAACCAAACAACCCTCTATCTAGAAGATCCCCCCCCCGGTCTTTAGTAATCTCACCTTCTCTTTCTCCATATTGCTGAACCGTAAGAATAGATTTCCAAAATACAAACCTCAAGTTTTGTCGATCAAGTTCAGGGAGTAAGGCAGAAAATCTGATCTGGTAAACAAGGAGGAAGAGCTGTCGAATTGGAAAAGAGATTCTGCATGAGCTGGTTGGGAAAACTGGGTTATTATCTCGTGTCGTCGAACTCAAACCATTTCATAACGTGTCTTTTGAGATTTATTCTTCATTACTCTCCTCAATTACCTCCTTCCCTTTTTAATTTCCAAAATAAATCAATTGAACCTTTATTATTACTCCTTATTAGCAGTAATCTTAATTTCTTCCTTTTAAACCCCACTAATCCTAACTTTAACCCCATTCCACCATCATCTTTCAACGATCATGGATTCTGGATTCAAGAGTAATCGCCCTCAGTTACGTAGAGGTTCGTCCTTCCCTTTTTCACCATCTGAATTCTATTTTTTTATCTTTTTTTTTTTCTGGTTATGGTTGGCTCGTTTTGCCCGTGGGCCCCACTAGTGGGCAGTGCTCGTGTTTGGGGATGCGTGATTTTTAGTAGTTTTGATAATTTTATTAATTATTAGTTTTAATTGTAATTACAATTACAGTGACAATGAATGATTGATCAGTTATTAATCTTGGCTTTGTATTGGCATTAATGTAACATGAACAGGTTTATGTTACTCAAACGAGGGGAGGGGGCAAGCAAGATCTCCGTCAGTGATAGTGATAGGCGGTGGAATTGCCGGAGTGGCAGCCGCACGTGCCTTGCATGACGCTTCATTCCAGGTTGTCTTGTTAGAATCAAGAGACAGGCTTGGTGGTCGAGTTCATACCGATTTCTCTTTTGGTTTTCCTGTCGACCTCGGCGCATCTTGGTAGCACTAGCACTAGCAGTAGTGATAAATATTATCGTTGTTTTTATGGTAGATTTTATCATTAATTTTAGTTTTCAAAAATTAGAAAATGGGATTGATTGTGGTTCCAGGTTGCATGGGGTATGCAAAGAGAATCCGTTGGCACCGTTGATTGGGAGGTTAGGACTACCCCTGTATCGTACCAGTGGTGATAACTCTGTCTTGTATGACCATGATCTTGAAAGGTAATTAGTTAATTGATACAAGATAGTATTTTTTGCTTTTATTTCTTATTTGTTTTGCATTTGTCATGTAAGCTGTTTCGGAAGTTCATTTTATTATAACTAAAACAGCTAGCATGATTACAATTCGGTAGCGTGATTTAGTCATAAATGATGAATACCTGCCTGATCCTTTTGAAGTAGTGATGTAGAAAGATAGTTTAGGGTGTTCCTTATCTCCCAAGATGCTATCTGTTTATTTTTTTACCTGTTGCTGTGTCCTATTAAGAGAAATCAATTGATTGGGTTCAGTTTAAACTTTGGTTGATTTTTTTTTAATCATTTTTTTGACATTTTCTTAATTCTTAGTAACGTCTCTTAAATTTTCTATTTGCTGGTACTTTGAATACCAGTTTGAGTTTCTTTTGTTTAAATTTTATATTTTCTGTGCAGCTATGCACTGTTTGATATGGATGGGAACCAAGTTCCACAAGAATTGGTCACCAAAGTTGGCGAAGCATTTGAGAATATCTTAAAGGAGGCATGCATTTCTTCTTTTCTTTTCTCACCTCTTCTTTCTACACTTCCTAATATTATAACATTATTGGACCGTGTTAGCTTAATCAATCATTTTCTCTTTGACTGAGGCTTATTGTATCTTGAGTTTTTTTTTTAATTGATCTTTGGAGGTTTTTCTGGCATAGAACCCTTGAAGAGGATGGTGTTCTTTGCGATTGTGAAATTATTTCCATCGCTTCAACACAAGCCTGTTCTGTTTGTGTCATGGGCGTTTCTGAGTTGCTGTTCCTCCTTGAGTGCAGACAGATAAAGTAAGACTTGAAAACAATGAAGACATGTCTATACTCCGTGCTTTCTCAATTGTTTTTGAAAGAAGACCAGATTTAAGGTCATATTCCCATAATGACATATCGGAATAGTCATTTCTTGTAATGTAATTTGTATGTTTCTTGACCAGGAAATTTTGGTTTAATAAAGTTGCTTTTGACATACAGGTTGGAGGGGCTTGCCCTTAAGGTGCTTCAGTGGTATTTATGCAGAATGGAAGGATGGTTTGCTGCTGATTCTGAGACAATATCACTTAAATGCTGGGATCAGGTAATTTTTCACTTATCAAGAATGTCATTATTCAGAATCCTGAGCATCATCACTTTTCATTATCATCTCACTTCCACATATTTGTGATAGCACCAAATAAGAGTATGGTACTTGTAGACTCTTAGATTTATGGCAGACCCGAATTTTAACTATTAAAATGCAATATTGTTTTTTCTTTTTGAAGATCGGAAAATGACATGCATTTACTGGTCTTCTTATAGACTCTCGTACATTGATGACATTAACACTTAGCAGTTATGTAGAGCAGAAGTAGGTTATAGAATATAGTTGTTCGGGTTGAACATGACAGGGTGAACTTAAATGTTCAATTTCATTGACACCAGACCTGGAATTTTACTGCATTGTACATTCCCACATTTTATCCAAAATTAACTTGGGAATATGAAACCTAAGGTATTATTACTTACTTAAGCCTGCACAAAACATTGGATTGGTTTGTGGGGAAATGGTTTATTCTATACTCAATTGATTTGGAAACTTTCACTCGCACAACCAATTCCTTATTCTTTTTTTAGATATTTGCTTTTCAGGCTAGAACTAGTAGTAGTCTTTTTAACTTCTTGGTAGTAGAGTTGACCATCAATTATGTCTTGACATGCTACTATATGCATCATCTTTTGTAGGAAGAACTGCTCCCTGGAGGTCATGGGCTTATGGTGAGGGGCTACCTTCCTGTTATAAACACTCTTGCCAAAGGTCTTGACATTCGCTTGAGCCACAGGTATGAGTTGATAGTAATATAGCCATTTCTTGTTTGCCCTGTGTTATGCTCTAGTTTGTACACACTTGCCAGCACAATGCATCTGCTTATTTTTTTCTAGCGAGTACATCTCACCCCTATCATTTTTTAGGGTGAAAAAAATAGTAAGGCGTTATAATGGAGTGAAGGTAACAGTGGAAGATGGGAGCACATTTATGGCCGATGCTGCTGTTGTTGCTGTTCCTCTTGGTGTGCTGAAATCCAAGACCATAACTTTTGAACCTGAACTTCCGGATTGGAAGGAAAAAGCCATCAAGGACCTTGGAGTTGGGATTGAGAATAAGATTGTGTTGAACTTTGACCATGTGTTCTGGCCAAATGTAGAGTTCTTGGGTGTGGTTGCAGAGACATCTTATGGCTGCAGCTACTTCCTGAATCTTCACAAGGCAACTGGTCACCCTGTCCTTGTTTATATGCCTGCAGGGAAGCTGGCCAGGGACATTGAGAAAATGTCTGATGAAGCTGCTGCTAATTTTGCTTTTACACAACTCAAGAAGATCCTTCCTGATGCATCTGCACCGGTAATCTGAGTTCCACATGCTTGCATTTCTTGTTCATGGAATTATGATATTCTCTGAGAATTTGAACTTGCTGCCCTGGGCTTATTATAGAGCTCATGAAATAATATTCATTTTTCTCGAATATGCAGATTAAGTATCTTGTTTCTCGGTGGGGCTCAGATATCAACTCACTTGGTTCCTATAGCTATGATACAGTAGGCAAATCCCATGATCTGTATGAGAGGCTAAGGATCCCAATAGATAACCTATTCTTTGCAGGAGAGGCTACAAGCATTAGCTACCCAGGGTCAGTGCATGGTGCGTTCTCGACTGGATTGATGGCCGCAGAAGCTTGCAGGATGCGTGTTCTGGAGCGTTATGGAGAGTTGGACATATTTCAGCCAGTCATGGGCGAGGAGGCAACGGTGTCTGTCCCGCTCTTGATCTCCCGAATGTAAATTTCTGGGTGACCTGCTTTATTAGATGCGATGATTCTTGTGTTTGTAAACATGGCAACTGGCTAACACATGACCTTTTGGATTGGAGATTGTCGTCAAAAATCAATCCGTCATCGTTGATGGCTGTGTTGTCCCCTTCTATGTATACAGGCTGTTATCTATGTACAAGCATAAACAAGAAGAATCTTGTCCTGTTGTTTAGTGGCACTTGCCTCCATGGAAGTCTTTGTGTGAGATGTTATTCCAAGTGCTTCCCACTCGCTTGGTGGGAAGGGCTCTTAGTTTGCATAATTATTTAAATAAAAAGGGTCGGTTTTTATCTCTTTTATTATTTTATTACTATTATAGCAAATGAAAAGCAGTTTCAATTTCAATTAATTAATCGTTAAACTAGGATATGGAGTGCGTTGTTGACTATGACGCCTCTGTTAAAACATGATGATAGTATGTAGCATGTGAATTATTTGATTTTAATTATCATTACAATAAAATCTTATTAAAAAGATATGCAAATGTCATAAATCAAAAGCACAAAAAATAAACAATAAATAAATAAATTCAACTAACCCAAGAAAAGAAAGAGATTAATTGTTAACAAAATATTATAAATTAAGAGCACAAAAATATGTAATAATCAATTTAAATTTATTTTTTTAGATTTTTTGTGAAAGTATCATAGATACTTTCATATCACATAACATAATAGATGAAAGAGAAATATTAATTGTTGAAAAAACTACTGTTAACATATTAGATTAAAGTATATCATAAATAAAAAACCATAAAAATAATAAATTTGAATTCAGAAAAATATAAAAAACATTAATTTGTGGGAAATTGTGTGCTATATAATAAATATGATCAATTTTTTAACAAATATTATTACATCTTACATTTTAAGAGTGTAAAATATTTGGATCACCTTCGAAACAACAGGGTATCTCTGTGTTCCTCCCTCGTTGTCCCACTAGCCAAGGCTGCGAAAGAATATTGCCATACTCTTGAGTGGCATGGTTTAGCTAGTGTAAAGATGACAGGGATAGCAATACCATGAAATTGCATTCCATGGTGGACATGATGCCTAACAAACACAGTTACTTTTTAACAAATCTTATTATTATTATTATTATTTAAAAACCGTGCCAAATCTCCCATCTTCCGTTTAGCCAGAGACTCCAATCATTTACCACAGCATGCTGGTGGTGAAGTGGGAAACCATGTCAAGATTACCTCGCTTGAACTACTCAGTAAATGCCAATGATACAAACAAGAGATGTAATACCTAAAAAAGGATATAGAATCTTCCAAGATATCAAGAATCTTAAAAAGAATTCACTGTTGTACAAATTGAAGGATGAAAAGGTAACTTTTACTGTGAATTTTCTTCTAATTTGAAGGGGAAAAAAGAAGCAATATACAATTGATACATGATAAACTATTTGAATCTGTAATTATCTTTCAAAAACCATTGCTCACTTTAAAAACCATACATTTACACAGCTGAGTGTTCATCCATGCTTCAATCCTTTCCTCGTCTTCTAAACTTCCTGCGTTCCGTTAAGCAACCTAGCCCCCTCATCGCTCCTCTCTGGCCCCTTTTCATGATCAAAGGAATAGAGGATTAAAAATTAGGAAAATATCCAACATAGTGAAAGGAACATATTTGCAAAACCGTTTCAAGATTTGACATTGGTGACAATTACTCATGTACTGCAACAATCCCACACAAAGTAATTTCAAACCTTAAGTGAAACCAGTCAAAGAATAGAACTGAAGTTTTCAATGGGATCAGATTCTTCAAGCATGGAGGCTGCTTGGAAGCAGTCTGCGGCATCAGCTATCCGTCCATCAACTCTATGAATTATCCCCAGGTAATACCAAGCCATTCGGTTGGTAGGTTCTATCTTCAAGGCATCTGAGAGTATGCTTCTTGCAACAGGCAATGCATTGGAGTCCCTCTTGGATAACAAGGCACCAATCAGTATCTTGCAACGCACAAATGATGGGTCTAATAAAAGAGCATTAATATAAGCAGACATGGCTTCTTCAACTTGTCCACGTCCTTGGAGCATAACACCTGGCAGAATCACACAAGATAAGCATTTTAATTTGAGGCCGCTGTGCTTGACAAAACACCATGAGCATATAAATTCTTATTCTGTTTTTGAGAAACCAACCAGCAAATGGATGCTGTATGCTTACCGATAACTAAAGCACAATATAATAGATATCAAACGGCATATGCTTAATAACAATAAATGGAACGACCAAGTTCATTACTATTGATCACATAGTAATGGGCTTTGACATGCATTCATGCACATTCAAGAGAACTCTGAATTTATTTGCATACCACCTACACGAGAGAGCAAGTAAACTTCAGTCCATAAAAATATTTTATGTTCGAATTTCTCGAAAGTGAATGCAAATGAATTTTCACATTAAAAATAAGTGATAAAATACAACGATTGGGGTGCATCAAGAAGACAGGATGCTCCACATAATTATAGCGATTTTTCTCGAGGCTAAGCTTTTAAAAGCAATCCTTCAGAGAAACTGCATCCTGATCTCTTCAAGTTGCTCTATTCATCTTAATTCAATACAACCTACTAATTTTAAACTCCATTTCTTAAAGTCCTTCACGGTAAGAAGACTGCCCTTGCACGCAGATGGCTTTTTTCTAGTGTTCTGGCCTTTCCCCAAGTGCACACAACCAGATTCAAATACACAAAACCTAGAATGAATTTTCATTTTCTATAATTTTAAGCAACGTTGAATATAAAAGAAAGTATTGCAATATTGAATACAAAAGAAAGTATTAAAATTTATTCATGCAGTGACTAGAGTTTCAGATCTTGCCTTCTGTGTAAAGAACTTCTGCAGAGTACTGTTTCAACTCTCTGGCTTTTCCCAGACACACCTCCATGTCCTTCCAATGTGAAAGCCGAGAATACAAATCAGCTAGGCCATGCCAAACTTCATATTCATTCACTCTATCATCCCCAGCCTGTCATGGAAAGAAAAAAAGGATAAAGATGAATTTAAAATAAGTAAACAGGCTGAATTGTGATAACACTGTACCCTAAAAGCAATTTACTGAGCTAAATTTCATGATGCAACAGTACAAGATCACAAGATGATTATGTGGGTGTGAAAAAAGAAGCAGCTTACCTGAGAAACACTTCTAAGAGGACCAAAAGACTTCCTTTGTGCTTGAACCAATGCAAGAAGGTAGCGGTAAGTTTCAATTGCATCCATGGGCAGAGACTGGGAGGTCTTCAATTTTGCTTTCAGCCTAAGCAATGGTCCTTGCTCCCATTTTGCAGTCTCGTCCAAAGCAGCATCAATTACCACCTCAGCCTCTGAGAATCGCTGCTGAGCAGACAAAATCTGAGCAAGTAACCTCCAGCCTTTTAGCAAAGAGCCACCAGTTGCATCAATGAACCGCTTTGCATAGCGCAGAGCAGTATTCAAATTCCGTTGCTCTGCGTACAGCATTCCCAACTCAAAAAGCAGATCAGGATTGTTTTTCTCCAAAGATATTGCAGCATCCAATAATTTCAAGGCTTCAGACTGAAGACGGGACCTTTCAAAATCAGATGGAGAAGTAGTAGCCTGCTTTCCCGAACAAAGACCTAGCATTCGAATGGCCACACCTTTTAGATGCTCATTGCGCCCTTGAGCATTAGTAATAGCTCTTTGTGCATATCCCACACCCTCTGCGGCAAGATGAGAATCTTCGCTGCAGATCTTGGCAGCCAACAAGAGTGCAATGAGATCATCAGGTTGTTCATGTTTGTGTAGAGACTTCCTCAAAAGGTTTAAAGCTGCTTTGTTCTGTCCTACTGCACTGTAACAAAGAGCTAAAGTATTCCAACGGTCAACACGATGAAACACCCCGGGCATGATCTCCTCAAGTTCCTTCGCCAAAACAAAAGTTTGGCCACATAGAGATAGTGCAAATGTAAGGTGCTCCAAAACTGATGGGTCCCATACAATCTTACCAAGGTAAAATTTCCTAACAAGAATCATCAAGAGTAAAATTGCCTCTTCCAGATTGTGTTTAGGAACATAGGAACCATCAACCTGTGCAGCTAAGCTGGGTGGACCAGCCTCCACTCCACTGTGCATCAAAAACACTGCAAATGCTTTTTGAATCCTTGAACAGTTATCATCGTCAAGGTTCCATTGACTAAGGAGAGCACGTCTGTAAGCTGACATTGCTTCATGATAGCAACCCGCCTGCTTCCAGAGCTCTGGAAGGAGCTCTACAGCTTGACGAACAGTATCTTGCAATCTGTTGTCTACTTGCACATCAGGTATGCCCTGATGGAATATCTTCTCCACAGCATCAAGCACCCTTCTACATTCATGAGCAGCATCTGCAAGATACCACAAAGCAGGGTTCAAAAGAAAATGGGGCATCCAAAGGTACAAAGTCAGTAAGCCAACAGTCATTATTAATCAACAGTCATTATTAATCATTGGAAGATCAGCCTACCATTTAACCTCCCAAGCTTTTGAAGAGATTTTGCTTTTAAGTATATTGCTTCAAGCACCAGGCTAGCAGAATGCTGTGATACTGCATGCTGTGAGTCACCACGAGAACGACCCTTCCTAGAAGGCTGTTTTTCAGAAAAGGATGGTTGCAGTCGCTGTATAGCAACCTGGAGATCAATGCCGTCAAACACATGAAGGGCTGCTTCTACATTTCCTCGTTGATACTCCAACCTTCCAAGAAGGGCTCTTGCTTCCTGCCAAGTTTCATAAACACAGACCATCATATTGCATCTGCACCTCTATTATTTACAAAGTTTGAAAAAAATGTCATTATGCTGCTTCATTTTATATCAATTAATGTATTTCAACATGTAAATATCAGTGATAATTGGTAGGTTGAAAAATCCATTAACAGTTCAATTTTAAGCAAAATAAATTCGAACAGAATCATTTCGCAGGTGTGGAATCTAAATACAAAAGGATTATTGACAACCTACAGGTTTAATGGCAAAAGTACTAGTAAAATCTATGAAAATTTTATATACAAACAACAATGTTAGAGTTGGAATAGACTGAGCAATCTGACCCTGTATCATATCTGTGTTCTGCTTATTTTGCATAGAAAAACAGGTTAAAATACAATAGCAACATCAAGATTAGCATGCAGCATACCATAAAAGGCACATGCAGTTGGTCACAGTAAACACATACGATAACAGTGAAGTTTCCATGGAGGAATAGCACATTAAGTTGAAAAAAATAACGCCTGAAAGAAAGAGTTCCAAAATCAGAGAAATCAATAGAATTGACAATGAAAGTCACAAGGTATGAGCAATCTGTTCTGGAAAATATGAGAAGAATAATTGACATTTTACCCAAACTCCTAAAATTATAGGGAAAAATGGACCATAAAGAGCACACTTACAGGGGGGGAAAAAGGAATATATTTGTCAACAGAAACAACACGAGTGGTATTTGAAGGTATAATAGAAATGGTAAAAAGCACATGGGTCCCGGGGGATGACGATTTTTTAGAGAAAAATGAGTATCTTTAAAACTAAGTGCAAGAGCTATCATCCTTGTGCTAAAGCCAGTAGGTTCAG
>Ga0307517_10013340_pt1 | contig 11171 bp, 6 predicted proteins | sample 23_EM_MG_FD_194515 | JGI IMG/M metagenome (GOLD analysis project Ga0307517, IMG submission 194515) | Populus trichocarpa ectomycorrhiza microbial communities from riparian zone in the Pacific Northwest, United States - 23_EM | ecosystem: Host-associated > Plants > Roots > Unclassified | place... | reverse complement strand
ATCAAGAGGGAAAAAAAACAAGGCAGTTAAAATGACGATAAAAAAAGACTAAAATGAAAACCAACCAAATTAAAAAAGAAAAAGAAATAAAAGGATGAAAGAACCAATAAAAAAGCAAAACAATGCCACAATACCTAACAAACAAAAAAAGGAAGGGAATAACCATGAGGAATAGCTCAATTCATCTGGACTTGTGTTTGCTTTTTAATGGTTATAATTTTGAGTCTTTTTATGATCATTGAAAGCTTATATTGTTATTAATTTTAAAATTTATAAATTTAATCGAGATACACGTTAACTGGTCTGAATATCGATATTAATATAAAAAAACATAGGATATAAAGTGAGATAACACAAGCAAAACTAACCACAATTTTCAAAAATGTGCCAAACAAGAACGGCACTCAAAGAAACGAACCCACACACAACCCAACAGCATCATGAGGGAAAGCAGAGGCCAAGAAACCAAAAATTAACAAACCAAGCGTAGAGAAAGCAGAGGCAGAGAAACTAAAAATCCAGCATAGTTTGGGCAGTTAGCAGATTTGCCACATAAACTGGAATTGAAAGGTTCTGAGGTCATTGAAAATTCAGATATGGATCTTGAAGACTAAATAAGAAGTGAAAGATGAAATATTTCGTAATTTCAAGCACAACCCAGATTCAATTACGGGTAACTGCGGCAAAATAAACAAACTTCACAGTAACTAAAATAGAAGCACGAGCACAAAATTCAGATATGAGCCTTTAAGACTAAATCCAAAAGAAGATCAAATATTTAGGAATTTTCAGCAAAACCCACATTGAACATGAAACATTCATAATTAAGGAGTTTCTTCTATTTTCTAACATTCAAGAAAATGATATAGGTCTTTTTAAAAAATAAAAATAGAGTGAAGATTGTAAGTAGGTTGTGGATAACAGCATGAAAGAAAAAACTTACTGGAAAACAAAAAAAAAATAATTAAAAATACTTTACCTATAGAAAAAATTGAAGAAATCAATTTAAGAATCAAGAAAATCCTTCGGTCCGGTTTGGTTTTAAAAAGTTGAAACCAATTGAACCAGACACTATCAGTTCAACCAAATCTGAATAGTAAAAAAAATAAACAGGGCATAATCTAACCCTAGATCATTTTTTCTCTCCTTATCAGCCGGCCCCTCTGCAGCCGCCTCCTCTGCTCCTCTCTCATTCTCTCATGTTCTCCTGTGATTAACACTTCCCCATCTCTTCCTCCTCCTCTCTCTCTATCTCTCGTCTCCCCCCTCTCGTCTCCTGTGATTTTCATTTTTATTATCATATAAAATAAATAAACAAAATCTTGTAGTTCTATATCCATTTGGGCTTGACGTGATGTCAAACCCATGAATATTGAGTCTAGCAGCTTGACAGACTCACATGTAGAGGTGAGTAAAAAAACTCAAAAATTGATTAAACTGAGAAAACAAAAAAAAATAACCGAAAAAACCGAACCATGAAAAAAAACCGATTAGAATATTTAGAAAAACTTCCAGTTCGGTTCGGTTTTTTAATGCTAAAATCAATAAACCCAAACCAAACTAAACTGATTCAAATTAAAAAAAAAAAGCTTATATAAATACAAAAAATTGCTTTCTATTCTGACCAGTAACCAGCCTAGTAGCCACCCCTTACACAGACACGCCACATAGCCCACACCATGCCTCCTCAATCCTCACAACCTCCCACTGCAGCACTCACAACTCATAAGTCCACACCTAATTTTCCATTTTTCAATCTTTATTAATTTCATTCTATAATCTTCATTAGTCATCACCATATCTTGCAAACCAACCACCCCCATCTAAGCTCCCACACGCCACAATTAACCTTTCAATCTTCATTCTTCAATTTGCATCTTCAGATCTATCATCCCAGCAATACTCCCAAGCCTCAGCAACAGTAAGATTTCTCTCTGTTATTTTTTGCCTAACAGTTTTTGTTTTTCTTTCTAGCACTATTCTAGCCATGCCACAAAAATAGAAATCCAACAGAACTTATTGACAAAAAGTAAAAATTAATTTGACATTTAATGATTGCTTATCAAGAATGAAAGGAGTTGAGGAATATATTTAACTGGGCAGTAGAGAGACGAGAGAAAGGTGGAGCTTTTGATAATGAGTGGTCTTCGGTCTTGGTGATGGTTTGGGTTGTTGTGAGGCTTTTTGCTTGAAAAAAAGCTGGTATGGATTCAACACTGTCGTGGAGCTGCTGGTGATGAAGATGGGTTTGATTTTGTGGCTTTTGGAACAATATAGGTTTTTTTGGTTTTTGACATAGAAAACCGAACCGAACTGAAACCGGTCGGTTGAAATCGGATTCGATTCAATTTTGGTTTTTTTTTCAAAATTTTAGTTTGGTTGTTTTTATAGGTAAAAATCGAACCAAACAAAAAATGATCACCCCAACTCACATGCACTTGAGCTCAACACATAGTTAAACTCAGAGATGTTTCGTCTAGTAACTTGTCAAACCCATATGCAATTGAACTCAGCATATAGATGAGCCCATGTATGCTGGGTCTGGCAGCTCATTATATCCACTTATACTTAGGTTCAGCTCATAGCTAAGCTCAATGATATTAAATTTGGAAGCAAGCTAGACTATTAATTCGAGTTTGGTATTCTATCAAGTCTAGATATATTGAGTTATCACCATGTTTTTAGTTCTTTTAAACATGAATTTAAACAAAAATAACATACATAAAATATGTTGATCCATCAAGTAGAAAACACGTGATTTATTAACAAAATTTACAAAACCACGATGGAGGAACTTAGTTAAGAAAATTTTTTAAATAAAAAGACCTAATAAACTATAAAATTTTACAGAATATGAATGACCGCGTAGCTAGCTTAGAACCTTTTGATAGCTCAACAAGCAAAGCATCGATGAAAACAAACATCTCCAATTGATGCTCATAGTGTTTTTAAATGGTTTTTAATAAGATTTTATTCAAAAAAAAAAAATTAGCTATTGTTTATGTGATATATGTAACTCATTTTTATGCCGGTGATTATGATTCTCCAATTAATTTGTAGAGAAGAAAGGAAAGGCATTGGTCTATTGCACATGGGAAGGGACAAATTACACATTTGATCCTTCAAGTTTATAATGATGCCCATTTTGTTAAAATTATCCGGAATTTTAGATCAAATTGTGCTTTAATTATTAATTTTTAAATTCATTGCCTAAACTGTTTTTGTACATAAATGATTTTTATATTAATTTTGATTACATTTAATAATTTAGAAACATAATAGGTATAGATAAAAATACATAATTTGAAAAAAAAAATAACAAAACAAAAACATTTTAAAATACAAAATGTTTTATCATAAAGTTTGATCTAGACATGAAAAATTGTTTTAGTTATTGGATGTCTGCTCTTAATGACAGTTAATTTGGGCCTGGTCATACAATATTTTTAGTTGAGCTTTTCTCTAGGCCCAATTACCTCTATTATGCTATTATATTAGTTATAAGATCTATTTGGATTGTTTTAATGTATAAATATTAAAAATAATTTTTTTAAAATAAAAAATATTATTTTAATATATTTTTGAGTAAAATATATTTTAAAAAGTTATCATTACTATATTTTTAAACACCCTCTCTTAATCTATGATCTAGTCACGGTAGGTCAATTAAAATAAAACCATCTCTGGAATCGAAGTAATGGTTTTATTAGGACTGAATTTCAGTAATTGAGCATTGAAATTATACATGGAAATAATACATCACTTAAAAAGCTTTGTTGGTGTATGTTTAATGAAATTCTGATAATAATTATTTTTTAAATTTTTTTTATCTGAAAATATATTAAAATAATATATATTTTTTTATTTTTTAAAATTTATTTTTTACATCAGCACATCAAAAAGATTTTAAAAAAATTAATTTAAAGTAAACAAAAATAAAAAAGTATCAGTTCTTCTCAAAAGCGTTTTTAAAATGTAAAAACAAATATTTTTTTAATATTTTGATACATGATTTTTTAAAAAGATTTTAAAAAAATTAATTTGAAGTAAAAAAAATAAAAAATTATCAGTTCTTTTCAAAAGCATTTTTAAAATGTAAAAACAAACATTTTTTTAGTATTTTGATACATGATTTTTTAAAAAGTTCTTTTAATTTGAAAATATATAAAATAATTTTTTTTAGATTATTTTTAAAATTTTGACATGAAACATTAAAACCATCAAATAACACTAAAAAAACATTAATTTATGTTTTTAAAGCCAAACACACTTACATCTAGAGTTTTTATTTTATTTTATTTTCAAATCGACGATAAAATTAAGCAAATAATAAGTGTTCGTCACTTCTGGTTCTTATGTCCAATATTCTTCTACAGCATCCAATTCAGATATGATCAGCCTGGTTGACCCTGCAGCATAGAAAAATAATGTAACTTGTTACTTGCTATTTGTTTTCATTTGAGAATTACTTTCCAGCCTAGTTTTAATGTTCATGCAGACTGCAGATTACATGCGCATTTTGATTTTTCACTCTGCAGACAAATCTTGTTCTTGGAAATAAAAGAGAAGGCCAGTGTTTACCGGAAAAACTTATTTCACAGTACTAGCAACTACCAGTGAGGATCCAAACATGGATCAATTGCTGAAGAAAAAAAGAAGAAGAAGAAATAAATAAACAGATAGCAGAGATATAAAAGCATCACACTTAAATCGAGCAAAGACAAAAGGAAAACTTACTTTCAGTTAGGGCTGTCCAACCAATCCTTTCCACATATCAAAGCCTCGGCTATCTCAGGACGAACACCGTCATGGACTGATGCCATCTTCATAACCTCTGATGACTTGGAAATGATAGTTGATACTGGAATTGCTAAGAAATCACGAGCCATTTTTCCCAGTATTGGAAAATTTTGAGCATTGTCTTGCCACCAAGCTAATACGTTACCATCCTTATCACAGTTCTCCGGAGGCAGTTGTAGATACTGATCAAGCTCATTCCATTGTGAGTGCCCCATGTTGCGTTCATACTTACCCTTGCGCCACTCTTTGAAACTAATATCAGATGATGTACAACGACGCACGTCAGCCATGGCAGAAGAAGATGGTCCCTGATTCCTGAAGTCCGTTGCATATTTATGGTATACACATGTAAGATCGTTACGGAATTTGGAGAAGTGCAAGCCAGCATCACTGCCGTATATCTGCAGGTAGCCATACTCAATAATGTCCAATTTAAAGCTGGGGTCAAGAACTGCTGAGATTCCCAAAGCCAAGCTAGCTTCTCCCCAATACTCGTCAAATTTTCCCTTCATTCTATTTGCCATAGAGCAAACATATGCGTGTTCACTCTGTTTCCAGCCATGCAAATTCTTACAAACATCACGAACACTGAGGAAATAATCATCTCTGCTTGTCGGAAAATTGCATGTTGACTTGTAGAACTCCTTCAAGCACTCACATACGGCTGTTGCCTTGTTCCATTCTTCCGCAGATAGATTCACTTTGAAATCATCATCAAATTGCTCTAGGTGATTAAAAGCTGTTCTAAATTCCAATGAACTCTCAAGCATAAGAAAGGTGGTGTCCCATCTCGCGGGAACATCTAGAGTAGGCATTTCCCTGTCCTGCAAACTCCCATTATTAATTGCCTCCTGGAATTTCTGCCTTATAAGTGAGCTTCCTTTGACGTACTCTATACATTCTCTTATCTTATAAAGCACACTCCTTATCTCAGAAAATCCATCTTGAACAAGGAGACTGAGAATTTGGGCATAACTAGGAACACAGAAAAGATGTCCATGGATAGGTGGGGCTTGATCAGAAACCTTACTTCTTAATTCTCCAATCATGTGATCGTTTGGAGGAGTTATATCCAGGAATAGGAAGCGAACGTTCTTGTTGATGCTCCACTCTGTAAGCACACTTTTAAAGACTTCATGTACAGTCCCCATGTCATAGTTGTACTGTAAGTTCCTGAAAGCAAGAATCTTCTTCTTCAGCTGCCATCCATCGTCAATGAAGTGCACGGTGAAGCAACAGTAGGTCATCATTTTGTCATTAGATGACCACAATTCAATTGATAAACTGAAGAGACAAGAGAGCTTATCAAAACAATTGATGAGTTTCTCCTTCTCTCGTCTGTAAATAGTAAGGACATCATCTGTAACCTCGTCTTTTGAATAAAGTTTAAACACTGTCTGCAAATTCTTCACAAAAATTTCAAAAAACTCATGTTGAACCATATCGAAGGGATATCCATGCTTAATCATCATTGTTGCCATGTCTAGACGACTTCTTTCTTGATCTATGACAAAATTCCTTTGGATGACGCTAGTACTCAAGTCACCTGTCTCAACCAAGATTTGCTGCTCTGCTTCGTCCTGTCTGCTTCGCGAACATTTTTGTAAGTGCTTACGCAAATTTGAAGTTCCTCTTTTGCTTTCTGCTCTATACTTCCTCTTACAATATTTACATGTGGCCCATTCTTCCCCATTTTCTCCCAGATGCTTATCGAATCCGCCCCACACAGTTGATTTCTTTCTTCGTTTATTAGTACTCTGGAGGTCACCATCTGCACTGGGCGATGCATTCTCACCATTCAGAGCAGGTGCAGGTATAGCAGATTGTTCTTGGACGTCCTGTCAAGAGATAGGGAAGAAGGATATTGGCAACACGAAAGCCTAGTCTAGTCAATAAAAGTAAATATTGATCCAATTTATTCGTAACATAGCATTAACAAGAAATGACAAAAACATGTGGTTGACAGGTGTTATATTCCTAAACTGGAACTCTAGTCCCATTAGCTGACTGGGACCTCAAAATGTATGGATTCGGGGGCAGGCAGATTCCACTGCTGTGGAGGATCGGAATAAGAGAAGCAATTATAAAATTTCCATTTGAAGCAACCAACATGGTGGTTTGCAGATTTGAGATAGCAAATAAAAACATTAGAAATCTCTGGAAATCTTTAGAGATTTTCCACATGCAGTCCGGTACAGTATTGACTAACAGAGTTTAGGACCAATAGTTTATGGATTTGAAAGGAATATGACCAATCATGTTCCAAATCTCATCATTAATTTTGAATTCATATGATTTGGATTAGGTGAAAGAAATAAAATAATAAAAATTAGCCATCCAGGTGGTCTCCATGCAATACAAGAACAAGAAGACCTTCACAGACATGCATGAAGAGTGTAACTCATTTATCAAAGAAAAACTTAAAAAATCAAGAAAGAGATGTACATCAAGATATTTAATATTAATTTAAACTTTATTTATTTATTTTCTTTGTTTTTTGTTTTTTATTCGGTAATGTCACTTTATTTTTTTTCAACTACATTCTTCTAAATTATATTTTCATGGTAACTATGTCAGACTCAAGCGTCTTGAGTCAGGCAACCATGCTAGCAATAGGCGACGCATCACCTATTTTATCCAGATTCCAGCCACTGTGGTGGCCGGAAAATCGGGGCATATACTCTTTTGACCCAAAAACTTATTTTGCAACTCATTTTTGACCAAAAAAACCTATAAAACACCCTAGAAACTATGACAAACTCATCCATGGCCTCAAAAAACTACCCCAAAAATCGAACTCAACCCGAAACCAAAAATCAACCCAAACTTATATATGTTTTTTCATGAACTTTTAAGGTGCAAAAACTCCTAAGATGAACTCCTCTCATCAAAAGAAATAATTTGACACAAAAATATCTTATTTTGGTGGTCTAAATCGGTGTCAACGACAAGTTTCTCTCCCTACCGCCAGAATTCGACGACCCCTCTCTTTATCTCCTCTCTCAACCAGTTTCAAAAAATGACAAAAATAAACTTCTATGCTAAAATGAAATTGGAATAATTTTGTGGGACTGAAATTGTATAATTTGCATGATTGTTTAAGTTGGAGGATCAAAGTGAATGTTTTCGAAACTTATTGTACGTTACTCATGTTTGCCGCGTTTTTCATTTTGGCCCCCCTCTTCCAATCTCATCCTTTCATAAGAACTTGAAATCACAATTACTACTTAAAAGTTTGAGGATCAAATTAAATAAAAAATTACATAGTGACAAATATACAATAAAAATCCCACATATTTTAGAGTATATATAATATAATAGTTTAGGGATTAATTTGAAAGGAATACGACCTATCATGTTCCAAATCTCATCATTAATTTTGAATTCATATGATTTGGACGAGGTGAAAGAAATAAAATAATAAGGATTAGCTATCCAGGTGGTCATACAAGAACTACAAGACCTATCCAAATAAAAGCCTTAGCTTCGCGGAAATGCATGAAGAGTGAAAAAAAATGACATGAATTCAGGATAGAAGAGCACCTGTTCAAGAGGCTCGTGTGTTTCTTCTGCTTGATTGCTGGTTGGGTTCAATGTCATGAATTCATTTCCTTCTAAAACCCTAGAAACTGCTTCATGTGGGATGTTTGGCATTCTTTCATCATCCAATCTAACTTCAGAGCCACTTGCCTCATTTAGTTCTCTCACCCAAACTTTCCACAATTTTAAACATTTCCTCTGCAAAGTACGCAAGACCTTATTTATCAAAAGTTCTCGTTCTGAAGTCTCTTTCATGAATCTAGGGAGAACAAATTCCAATACGTAATCATCCTTGCAAGAGTGGGTACTTGTTAGCCTTATAGCAAAAGCAGCATGATAGGTTCTGACAACCGAGGTAATAAGGCTACTCGCAGGAGGGAATTCAGCTGGATCAAGCAGGGAAATGCCATGCTGGATATGAATATTAGATTGAAGTGCTTTTCCGGCGATACCTTGTCCTTCCTCAAAACGATGTCGTGCATATTCATCCACAAATGCTTCCATTGACCAATGATTTACATAGCAAGCGCTATCATCAATACATAGAATACGTTTTCCCTTTGAATTTGTATTACCATCTTGGCCATAGGAAATCCATGTCACAGCCAGTGGTAACTCATGTAGATGACATATATATTCCAATATGTCAAATAACTTAGCTGAAACAGCTATTCGATTCATTGAAGAGCCCCGTGAGATCAACGACACCAATAATGGCTTAAAGATATAAAAAAAAAAGTATATCACAAGCAGTGGATCAAACTCTTTTAGATTGAATTTTTTTGCCATTTATCAAAGCAAGAATTAAATTGTACGTTTCTAATTTATGTCTAAAGAATTTAAAGTTGTTGCAATCTCCCCATAAAGATAAAACTAGGAAATTTGTTAAATCTCGGAAACAAAGAACGATACCTGTGTCTGTGTGGACCATAAGTTTCCATCTGCCATTATGCAAACTAGAGAATCATTTTCTTCATCATCCTCAGACTCAGAGGAGCTCGCCATCCCTTCTGAGTCATCAACTGTATCTTGCATTATGTAAAGACCTGTCAACATGTTTTTCCAGTAGCCTAAAGTGAAAATACATACAACGAATTTATTGATGGATAATTAGTATAGCAAGAGAAGAGAAAGGAAAGGAAAGGATGGAATTGGATTATTCACCGCCACTGGATTGAGGTGGATCAGTGAACTTCCAAACTGAGGCTACAGCTAGCGGAAAATTGTGCCAACGTAGCAGGATATGCCCTTCCTTCTCTTCGATTCCATGTTCATTTAAATAGAATGGAAAATCTATCTTCAACTTGTCTACCTGTTGCGGAACTGGGCAAAATCCAGCCTGAGACAGGCGATTTTGCCACTGAGCAAATGACTCAATCCGCTCGACCCGGTCAACGCCCTCACATGCCACCACATTCCCAATTTGTCGCCTGAAATACTTCTCCCATAACGCTTTGGTAATATACGTTTTCTCCAGTGACTCAAAAATAGGGGAGTAGTATTGGAATGATTGTTCGAGCCGCTTCAAAAGATCAGGACTGTTAAGATTGGCTTCTTGCTCAACAATTACCATGATGTCCGCTTCCAAGTCCTTCACTTTTGAAAGCACTTGCTCCATTGCCCCATCCCGCGCAAGCAATTTGTGGAGTATAAAATGCCAATTCACAACCACCATCTCATCCTCCCTTTTCCTTCTAAGTTTGGAAATACAATTGACAATATCATCCGGACTATTGCATATCAATTGCCTCAATTCCAAATTTCTGCCCTCAGCGCATTCCCGGTTGTTACGGAGATAGTCAGGGTGTTTTGACAGTTTCGGTGCGATACTGGTTATTAGGACTGATTGTAGACCACCGTACTGCTCTTCGAGGTCATCAATTAAGGAATTCCACCGCCAAAAATCGAACATGATGGAGAAGTCAATAATGTGGAGTCGTTTATTTCCCGAATTCAAGGCATCAGCAATGGCATGTTTACTGGTGATTTTAGCAAACAAGTGGAAAGGTTCATACATGTATTCGATTGGTTTGGATAGCAAAGGTAGCGAGGGTAAAGTACATGGAGGACGAATTCCATAGGCTCGCCGGACAAGAGCCTCAGCACAGTATTTGACAACTTTCCTCGTCCACATGCTCTCTTCTTTAGGAGCTAAAGATTGAATTTCTGCCAAAAGTGAATCAGCAACATCCAAGTTACCACCTTCAATCTCCTTAGCACACTCCATCAATCTGTGAAAAAGAAGAGAGGCCATCGAAAGCAACAAGATTTGATCAATGGAATCAAAGCGCAAAGGACTCTTTCACTCTTGGTTTCTTATAGTCAAACCCTATTTGCTTCCTGCGGACGTTCCTTCGGTGCGATACTGGTTATTAGGGACTGGTTGACGGCCACCGTACTGCTTTTTGAGGTCATCAATTAAAATAATCGTTTATTTCCCGAATTCAAGGCATCAGCAATTAAAAATGTACAATAAAAATCCCACGCGTTTTAAAAGAATATGACCAATCATGTTCCAAATGTCATCATCAATTTTGAATTCATATGATTTTGGATTAGGTGAAAGAAATAAAATAATAAGGATTAGCCATCCAGGTGGTCTACATGCAATACAAGAACTACATACCCATCCCAATAAAAGCCTTTGCTTCCGGCACAGGGGTGAGCAAAAAAACCAAAAAACTGATTAAACCGAGAAAACCAAGAAAAAAATAACCGAAAAAACCGAATAAAAAAAAAAAACCGATTAAACCGATTAAAATTTTTGTAAAAATTTTCGGTTCGGTTCGGTTTCGGTTTCAGAAACCTGAAACCGGAAAAACCCCAACCGA
>Ga0307517_10013339_pt1 | contig 11171 bp, 5 predicted proteins | sample 23_EM_MG_FD_194515 | JGI IMG/M metagenome (GOLD analysis project Ga0307517, IMG submission 194515) | Populus trichocarpa ectomycorrhiza microbial communities from riparian zone in the Pacific Northwest, United States - 23_EM | ecosystem: Host-associated > Plants > Roots > Unclassified | place... | reverse complement strand
AAATGCGAGCTACTTTTTCAAAGGGATCACGAGGGAAATATGGTGAGTGATACGACGTTGGAAAATGGAGGTTTTGGAGATTTTGAAACTAAGTTTTTGGAGCGGATTGTTGTTGATGATGATTGGGTTGCTTGATAAAGATTGAGTGTTTTATGGAAGATGGTGATGAAGAGTTTCTTTTGCTTTTTTTTGGGAGTCATGAATTTTTGTATTGGAGATTACGCTATTTATAGGCTAAAAGATGGCATACATCTAAATATTTGTTCTTTTGCTAATGTTTAATGGCGTGGCTTTTGAGATAATATAGGGTGTGTCTATATATATATATATATATAATCTCTCTTATATATTAAATTAATTTGAATCTAAAATCGGGATAGGAGAGTGTTTTATTTTTTTGTTTATGTTTTTCTTAATAATTAGAAAGAAAGAAGTTTCGGAAGAACACTTATTTATTTATTTAATGTTATTAACACGTACTGAAAGGGTTTTGTAATAAATAGAAAAGAATTGGTTTGATGAATCGAATCATAATTACCAAATGAGATAAGATCCAGAAAAAATGAGTTTATTACAGCACTAACATTGTCTCTAATTCGTGTGGTTTAATTTGTGACAAATCATTCATTAAATCTAGTATTAAACTGTGATAATTAATGCAATTCTTTTAGGCATGCATGATGCTTTGTGTTAATTAACGACATCATCCTCATCTTCAATGATAATGGCAATGGTGTGTCCTGTCGACATCAAAACCTACCCTCGTCCCATTTCTTGCTGGATCGGATAAAAATCACGTTAATTTCTCCGGGCCGATTGTGGAATGTTTCGCCGGATTGCTTCATCTTTGCTGTGTGTTTCATTTTCAATGTATACATTGACTTTGATTTTCAATAATTATATATGTGGTCGAGCAACGTTTATGTGTAATTAAAAATAATAAAACATAGAAGAGACGGAAATAGTACGAAAGCTTATGGAAAAACATGGTAAGTACGGAAAATGTTTAATGAAGTAAATAAAAATAAAGATATAAAATGATTTTATCTTTGAGATTGTTTTAAAAATGAATTTATATATTTTTAAAATAAAAAATATAAACAAATATGTCTCCAGCATTTTATTTTATTTTTTATCCCAAAACAATGACAAAACGTTAACCAGAATATCAAATTTGTTACATAAAAATTGAAACTTTTGACTTTTTTTTAAAAAAGAAAAATTATGTCAATTATATCACAATCACTACTGGACATGATGACTAGAGAATTGATTAGAAACTTTGAATTGTTAGCTTCGGTGGTGGTAGTGGCGGCGGCAGCTAAGCAAGATGGCGGCCTGGTGAAACAGGGTTTAAGCAACTGGAATTGAGGTTTGGGTTGACTTCAACTCAATATTGATGATGATAACTACGTGGGATTTATCCTGGTTATAATGACCTAAAACAAGTGTAACGTGTATAAATTTTTCAATTCGACTAATTCCTTGTTAGAATTACAAGAACATGGCTCAAATCTTCAATTAAGAGGAGAAAATGTGTAAAATGTTCTTGATTCGAGGCATTTGGAAGGGAATTTTGGTGGAAAATTCCGAATTCATGCATACTTTGTTTTTTAAATTCAACTACGAACTTGAGTCAAATTTAGGCACTGTTTTTCCTACTTTTTTTTTTTTTTTTTTTCTGGATAGAATTTTATTTTCAATTAAAAAATAGGTCTACAGAATACTAAATACTGGGGGGATTAAAAACAAAGGGCTCGCACAAGGATCTTTTCTCCATCATCCATAATAAAGCCAATAAAGGAGAAAGAAACAAGAAGATCAAGCTGAAACCCTAATTTTGTCAACAAATAACTTCCATTCAAATATTAGTACGTTAACTGAGATACTAGCTTGAGTCCACATGAAAATAATAAATTAAGTAAATAAGTTAATTAAGAGAAAATTTGAAAAAAAATAATTTGCTCATATTCATGCGTATCCCATATAGATAGTTTTTTTTTTAATCTTTTCCAAGTGGCCTATAAATCTCAATACAATTTGATTTCTAATTAGCTTGCTATGGATGGATTTTAGCAAATGAATTTTTTTTAAAATTAATAATTCAACTCTTTACAGTGGAAAGAGTTAATTAATTAATGGAAAGTTGTCCTATTGATAACCTAATCTTTGAACTAAAATATTGAATCGAAAACCTTTTACAAACACTTATAGACTTAATGATATGAACATTATATTACAAAAAATAATAGTAAAACCAGAGGTTCACATGCTTTCCTTTGTTTTTTTTTCAAATACATTTGGCATATTCGATTTTTTATGCATCCCACTGGAGCTAGCTTCCATCAAACATTTTGTCGAGATATAGATAGTTCCATTTCCACAAGTGCACTTCCTTTCCAAGTTTGCTTACCTCCCCTCCTCCTAGTCATACATCACAGTGAGGTTTCGCTTGAGTTTAGTGCCACCCCACTGAGATAATTTGTCACAGTTGGAGATTAACGTCGAATTAAAGCCCAACTTTGTTTTGGTTGCATATTATCATAATCAGAGAAGTTCAAAATGTTTAGGTAATAAGTCATTGTGCTTATGCGTCTGGATTATGAGATTAAAATAGTATTTAGTAGCTAACATCAATCTCGAAAGGGGGATTTCTTTCATGTAGGGATCGGCTTTGAAGCCGGTTGCCATGACAGTGTCCACCAGCTTTCTGAAAATTAACAGTTATTTTGGTATCATCATACGTGCAATTGTTGGATTAATTTACTACAGCACTGACATTATAGTGAGATGAATAAATTAAGAACCACAAGCTTAGTCTGAGTTGGGAATCGATCTGCAGTGTCACAGGGCACAAAGCACAACCAAGTTGCCAGCCCACTTGATTTGCTAATGCTGGCAACAAACTCTTGTTAATTAAGACTTTTTTCTTCATGGTAGCCCATAGATTGAATAAATTAAGTTGCCAATTCAACTACCTAATCGATCTCTTAAGAATTTCTGGTTAGGCCTTCTCTCTTCCTTTTTTTTTTTCTTTTTTCTGTTCTTTTTTGAGTTTGTTATGATGAGTTATGAAGAGGCTTGTGTTTGTTTTATCAAAGTAGGTATAAATGGTTTGATTCGTGATTTTTTAAAAATTCATTTTAAAAAATCTTTCAGCAAAAAAAATTAAATCTTTTAGGTCGAGGAACAATCAAAATAACTTATAGAATTTATAAGAGATTACCTGTTCAAACATTAATTTATTTATTATATTAAAATAAATAATGATAAGTTGGTTGTTAAATAGTAATTAAAACTTTCATTTAAAAGAAATAGAAAGGTTATTTATACATAAACACATCATTAGTATATTCATAAAAAAAATCCTTTCATTTTAAGTACTTAATTTCAAGTCAAATTCATATCCGAGATGATAATGCAAAAAAATATATAATTAATTATCATTTAAGTTAAAAAAAAAAAAAAAGAATTCTCATTAGACTTTCCATCTGTACAACTTGGAGAGCTTGAACCTACTCTTCGACCCTTACATAAAAGAAGAATTGAAGAAGATAGAACCTCGAACTTTTCTTCTCTAATTCGAAAAGACTGCACGAATTAAGCCAAAACCTAATAAAAGCAACATGTAAACACACGAGCCATGAGGAAAAAAAAAAAAAAAGTAATCAAAATTCAAAAGTAAGAGATAGCACTCGTCACCAACATACCTTTTTAGTACACTTGTGAAGCTAATCTTTTTAAGCCCGACACACTACTGATTCGATAATACTAGAGTGGGGAGTGTTGTATGCAGCTATATCTTTTTATCTTAATCCCTAATTTTTAAAAACCTTTAGATTATAGCCCCTTAATTCTTGTTGATTGTTGTCTTTAGAAATAATAATAATAAAAAGAAAACAATTGGTTTTCACTTTTTCTCTAACACTCTCACTCAAAGTTATTAAACCCGGCCCAAAACTCGAGTAACAGGTTGAACATATTAACTTGGGTTAATTTAAAAAATATCGTTTTGAGTTTTTTTTAAGTTAAAACCACGTTGTTGTGAATTATTTTTATATTAAATTAAATTTTAACCGGATCATGCATTGACTCACCAAGTTAATTAAGTTTAACCAAGTTAATTTTTACTCAATTTAATTTGAAATCCAATATGAGCAAGGTCCCGAGTTAACAAGTTAGTAAGTTATCAGATTAACTTGTCAGATGAGGTTGGATTTAATAATACTACTCTCATTATATGGTTCCATAAAAAATTAAATTATGTTCTGCCATGATAAACATCAACAAGAGTCAATGGACTAACTTACAGATTTTTCAAACATGAAGGACTAAGAAAAAACTTCATGTAGCCAAGCACTTGAGAATAATTTCCTCAGGCGACCACTAACCTATAGAATAAGCCATAAGGCTCCGGCACAAGTGCAGAGGTTTAGACATTTGTCTTGATAGGAGGGGAGGGTAAGGGTGATCTCCACAGTTCTAACAATATAATTTTGCCTCTGGAGCAGCTTATGCTAGCCCTGGCCTGACATGTCCACGTCAAACTGATTCAGCATCGACTATCTCAGCGTTGAAGAGAAGTGAATTGAACTGGTGTTTCTTCGAAAACATATTTGTCTATCATTTTGTATCAGTGCGTTGGCTTGGGATGGTTAGGTCATTGAGGAGAAATAGCACTAATCATTACCATGATTAGGCATCTCCCAATCTTTGCAACTTAATTTATTTTTATGTTTTAAAAATATTTTAAAAAAATTAATTTTTTTATTTTTTTTATACATTTTAAATTATTATGATATACTCATGATCAAAAATAAATTTAAAAAATAAAAAAAATATTATTTCAATATACTTTTAAGTTAAAAATAATCAGTAGCACGATAATAAATAAAATCTAATTTGTTGATAATATTTTTATTAAAATAATATTATTTCATATAATTTTATTAAATTTAAACCGATTTAACTGAATCTAGTTAAATCGTGGACTAATTCATTTAATTATTTAAGATTAATCGGTTTATATTATTAAAACTACTTTAAATTAAAATTCAATTAAAATCAAGCTTTGGTTGTGAGTTTTTCAAATAAACCGGCATTAATAAATATGTTTTCTTCATCATTTACTAAGCAGGAGTTAAAAAAAATCAAACTTCAGCCCGGTTTCTTCAGGTTCATGATCATGGTCGTTCGGTCAAAACCACTTTGCTAACGAAATCTTAGATAACTTGATCATCCAAGATTTCTGAACTCCGAAGCAACTGGATGTACAGCTAAATTGAAGAAAATACATGCCACCATTCACTAAAATATTTAATTGTTTGAGCACATAGCAAGTTTCCTTTGTCACAAGTTAGGAACTTCAGAAGTTGAAGCGTGACAAGGCAACGACTCATCTTACTCGGCGGCCAGCTTGTAATCCATGATCATGCATGGTCTGCGGCAATTTTATATATAGTAAATGGGAAAGTAGGAAAAAATAAACGTGATTATTTTCAATTGCAATTGATGAGAGAGTTAGGGTTCAAAGTTTACAGATTCATCTCTGATAATTGAAATGATGATTCATCTAAGACTAACAAAGCTTCATGCCTTCTCTTCCGTTTTAGTTTATGACAAGCATTCATATTTGAAATAGTTTGTTTAAAAACCTAATTTACAATACAGTAAATATGGAAAATTTTGCTCCCTGTTAGAGCTGTTAAATTTTTGGACTCTTTATCTGGAAAGACTAAGTAGGCTATACTAATATCCATACAATGACCATACAAAGATGAGCATGTAGCAGTCCCCTCCAGCAGAAAATTTTGTCATGTCTCCACGTCGTTTCATAAATGCTGAGCTCTCCAATCAACTGCAAAATTTACATCACTGTCATCGTCGCTGGATGAATCTTCATGGCTAGACTCTTTGCTAGCAACCTCAGAACCTTTGCTGCGTTCGGACGCCCTGGCAGCCATTAACTCCATTTTCTTTTTTTTCAACAATTCAACTCTTTCTCTGTATGCCCTGGTAAAATAGAGATAAAAAAAAAAATGAATGCAGAAGCAGGAATAATTAGCAACCAAACTTAACAACGATGTAATTGAGGACAGAATAAAATGAATTTTGGCCAAAATGAGCTTACTTCTGCTCCAATGTTTCAGCTTCTTCGATAGTTTCAGCTGCATCAACCTGAAGTTACAATGTAACATATTAAGGACTTGAGCTTCTTGTGTTGGCAAGTGTCTAAAAGGAAAATAGAACTAATTCTAAAATGATTGGTATTAAGATAGATAAGCCCAGACCTCCTCTTCTTCCAAGCGGTCATCCACCTCTCGCAGGTCTCCTTGGATCAGCTTTTCAAATTCCTTGTACTCATCACTAACCAGAATTTAACATAAATACAAGGGTACGTTGCATCCCAAAATAATATAAAAATATAATGGAAAGAATATCAATAACACATTGAAGAGCTATAAGAGGAAACATAGCATGCAGCAAGTTCAGAAGGAAGATGCAAGATACTGGAAACTGTAAGGCATCTCAAAATATATATCTACACAAAAACTTCTAATGTACTACAGAATTCCATGAGAGGTACTATTGCAAAGAAAAAAAAGGAAGAAAAGGCACCCTCCAAGAAACACACATACAGTCATCTGGTTTGCATACTCCTCTTAGAAGACCAGAAGGTCAAGACTGAGAATGAGTGGGGTAACAGAGAGTTCATCATGTAGGATATAAAAACTGATCACTGTTTGAGAATGTCAAAAATTTATGTACACTCATGATATCGAGACTCAGCAGTTCGGTTTAACTAGCAGTTAAAGATTTCAAATCTGCACTGCATAAACAGACACCAAGAAAACTACGTTTTGAAAACAATAGTTTCATTAGTTCCCATTGGTTCTTAACATCCATTCTCATTCTTCTTCATATTTTGCATGTGACTAGTTTCTTTGTGTTCACTATAAAATGGAAAATTTTGTGCTTTTTCTCTCTCTCACCATCAACTGAATATGCCTATAGTAAACTTGATATTCAGGAATCAGAAGAAATAGATCGCAATGAAGAAGGGACCCATTTAACATCAGTCTAAAGAAACTAGGATTGCCACAAATAAGATACAATATTAGACAACTTACTTGACATCTGGCTTAACAGGCTTAATACCACGAGCACGTAAATCAGCTTCCTTGTTATCAAAGAAGCCTTCAGGAAGAGCTCCTTGTCCTTGCTTGGCTTGTGAGTCAGAAATTTCAGTGGGTGTGGGTGTGGGTGTGTTTGTAATCCCCCGAGCATCCTCAGTATTTTTTGTCTGCAGATGATTACCACTGGGCAATCCACCAGTCTCATCTTCCAAGAGAGACCGTGTCGCCTTAGTTTGAATAGAACCGGCTGGCTTTAAAGATGAATCTAGCTCAGATGGCTTGACAGCATCTGCACCTAAATGCAATATTTTAGTCATAAAGTTCATACTCATCCAACAGCTAGTGCCAAATACTTTTAAGGACAACACATTGAACATGTTGCTGAGAATGACAGAAGCACAGGTTCTATGCAAACATGGAAACAACAATAACATGATGAAAACTAGCATAGACAAAGAAGGGAAACGGGGAACAAAAGTTTCTATTTTAGGTTAATGACTTCATCAGCTAAAGCAATTAGAGGGTGCTACTGCAACTAAAATTACTGTATATGAAGAGCCCAAAAAATGAAATTTGCATGGATAGCATTATGCGAGTGATTTATCATGTGGTAGGTTGAAGGTTATCTTCATGTGTAAAATCTTTATCAATTTTTAGACTGAAGTTTAATGATCAACTACTGCATGCAAGGGGAAAAAAAAGGTTGAAGAGGGGATTGTTAAAACAGGCAAAGGGAGCAGGTGTAGTCAGGAGGGAAAACATCATGTCTTTGGGGGAGTTATGTGGTGGAAGAGAGGAATGAGGGCATGGTTACAATCTATAATGCATAAGATAAAATTTAAGTGCCTAAAAGGTGGCAGGAAATTAAGGAAAGGGGTAGTAATGGAAACAGATTTGTAGATATCAACACATGATGCAGGAGGAAAATGTTAAAAGAGCCTATGTAATTTCGCCTGGAATTCCTAGGAAATGACAGCTAGGAAACAAATATCAGACCTTCACAAAGACCTCAGTTGCATCTGAAATGTAAATATGGCTCTCATTCATTTAAAGTTGCAGGGCCATTTAACAATGACGCTGTTTGAAGTAAGATGCGATACTTTACAAAACTATGTCAATATTGCTTCTCAATAAAATTCAAAAAGATATTTTCTATCGTACCACTATTCTCATCATTAAACTAAAGCATCATTTTTCTTTATTTCTATTTTCAAAAATAAATTAAAGCATATCCATGACATAATGGCCACTTGATTTATTTATTTATTTATTTTGCCTAAGGAATTTAAATGAACCAAAAAAAGAAAAAAATGTACTATTGTACCAGTTTTTTGTCTCTTTGCCTCTTTATTATCAAAAAAATCTGGAGGAAGTGCCGACTGAGGTCTGGGCAATTGTGTCAATGACTCGGATTTTGCAACTTGTAGCTGAGCATTATCTGCATGTTTGGATCCAGTTGACACTGCAGAGGGTTCAGATTTTGCATTGTTAACATTCTTTAATCGAGCTGCATTCGCTTTAATGTTATTTATTGCCTGTCCAAAATAACCCAACAGTTAGTGTATGGTCAGTCTGGAAACACAGAAAAATGAAACACATGTGATTCGAAATGCATCCTCAAGCAGGAATGGTAGCTATATACCTTGGAGCAGAATGCAATACATATATAGAAGTATTTGCTGAAGTATTTCTATCACTATTACCTTGAAATTTCTATTGGCAAATTTCCCAATTAGAATGAAATAACGCTCTAGTGCCAGAGTTACTTATTTCACATTGCTATTGAGATGGCTTAAGTTGAAGTTCAACTACAACCAAGACACATTTTCAGGAGTTTTCAAGCTTCTAACTAAAGAGCACAGGATCATGTTCAATTGTCGAAGATCTTTTACCTAGCAGAAGATTCTCACTATAAAGCAGGAGGTATCCCAAATTTATTATGTCTATAATTATGGCTAATTTCCCAACAGTGTTATCCAAAAATCATTTGTAACAGAAAAGGGGATTGAGATATCTCTATATTACCTCAATATGTTTACGAGAAGCTTGGTGAGCATCCCACTGGAATTCAGATTTCAAAACAACATCGCAAACCCTACAAACTGGTTGATCCAATTCATTGTACCTGTATATTGTACAAGAAAGAAATATAGGTAAAAACTTCATTCTGTTAAGTAAACAAAAGAGAGTAGCAATAAAAAGATATTAAAAAAAAAAAACATTGTGCATCTGAAAGTCTCAATTCTTAGAGACAAATAACCAAAAACATCATAACACCAAAAGCATAATGCTGAAATTATATATCACAAATGAATCTCCACTGTTTCTCCATCATATCTACCGAAAAGCCAACTACCATTTCTCCATAATACACCAAAGCGCCATGTCAATCACAACTAAAACTGACATCACCACACTTGTACAAAAAAAGTTCATCTTTTTTATATACTCACATAACCCACAATTTCGTTACATCAGCATAAACATAAAAAAACACCATTTTTTTTCTTCATTTGATCAAAACCCTCACTTGAAAATGGCTCAAAAAAGTAAAACAAGGTAACCCATGTATTCCGTCAACCTCATTTTGCAGTCTTTCTAACTTCAACAACTACTTCAGCAACACCAACCCATCAAAACCACCATCCAAAAATCTAAACAGAAACCAGAGAAAGAATCATAATATCAAAACGGGTTTCTTAGAAACTGCTGAAATTCTAGCTTAAAACACCAACTCCCCATGCTTAGATACTATTATTTGCTACATTCAAACTCTACATGGAATCAATTAAAGAAATTTCAAAATAGGGTGTACCTAACAAGAGGAGAATCGATTTTCTTCTCTTTCCTTTGGGCGTTCAGTTTGGATCGAAACAGTGCCTTCTTCTTCGCTGCATCCATTGGAAAATCGGGCTGGCGTCTTCTTCTTCTTGTTCCTCTCGTCCTCTCTTCTTTGCTCGGACAAAGATTCTCTCTTTTTTTTCTTCTTAATTTTTATTTTGTGGATTAAGATATCGGAATTTTTGAGAATTTTAAATTTTTTTATAAACATGGCAATTTTATTTGAATGGGTAATGGGCCCAAATAACTTCAGCGCGGGGAGGTGGTTAAAATCCAGGAAAATTGGGATGATAATTTGGCCCAATTTGAAGAAACCAGGCCCAATTAAGAACCATCTAAATAGCTGCCATGGTTTTTTTTAAAAAAATAATACGTCAGTTTTGATTTTTTTTAAGGAAAAAAAGTCAGATAAAATTATATAAAAGATTTAGATAGGTAAGTGCTTGTTTATTATTTTTTATTTTAAAAGCATTTTTAAAGAAATTCAATTTTTTTACTTCGAATTAATTTGTTTTTTTAGTATTTTCATATTAATTTGAATAACATTGCTATCAATACTCAAGTAATGCTTATTATTATACAAATCTGTAATTTAAAATGTTTTGCCAGTCAGTTCAATTGTGCAGCAGCAGCATCAATGCCATGAGTGATGATAGGTATGGGAAGACATGCAGGTGATGAGACAGCACGGGACAGAGGAACAAGATGCTGCTATCCTTGGGTTTGAAATCCAATCATTTCATTTTCGGTTGCAATTTTTAGCACTGGTTTGTGAGATTTGTATGTGCCTAGCAAGGAAGAATAAGTTTACTTTGCATTTATACCCTCGTCACGGATGTGATTTAGCAAATATTTTTCGAAGGAAAAAAAAAATCAATACAAGAAGAATGATATATATACTTTTTATATATTGAGGCTATAATGCAATGGAGACACCGAATATATCAAGAGACTAAAATGCTCGTTCCGGCCAATTCAACATTTATTCAACCAGAAACAGTTCTACAACTTTTCTAAAAGTAGTACAGACTGACAAGAGATGGATCAATCACAGAATAACGACTCATAAACCACCACGAAGGCGGAGGACAAGGTGCAATGTGGACTCCTTTTGGATATTGTAGTCTGCCAGGGTACGTCCATCTTCCAACTGCTTACCAGCAAAGATCAACCTCTGCTGGTCTGGTGGGATCC
>Ga0307517_10013338_pt1 | contig 11172 bp, 5 predicted proteins | sample 23_EM_MG_FD_194515 | JGI IMG/M metagenome (GOLD analysis project Ga0307517, IMG submission 194515) | Populus trichocarpa ectomycorrhiza microbial communities from riparian zone in the Pacific Northwest, United States - 23_EM | ecosystem: Host-associated > Plants > Roots > Unclassified | place... | reverse complement strand
CCGAGACAAAGCCAATGTTGTGAAGTCTTAAAGATTAAGTATGTTTTGGTTGTTTTATGAATGTAGAAAGTGTTTTTCCCAAATTGTGTGAAAATCAATGGGATTGGGATGCTTTTGCCGAGACAAAGCCAATGTTGTGAAGTCTTAAAGATTAAGTATGTTTTGGTTGTTTTATGAATGTAGAAAGTGTTTTTCCCAAATTGTGTGAAAATCAATGGGATTGGGATGCTTTTGCCGAGACAAAGCCAATGTTGTGAAGTCTTAAAGATTAAGTATGTTTTGGTTGTTTTATAAATGCGTACTTAAATGATGTGTTATTGCCCAAGTTACCTTAAGAATTATAATAAATCAAATTGTAGGATATTTTTAGGGTCAATGATAAGTTGTTACGAAATATTTGATAACTATGTGGGTTGAAATACACTAACCAACTTAAAATTGAAAGTGTGTTGTATTCATGTCAAGTACGAATACCTTAATGTTGTGTTACTGTGGAAGTGTAACTATTGTTCGTGAAATCTTTTATAGGATTGGATAAAAAGGATGAGTGCTCTCATCATCATACATATTTAGAAGACAAATTGTGTTTGAAATATAAACTTATGCTTAATAAATCTTTGTTGTAGGACCTTCACGTATTGGCAGATGAACAATCAAAAGATTGATGTCTTATCCCAAGTGCAAGAGTGTCGAAGTAATAAATAACCCGGCAGGACCGGGGTCGAACCACAGGGAGGTGAACTATATAAAATTATAAACAACAAATGAAAAGGAGTTGAAGAGAACTTTTGAGATGTGATATTGATGTGAGTATTAATTAAAGATAAAAGTAATTGTCAATGTTAGAGGATCCACTAATAGTATTAGAAATAAGTATCGTATAAACTCTTTTTATTAATCAACTGGAAACCACACACAAAGGAGGTTCAAATCGGATGATTTATCCTTAATAATTCATTATAAATTTTTAACATGATCATATTAATTATCTTATTTTAGTAACACCATACTTTTAAATATTGTCAGAAATTCATGATGTTAACTTATGTTAACAACAAATCAAGTTCCTTTCATAGCACAAGTGTCAGTTATACCATACAGTAGGCTATGAATGTGCCAAGTATTTGTTGTATAACACAAATTTAGATTAATCATTTAACAAGTAAGGTATTAAGAATTAGTAAGATAAAAAGATAAGACATGTTAATAACAAATTTTCTTGGATATAAACATTGAAGTTCATGTTGAGTTTATATTATACCTATTCTAACACCATTTAGTGAAACCTTTTCACCTTGACATAATAAACTTAGCTAAACATTGTGAATAAGAGAAACATAAATAAACTAGATAAGAGTATAGTTATGATGAAAAGCATAAACAAGAGATTAATGAAAGCAAAACTTAAACCTTACAAAAATACAAAGAAAGAATGAGCTCATTTGGACTTTTAGAACTCGAGATATTGGTTGAACACTGAACAGTGTCTCGGCTGCAGGACATATTCTGACTTCTCTTTTGTTGCTACAATTTGAACTTGAAAACGGTCGTTTTGAATCTCGAACTCTCATGAAAGTTTTAGGCCTATGTCTTAGCTTTCCGTCCATATAAACCAGATTTAAATCCATGTTCTACAACTCCAGTTATAATCCAATAACTGAATGATGTTCCAGTTTGAATTGAACCAGCATCTCTTCTTTAAGCTTAGCCCTCTCTTTGTCTTTTCACTTTCAATAGTTAAACACATTAATCAATCCTTTTAATTATGAGATATGCCTGCATTCAAAATGAGCATTTACTATAAATTAAAGATATCTTATATTATCAGACTTGTTATTATAAAACATGTTTAAGTTAGGGAATTTAATGATATTTTAAATGCAATATGATAATATAAAACCTTGATAAAAATGCACTTTTAAGTACTAATCAGCAGGATAAGTAGTTAGGTTGTAGTCAAACTTCAGGATTCAAAACTTTTATTGTACATGTAAGTAGTTTTGTAAACTAGACTAAAAGCTCTCTTCTATTATCTCTCATTCTCTAATGACATTGTTCTATCTATATTTGGATTTATGTATGGAATTCTTAAGTAAAATATTATTATGCAAGTTGACGTATATCTTCACATAATTTCTCATGGTGTGTATAGATTAAATACTCATGTTTTATACTAGACATTAAATAAATTCAAATAAAATAAAATGCATATATAAGTAGTAAAGTGATTTAATTAGAGACCTCGTAAGGTGGCATATCATGTATATGAATGAAAGAAAAGCTTAAGACATGTGTTTAGATTTTTCTTTCTCTTTTTATGTAATTCAAGTTAATATGTATATGAGATGGTGTATATTTCTCTCTTAGCATTTGTTTATAGTTATGTTCATATGGAATGGACGTGATGTAATTATTGAAACAATGAAATATATATATATATATATAAAAGGTTGGGATTGACTTGTGGTTGAAATGATATGGAATAAAGTCCAGCCAAGGGCTCGCGAGCCTAGCCTAGCCTAACCCCACTTTATTATTTTCTTATTAAGGGGTAGATGATTATTTTTTAAAAGTGAAAAGGTAACAAACAACATATCATCTGTCATATTTTAGAAAATAGGTGTCTTTTAGTGCTTGAAAAATACACACTAACTAACTAAGCTATGACACATATTTGTTATAAAATGACACACACACACACATACACACACACACACACACACACACACACACACGTACATATATATTAAATTGATTTATTTTTCATATAAATAGTAAAGTACTATAAGGAATCCTAGTTCTTTCAGAGTGTTTCGATAATAAAGTAATTCTCAAGTTAAAGTCAATTTCAAAAAACTTTTGCAATTTGGCAACCCAATAAAAAAACTTTAATTCACTAAAAATTCCGCGAGAAAAATGGATTCTGATGAACCAAAGAGTTTATTCCTCGTAGAGAAGGCTAGGGTTAAACCTCTCCTTGAAAGAAAACGGTTGGGGCGAACCCAGCTTGGCATGGGCTCGACCAAGCACCGAGCCCAAGTGCCAAAGGGAAATGTCGCAGGGGCAGACCCAACTTGGCATGGGTTTAGCTAATCGCTGAGCCCAAATTCCAAAGGGACTTGCCCCTGGGCAGACCCAACTTGGCATGGACTCGACCAAGAACTAAGTCCAAGTACCAAAATGACTTGTCTTGGGGCGAACCCATATTGGCATGGATTCGGCCAAATTCTGTACCCAAGTGTCATGGGAGGCCCTTGACATGCACCAGCTAGCAAGGATTCATTTTTATATTTAGAGATCCTCAAAGGATGAGAAGAAATCATAATATCTTTTCTCTTGATAGACCATTATGGAAGTTAATGTCAGGTATATTTGTCTCTCATTGACATTAACGTCAAAGATATTTGTCTCTCATTAATGATAATGACATGGATATTTATACTCCATTAACTAGCTATGTTAGGGACGTCTAATCCCTATTAATGTTATGGTTGAAATATATGCCTTTACCCTCCCATGATAGAGAGGATTATTAGATCTAAAGGATATAAATACCTCTTATGCTATTCAGGTTGAGGGTTTATAATGTCTATTCAAAATAGATAAATTCTTCTGAGTACTAGAATATTTATTACATCAAAACAAGAACAAACACTTGTAGTTATTATTTATTTTTCTCTTAAAAGTTATTGACTTTACTATCGGATGGTCCTCGAATCTCTCAAAAGAAGACTTTTTATAGGTACTAGAAGGCACTCATCGTTGGATAATTTCTATAAAGGTGGAGAATAGAAACTTTTGAACAATAACCTTTGATTGATTCATAATTCAACCACCAAAGTACTTTATTCTTAAACATATTGGATTTGGAGCATCATCAGATTCATAGTCTAGTTATTTTCCTGACATAAAATCTAAATATTTTGGTCATATATTTTAATAATGAAAATAAATTTTCTCATGGACTCGGTGCAAAAATATATTGTCATGGTATAAATTAAAATCATCTAGATCCAAGTCCATTGTAAGTAGCTCTTCCTAAACATTATGATGCAGACCTTTTGATTACGTGGTCGAGGAACCCCTAACGAAGTAGATAATAACCTAAAAAGTTGAAAATCAAGTTTGATAAAACCTTGATCTAGAGATAACCCTGTATATAAGAACCAAAGGTATTGGAAAAAAAAAACTTGGATCCAGATATAACCTTATATCTAAGAACGCTAAGTATGTGAATGATGTCATGAAGTCAGTTAATCTTCAATAAGTCAGTGTACAACCTTTGTCCCTGCAAAGAAAGGTTGTTTTTCCACAAACAAACAAAAGGCCTAAACTAGTAATAAATTAAAATAAGTTCAATAATGAATAAACTCCTAAACAATATCTAATAGGCTAGAATAAACCCAAATTAAAAATAATCATTCAAAATTAAATAAATAAATGAAATAGAATAATAAAAACAAAATCTTCACGCTGAAATTCCCCCATATAGCCCGAATCTCCAATTTTTACACATTCTTGGCAGATTTTCAGTCTTGACTTCAAATACGTTGTTCTTTCTTATTTGGATGAATTACTGGGTCTACCATGTATAGTTGGAAAACTTGAGATGTCTAGTTTTCAGCCCAACTTGAATCAGAACAAATTCTCCATGTAGTTCCAGATATGTCCCAAACAGTACACAAAGGTCTAGTTTGACAAATTTAACAAGATTTGTCTAGTAACTTCGACTCTCCAAACTAATATGTTCCCGAACTCTATTGGACCTGAACGTTTACCAAAATATATTTTTATGTGTCTAGTATCTTCCTGTAAAATTTTAACTTGTTCCAATATACAGTTTGGAAAATATTCTTGATCTCGCAAAACTTATTAGCAGACATTTTTAAAGTCAAATTCGGACCTGATTTCGGACCTGACTTAGTTCGTATCACATTCACATTGAACAAAACTAAAATTGAAAAGGGTTAAATTTAAAAAAAAAAGATGTCTTTTTTCAATTAATAAAGAGAGAGATATTAGATTATTTTCAATTAGTAAAGTGAGCTATAGAGAAAATGGAGAATTATTTTCAATTAATTTCTTTTTTTTTCCTTCAATTTTTAAACTTGGTTTTTTAAAAAATTGAAAAATTATTTAATTGATAATTTTTTCTGGAAAAGTACTTAGTTTCAACAAGAAGCTCGAGTTATTAGAATTGATCCCTAGACTCTCTAGACTCAAAATTCAGGTGCCTCTAATCTAACCTCGAAGTGTTATGAACCTAATCTCAACTATACACCTTGGAGCCTTATAGCTGGCCTCGACTTGATCCTTGGTGTTCTGAACTTAACCCTCAAACTCGACCTTAAATGCCCTGAACTCCATCGCACCATGGGTGCTACAGACTTGGGTGCGACCCAAACACTAGATAGCCTATACCCGATCTTAGCCTAAACCTCGAGTGACCTAGGCCCAACTCTCAAGCAACTAGAACCTGACTTCGGCTTGAATCTTAGGTGATCGAGACTCCGCCTAGGCTTGAATATGGTCGCGATCCAAGTCCTAGATCTATCTTCGGGCACTTCAATCCTAGTTCTAGCACGAATCGTGGACTCCCTGAACCTGGCTCCTAGACTTCCCAGACCCAATCTTGACTTGAATCTCGTGTGACTTGGACTTGGTCCCGACCCCAACCCTCCTGATCTGTATCATAAAATCTCTCAAACCAGGTCTCATTCTGACACCCAAGCACTTTGGAACTGATCCGACCAGAATCCTGGGGGCTTCACACTGTAATTTACTCTTATTTTAGGAGTTTTGTTTTTTTAAAAAAAGAAAAAAAAAAGCTAAAAACCTTTTCCCCGCGCACAAACCTCCCGTCCTTAATTTGTCTTATTTATTCTTCTTCACTTCAAAATAATAACAGAGACTTTCCTTTGCTGCTTAATTTTTTTTTAAAAAAACAAATCCAAGGAAGGAAGCAGACAGAAATGGAGGCATGGGTTCCTCTCTTTAACATATTCCTTAACTCCCCAACACCAGAAACTGAAGCATCCCTCTGGTTAGAACAATCTTCTTCATCATCATCAGTTCCAATCACCACAACCTCTTTTCTCTCTTTACTCGCCGAACCCATTATAAACAACTCATCCACAAACAGGTGGAGTAAAACCCATTTTCCATTTCATGTTATCTCTTGCTTTTTCTACGATTCTCACTTTTTTTTCTCCCTGTTAACAGCATGTGTGACAGGAGGGTCATGTTTCTACAAACACTGCCTTTTCTTGTCCAGTCCAGAATTTTGTCCTTTCTTGGTTTTGAGCATCAAAGGTTTTGCAAGCGGGACTTATCTAAGTTGGCCAGGACTTTGTTGACAGATACCGAGGGGATTGATTTCTGGGTTAAGAGGGCTGCCCGCAATCTGCTTGATAAAGTGTCTGACTCAAATTACCAATGGATTTCTGGTTTAAGCTTAGACTCTGGAGAAGAGAGAGTTGATGAGGAGTTTGGTTCAATCCCAGATTACCTTAAAGATGCTGCTTCAAGTGCAAATGAACTGTTTCTACCTTGGTTGCCTCTCTCGCATGATACATTGAACTCCAGAGAATTGTTTGCTGGTTATGAAAGCCCAGAAGATTTCTTGAGTCAAGTTGGAGAGGGTTCTGGTGATAATTCGAAAGATGTTGCGGAGGAAATGGAGATTGATTTGGTCATGGTTGCTCCTTTAGATGAGGAAATTCAAAACATGGCAACAAGTTTGAAAGAGAGGATTATGACTTTTGAGTCTAGTTCTAAAACTGTTGAGTTAGCAAATGAAATTCGCAGACTTAGTTTTGAGAGAGAAGCCGATCCTTTTGTGATTTTGGGTTTGCTTGAACCTTGGAAAGCTGATGATGAGACTGCTTCAATTCTGGTTTTTCATCTCTCAAATGGAAGAGAAGAAGAAGAAGAGATCGCTTGGCCTAGCAAAGTTTTGTGTTCAATTATGCTTCCAAAGATGTTGGTGCTTGAAGAGCCAGCATCACGTGTACTGGTGATTTCAATGGTAGAGTACTGCAAGCTTCACCAGAGAGCTGCTGAATGTGCACTATTGCTTCCGCTGATAATGAAAAGGAGTGGCATCAACAACCACATGTGTGATGTGATCACCAGGATCGTCAAGGAATCCTTGCACCCAGCTCATGTTTCAGCTTTTTGCCGGAAGCTGCTTTGTGGACAAGAAGTTGAGAAACGATCCATCATTCTTCCTTGCCACCAATGCCTTGTATCCAGTCAACTGGTTTGGACGGAATCATTGTTTAATCTGTTTCAAAATATCTTAAATCATAACGTTCAGCTAACTCAGGATTCAGTTGATCAACTTGTATTGCTTATTAGGGAGTTGGCCCCAAGTTTCTCCAAATCTCTGAAATTCGGGAATTTTCTGTTGTGTTTCATCACCAGATGTTCTTTATTATTGAAGTCTCATAAACTTTTATTGGTTGAAGCAGTAGCGAAGACCAATACTCTTGTCACTAAATCCATATTATCAAAATTGGCTAGCTTCTAGCTATGTAATGATTTTTTTTAATGCCTTTGTGTTTTTCCGCTTTCGTGCTGTGAGATATGATCAGTCTTAATGCGTGCGGTTCCATCAAGAGAGTTGATTTTGCTACCGGACGAGGTATATGTGATAAATTTAGGTCTCGTGTTTGCTATGTTTGAGAAAATGAACAGTGAATTGTAAAGTGGATAATTTTTCCGGATCCAATGGTGCTCCTGCTAACTAGACAAGATAAACGAGCATCTCCTTGTATCAAGAAAACAAGTGGTTCAAACTGACAAATAAACACCAGTACTGGGAATTACACGAGGCAGTTTCAGACACCATGACTGCTGTGTCCATTGGCTATTTTCTTCATGGCTTCAAATCTGGGACCCTTATCTGAGAACTTTGTGGTGGCATAAAGCTTCAAGTAATCTTGAAATGTATAATTATGGGGGTATGAGAGTTTGGGAGCTGGGGAGATAATGGCATCACCAGCTGGGTTGTAGAATGTGGCAATGGAGAGTCTGCTCCCATCCTTGCCAGCCATGACACGGTGCAGAGTACTTTTGTACCTTCCATTACTCAACACTTCCACTTGATCACCTGTGTTGACAAATATAGTATTGTTCTTGGATGGGGGGATCTTTATCCATCCTCCATCGTTTGAGAATTCAAGACCTGGGACATGTTCATCTTGGAGCAAGAGTATGATTCCGCCGGCGTCGGTGTGCTCTCGAAGTCCTCTCACAAGCTCTGGCCGAGGACATTCAGGGTATTTTGCCACCTTTGTTCCCACAGAAGGACCTTTAGCTCCTGAAAACGATTCCTTTATGTAATCCTTGTCCAGTCCAAGATTCTCAGACATGAGTTGAGAAAGCTTCTCTGCTAACTGAATCAGTTGGGCGATGTACTCATCCATTATTTGGCTGCACATAACACAGAGACCATGTCCTTATTTCAGAAGAATAATGTCTGTACAAATTGCTAGTTATAATTATATATAATCAAATCATACCGAAGATTCTCCGAGAGGTTGTGGATTTCATTGATGTTGGATGTTGGGCGATGCCAAATAAAGAAACTGCTTTCCCAGTCGACATCACCTTTATTCATCAAGCCTTTAGCTATCTCTGACTCGTAAAAGCTTTCTTTCAAGTTTTCCTCGTAGTGTGCATTCACCAATTGCTTTACCTTGTCCATCAGCTTCTTCTCGAGTCCATGGTTCTCAACCTGTAAAAATCAAATATGTATTAAGATAGATAGGTGTTATATCAAGTGTTTTTTCGAAGGATGAAAAATCCCTGTACCTGAAAGAAGCCCCATTTCTCACAAGCTTGGTGCAGAAGAGCCATAGTTTTGCTTCTGTTCTCGCCCTCGAGTTGGCTCAAATCTATCACAGGAATCTCCATCTTCTTTCTTTCTTTCTTTCTTTCTTTCTAACCTCAGAATACCGTAAAAAAATAGATGACAAGTCTCATAAATATAGGCTCAGCTCAGAGAAAAGGGTGCGAGCAGCTATAAATTAAATAATTACTATATACATATATATTACAGTAAAGGCAGTCAGATTTGGAGCAACAGTGTTTACTGATTAATTTGAAGCATGTAATTTTATACACAAACTTATAAATATATTTTTTAAAAATATTATTATCTTCTCGATGATCTAAGACATCCACACACACAAAATTTTAAAAAATAATTTTTAATTTCAAGGTTCAAATCTATAAAAAAAGAAAAGAGTTGGTATCTCCAAGACTAATCAAATAATCCAGTCGAAGTCTAAATTCAATTCATCGCCACCATGTGATACAGTCAGATATTGACGCTCAGTCACTTGTAGACTACGCATGGCGGTGGCAACTTTTTTTTTAGTTATCAAGAAATCGACATAATTGGTCTATGTGATATTTACTGATATTATTTCATTTTATGAAAATATATTAGTCGTATTTGTAAATTGTTTGCCAATAATATTATTGAATTTAATTGAGAAACACATTTTATATCCAATGATGTCTCCCGTCAAAGTATTTTGATCGTAAAGTGAAAGAAGATTTGTATTGCAAGAGCCATGGATCCCCATTTCCTGTATACTTTTTTCTCTTGAATTAACATGTCAGCTAATATATATATATATATATAGATATATATATTGAGGAAAGAAAGTTACTTTGATTAGAATCAATCATTCATTTGTTTTAGCAAATCTGTGGGCAGTGCAAACAACGGAGGCGAAATTATAAGATGCGATCTCATAGGTCTCCAATGGGCCATTTTATCTGTGTGCTGCTGTAGTCGTCGCATGCTGACCTTTGTCCCCCTCTGCAACTTGTCTAGAGAGAGATAGAGAGAGAGAGAGGAGACTTCCGAAACTGCCCATTATTGATCTTATTTTTTCCTCTTTTTTTTTTTTTGAGAGAGGGATATACATTACCTAACATCTTGGTTTTCATGCAAACAGACCATGCCACCGCAAGAAAATTGAGCTTTTTTTCAATTTTAGCACGGTTAATTTTTTTTTAAAAAAATAATATAATTCATAAAATATTTTAAAAACTAGCGTAGATGAGAGAATCAAAAAAAAATATTTGTGATTTACGAGTTGCATAGGACTCTCTAAAATTATAAAATGATCCGTAAAATATTAAATCAGAAAAAGAAGAGAGAGAGAAAAGACTTTGAAGATATATCGAAGCTCTAATGATAACATCACTGATGCCTTTAGAAAAATATCAACAAGACGAATTCAACGACATCAATAAAGGTAACTAATAGAGACTAGAGAGGGTCACACGAACTGCTCAAAGGTGGCAGAGCTAACTTGTATTTAGGAGTACGTATGGCTCACTATGGTCATCGTTGGTGATCTTTCCTAATGTTGTTGGATTCATCTCGTTGAGATTTTTTATGGTACCGATAGTGTCATCATTAAAGTTTTGGTGTGCCTCCGGGGTTTCTTTCTTTCTTTCTTTCTTTGTATTTTCTTTTTCCTCTCCTCATAATTTGTGAAGCAACTTGAGAAAGAGAGAGAAAGTGAGAGAGAAAAGGGATCTCGAAGGCACATCAAAGTTTCAATGATGGCACCATCATTACCTTCAAAAAGATCTCAACGAGACAAATCAAACAACACTAGAGAAGGTCACCAACGGTGAAGTGGGTCACACGAGCCGTCCAAATGTAAGTTAGTCCCACCATCTTTGGGTAGCTCATGAGGCACATTCCGATCTCCATTAGTGAATTTTTTTGTATCATTGAATTTATCTCGTCAAGATTTTTTTAATAGTACTAGTAGTGTTATCATCAGAGCTTCATTGTGTATTTAAGGTCTTTTCTTTCTTGCTTTTCTTTTTCTCTCTCCTCAATTTATTTTTTTGTAAATCATTTTATATTTTTAGAGACTTGCATGTGGCACACGCGACTTGTGATTCGTAGATGTCAGCTGCGACTCTCTCAAGTATACTACTTTCCTAAATATTTTATAGACTATATTATTTGATAATTTTGTTTAACTATGCTAAGGTACCAAAAAAATAACTCAAAGACATATGGGCTTTCTTTAGTTTTTAATTTTAAATAGTCATGTTTATCCACCTAACTAAAAAAATAATATTAGAGTTTTCACACCCAAGCTCTCTACATTATCAAAAATACCTAAAAGA
>Ga0307517_10013337_pt1 | contig 11172 bp, 6 predicted proteins | sample 23_EM_MG_FD_194515 | JGI IMG/M metagenome (GOLD analysis project Ga0307517, IMG submission 194515) | Populus trichocarpa ectomycorrhiza microbial communities from riparian zone in the Pacific Northwest, United States - 23_EM | ecosystem: Host-associated > Plants > Roots > Unclassified | place... | reverse complement strand
ATTTCACATGGAAAAGTTAAGAAACATTTCATTTGAAAGCAGACCATATATATAGCTATCCCACATGAAAAAGTTAAGAAACATTTCATATGAATATAGGCTATATATAGGTATCCCACGTGAAAAAGTTAAGAAACATTTCATATGAATGTAGGCTATATATAGTGGATGTAGGTTATATATATAGCTATCCCACATCAAAAAGTTAATATATATATTAGTCTCACCCGGGTTATGCCGGATCACCCGGGTTTGACTTGGCCAATTGCAATTCTGGATTTTGCCTATTTGAAACCCGACCATAGCCCTGAGCCACTCGGGTCCCAGGTGAACTCACTAGGCCGGGCCGGGTTCATAACTATGCCTAAAAGTACACATTCATCCCATCAAGATTAAACAACAGCTGGCTAGCACCATCAGTTTGGACCAAAGTACTATTTTCAAGTTGAATAGCACCTATCTGGAAGAGACTCCAAATAAAAACCTATTCAGAGATTGTGATATTTCATCATCTGATGTCAATGACAAACATGTTACACCCTGATTAAGCCACTCAGCCAAGTAAAGAAACATGTTACAAACTCATTGCTATTTGGAGTATTGAGGAAAGTGCCTACATGGACTCCAAAGTAAGTCCTAACTTGCATTTGTGCAAATCAAGCAATGCAGTATATTTTTTTTTCTTTTAAATTGGGATAAACACTGATAATGCTCACATCTAGTGCATTATGGAGGAGATAATGTTGATAACTGAAAGGTGCCAAGATGATCAAGACACTAATACTTGGTCTATGGTGCTCATGACTTCATATTATTATCTGTACCAGCAAATATTGTCAAGCAGCATGATCCAACAACCATATCAATGATCAATACAGTGAAAGAATGAAGCACTTAGTGGTCCTGATTAAACACAAACACTTGCCAACATCATTCCTAAAAACAAAACAAAAATTCCACGTCATTGTTTCTCGTGTTTTTCAACCATTTTAAAATGTTTTTATCCATTCCATGGAGCTCTAATATTTGAAACATAAGATATGTCAACACGCATCTGTTACAACTGCTACAAGAATTAGAAAGAAAGAAAGCGGAAAGGAAAAAACTGAAAAGGGAAAACCTCAAAACCTGCATGGGCTGCATATTGGCTAGCCATCACTGGCTTCTTACAAGCATTGCAACATACCTTCACAATGATATTACAGGGTAGGAAAAATAATTTAGAAATATCATAAGCACACCAAAGGATTAACAGTATATTGCATGTGAAAGGAGAATCAATGAGCTAGAATATAGTTAAATAAACATTAAAAAGTTCAAAATGCCAAACCTTACCAGGTCCAAAGGGTCAGTCATAGGCATCAAACCAAAAACATGCATGTCTGCAAAAAGAAATGATCAAATAACAACGAAATTGAGTGCAATGGAAAAACAACGAATTTGACCAGGAAATCAATGAAGAACATCACAACCAAGACTTGACAATGCAAAACGGTCATAAACTGTGCACATCCCTAATTTGGCATGCCATGTACATTCTTAGTACCCCCTGCAGAGAAAAAAAAATTGGCAGGGATTTCCCCACATAAATGCAGTGCTAGGAGTTTACCTTCTTCATCAAGTAAATTTGGTTCATCCGATTCATGTAATTCTCTACAAATATATCGAGTGACAAATTTCTGCTGGCTAACCTCCTCTACAAAACATTTAAGCCGGTATGAATAGAAGAAGCTTTAATGGAAAGTAAAAGGGCAAATGAAATATCACCGAGCATATAAATTTAATTCCATTTACTATTAAAAGTTAATTTCTTCATGGAAGTACATTATAGAACTAACGACTAATGATTACCTGCAATATTTTGTGACAAACTCCCAGTCACCAGAAGCCTAGCCATGACTGCCATTCTCCCATTTCCAATTGAGCATACCATTGATCCTAAAATACAATTTATGTATCTATACACTTCAATTAATAACATATATCAACGAAAACCATTGAAATGATTACACATTTACAAAGGCACTTACTCATCTCTACCTACATTGCAAAAAAAAAAAACCACAAAATTGCACAATAACAAACTAAGAAATAATCTAACTTCTTTTAAGATAACAAATATAGGCTTCGGCCAGATTAATTGCGAAACAAAGCACATATTAGAGCTTAGAGTGCAAAAAACACACATTGCAAGATCACATAAATTGAAACCATTCGTCCATAACGTACCACAAAACCCCTACATATCTGATTTCCACAACCCTGATTATCGCATTCGTAAATTTAATTTCAAGAAAACGCCTGATGAAATAAAAATCAGAGTTCGAAAAGAAACTCACCTCGAATCTGCAGAGACAATTAACCGATGAGATAACCTTTAATTCGAAGAGAAATCAGCGAATTTTCTATATTAAAAAAAAGAATGTGTGGGTCTCGAAAATGCAAGTACAGGTAATAGAGATTGATTACAGAATAAGAAAAGTGTGAGAGTAGAAACCCTAAACACAGAGGGAGAGGGAGAGGGAATATACACGTCTCTTGTTAAATTAAAAGCGCACGCTCTTTATATTTCCTTTTGTTGTTCCTCTCTCCTCTCTGAGAGGAGGAGGAGATGACAATCTGTGATTTTAGAAGAGCATTCTAGTCTGATATTTTTTGTAACCGATATCCAATGAGAGCCAGAAGACTTCAACAGAGTGACGAAGGATAAAAAACGTTAGCATTCAATTACTGTCTTTGATTAGTTAAACACAAGTAGTCCTGCGCTCTGCTGCGGATTGAGAATTATTTAAGTACTGTTATTTAGCATTCAGCTTGGTTAATTTAAAAACAACATGGGAAACATGTAAAAATATCTGATAATAAAATTAAAAGAAAATTGATATAAAATACTTTTCAAGATGAATTTTTATACGTAGAAATCACGTTTCGTTATTTTTTTAAATATTATTTATTTATTTTTACTTGAAATTAATTTTTTTTATATTTTTTAAAATTATTTTAATGTATTAATATAAAAAATAATTTTTAAAAATTTTATTTTCATTAATATATTTTTAAATTGAAAATATTTTTAAAAATAACTATTTCCACACTTTAAATACTATTCTAGACTTATGATCAATTTATCTACTACACACACAAAGTTTGTGTATTGATTTGATATAAAAAAACAAAAATAACAAATAATTTGAATAAAAAAATCAAAATAAATATATAAAATAAATATATCTCTCTAGTAATTTTTAAATGAATTTTTATTTTTTTTAAATCTATATTTCAATTGTCATGGTGCTCTAAAATATTATATTGCAATTTACAAACTATTAATATACAAGATATATATTAAATATTATTTTTTTATTAAGTTGGTTGAACTTACCATTTTATTTTTTTAATATTATTTCAGGTTTTTAGTTTTTATTAGTAAATGAACTTTGTTGAATATTCTTACTTGCTTGTTTTACGAGATTTTTTTTTTTAATTTTTGATTTGATGTCTAACACTTTACTATTATACTATTTTAATTAAGTTTGGATTTTAATGATATAAAAATAATTATAAATTATTTATTTTGTTTTATTTATGATGAGAATTTTTTTAAAATGTTATTTAATTTTATTGGTTTTGACACGTTGAAATATATATATTCTGAAACTTAACACTAAATGTAGATGTGATATTCTTATTAGTTATTACACAGATCAAAGATTCGGGTTGTGACAATACTCCTGGTGAAGATATGGTAAAATTACAACTTTTGAAGCAATTCACTTCGAAAAAAGTGATTAGAGTACTTGAAATTGTTCTGTTGCAGGTTCTTAACCAGGATGAGACGCCTTTACGCTCCAGGTTCTTCCATGGAGTCCAGAGCTCTGATCTATCTCTCATCAACTCAAGCAACATATTGGGAGTTCTAGTAACTCTGTCCCTCTCTGTATAGGAAGCTTTCTCTATTTGTTTATCTCAAGCACCATATTGGGAGTTCTAGTAACTCTGTCCCTCTCTGTACAGGAAGCTTTCTCTATTTGTTTATCTCAAGCATATCATGTGATTCATCGGTGTATTCTGTTTTGTGCATTGCACGCTTTTTTGGCTCCTGCAGACTGGACTACTTAGCGCAGACATTATCAAAAAGCTTTACTTCGGCAGGTTCCAATGACAGACAGAAGTTTAGGGCTGTAAAAAGTATCAACAACAGCAGCTCAATTGCAAGTGAATGAGATCTGAGTTCATCTCCAGATTGTTGCCAATATTGTGGTTTTACTTCCTTTTATGATGTCCTCAAGTTTGTTTCATGTTTACATAATTCCATGATAGCTCATGTGATGCAAGAAATATTGGTTTTTCCGCCATTCTCACTGTATTCTTTTGTGGGATTATTATGCCTCACTGCACATGGTATAATGTTGCTGAAAGTTCAAGGATAACAACAAAGTCTGCTGAGTTACATCTCCTGAAATGTGTTTTGGCAATTCAATCAAAATCTCTTTCATTCTGTTTCTCACTTCCAATTCTGCTGTAGCTATCACATTACTTATATCGCGGTTCTCCCCGACCATTTCAGGCATGCTTTTGCTACTTGGCGTTTGTTGCTGAGGTCTTCTTCTTCCTCTATGTTGGCATGGATGCCTTGAACATTGAGAAATGGAAGGTTGTAAGTGATAGGTGAGGTTAAAAATAAAATGGGATATTAGTTACCACGCAAATACATTCCAAGATCGAAGCATAAAAGCTGAAACAATTTTATCTTCACCATTTGCTGGTTCTATGGCTCTTACTTGAAATCGGGAAAAAAAGATCGAAAGGCTTTCTTTTCCGATTTGATTTGTTTTTTCCTTCTGTTCTGTGATGATAGGGCTTTCCTTCTTGTTGTTAAACACAAATAAGTTAAATATATTTCAGCTATGAGCCTGGGCACCGGTTTCGTTTGTTCATCTCTACCATTGGTGCAGTGCACTGAGCAGTTAACGTTCCTGCTATAGACCAACAGTATACAAAAACTTGTTCAAAGAATAGCCAACAGGACACAATTATCAGGATTTCCCCTAGGAGATTTTTTTGTTACCATACTTGCTCATCTAAATGATAATTTTATTGTGATTCTTTCTTGCAGTTCACCAGGTCAGGCCATACTCGCTTGCATGGAAATGCAGTCAGGATCACCAGCACAATCACGGTTGTCCTTTTCAGCACAGTGGTAGGATAATGCGTCATCTCTGTGGCGAACAGCTGGAGAAGTAACCTGCTGTATTACCAACTTGCCTCTGCTAAATAAGCTAGCCATGGAACCATCCGGCAGTGCCATTAGAGGAATAATGTGCTCAAAGTAGTCCTCTTTTAGAACATTAATGACGGCACGCTTTAGCTCGGGGCAACAAATTTTACAGTCTCCATGTTTAAGCTAGAAGCTATATGTGCAGATTTTCTCTTCGAAGTTGGTCCGTTCCTGCATACATATTGTTGCATATATGATAGTTTCCACCCTCAACTTGGTCCGTCGGTGTTTAGGCCCTAGGAGCTAGAATCTGAATTGGAGATTGGATTTTGGGATCAAACTTCAGTTTTATTTCCTTTCGAGGCTCTGAAAATGGAGCAACATTTGTTGCAATCATGTTAAAAGTCAATGGCTTGAACCGGAAACTGCAGCATAGGACTCGACGAAGTTTCATTTGTCAAACGCAAGACTGATGTAGTTAAACTGTTGGATCCATACAGGTCTTTGGATTGATGCCTAAACAACTTGTGAGGATCTTGCTTCCGTCATAGACAGCACAAATAATAGAAAATACAGGTATCTAGTTAAAGGAGTGAAAAACCTGGTAGTTAGACTGCCTTGCGAACTTCTACCAGTGCACAATTTATTCTTTTGTTCAAAGTCTTCTTAGCTGAGACATGTACTAAGAACCCAGAACACCCATTGCACACTCGGCCTTCGAATTTGATGGGATGATCCACCACAGGTACAAGTTACAGTAGTCTGCAACATGGGGCTTGAAACCAACTTGAGTCCCAAAGCTCATAATATGAACCAAAAATACCTCCGAGTTAGCCTTTTAGTGCAGAAACGAACCATGAAACCAAGCTGTTCCAACGCCAAACCCCTTGAATGGAAACGAGTAGCTCGTGGATGCTGCAAATCGACCAGTCCTCATCCATGAGCTCTCCATCATGTCCTTCACAATTAAAAAGTACCATTTGTTGCAAATCCCAACCAAAGTCTACAAAAACCATCTACTTATCTACATGGATTACCCTGATTTCACGAAAGGCTTGTAACATGTATAGGTAAAAACCATTGCTGTCACCCCAGCTCACGAGTTCCATGTTTCACAAATTGTGTTGTACATGTGTGACCAAAGAAAAACTTGCTATGAAAGAATGCCTAAACTAGTTCCTAATAGTTACGTGAATATATAGAAAATGCAACAAAAAATTCAATGAAATTGGATATTGGCCAGGCACTATAATAGCATCAGCACACTGCATGCATAAATGTCAGGCCATATCCAGAATAGGGAAAATGGCCCAAGCTTCCGTTCTTATCACAGTAGTGTTTCTTGCACATCCCTGCATCAGCAGCATGGAGAGATGAGTATCAAAATAAAAGCTCAAAGTTTTGAGTGAACACAAAACAAGTATGAGAACACCATAACTCTGACGCAGTATAAGAAACATGGATGAATCTTAACACTGGTTATGAACTACTGCACTCAAAAGAACTCCTAGCAACACATTCCAGATGTTAGTCTAGCAATTATAGAAGAGTGACAGAGAGTAAATAGGGGACAAGAGATGGCCTGGATTTGATATTAACAAGAACATCAGATAAACAGGGTCTTGATAAAAAAATAAACCAAATTAGGGGTGACCATTCAAGTAATTCAGGTAAAAAATCATCAATTCAGAATTTGTTTTTGATTTTTTTTTCAAATTCTTCTCCGACATAAATTAAGTTTTTGATTCTCCAAATTATATTTTTTCAGAATTGTATTTCGGATTTACCTGAATTTTTTGAGATAATTTGAGTCTCCTTTCGCCCAATGTATTTTATTTCTTTTCCAACCTAGTAATAAATTACTTAAATATTTTTAATTGATTTTTTTTTTTTCATGTAAATCAGGTTTTCCTGAAACTTTTGAACCCTTGCCCAATTTTCTTCAAAATTAATTTGGAGAATTACCTGAATTTTCCTTTCTCCAAAAATTTTAAAAAGAATTTTACAAAAATTAGTTCGGGAAATTCAAGCAAATAAAAAATATTTTGAATAGTGATCATCCCTAAACCGAATTAGAACATCTATAAGGCTGTGGGTTAAATATTGAGGATATTAATCCAAACTAATTCTTACATTAACAGGAGAGGAGGAATCGCTGCCAGGTTACTGAAGCAGAATTTGAATTAAGGATCACATAATCAATATTTCAGATGTGGAGGCCAAACAAGATTTTGAAGATTGGAAGAAAATCTCTGAAAATTAAATTAAGTATACTTGTTTTCTTCATATAATAACCTCACAAAAGTGTTTGAAATCCATCAATTATCTAGTAATCAATAATTTGAATGCTTCAATCTTTACCAGAACAAAAGGTCATTCACACCATGCTAGTGTGCACCGGATAACTCCCCAGAACTCGCAAGAACGTAGCAAACTCCTGCCAGAGAAAGATCAATTCAAGTCACTTATAGGCAAATACTTCTGTAACAGGCTTTAGAAGAAAGCACACCTTAAGATGCCTGAGGGCATTCTGAGCATTCTCGTCAGCCATTGATGCTTCGAAATCCACATAAAATAGATAGTCAAAGTATCTGCAGAGCAATTATATAAAAAAATTGAGCCAAAAATTTTAAAGGTCTGTTATTAATAGAAAACAGCATGAAGAAGAAGCAGAATCTAATTATCAACTAATATATATACGCAGTCTAGGATTAAATGAAGATAAGTTCCTCAGTAAATTTACTTTGGAAGCCCACTGTTGCCATCATCAGATGCTCTCAAGGGCTGCTTCCGCAAGGGACGACTCTCAATCTGGTTGCAAGAACCAAGGAATAAGGAATAACACAGCCTAAAACAATAATTGCAAATTGAGCCTCACAATGATGATATGTCACAGGGAAAAAAGAAAAATTACTTTAGTAAGGTTGATTTGCCGAAGAGCAAAAACAGCAAGGGCCTTGAAAAGCACCCCAGGACCCTCCTCCAATGAAAAAACTATACTTGTCTGGATCTCAAGAAACAAACTTATTAGAAAAATCTGTTTTTCAGGAGGTAACAGAACACTAGTTTAGCAATTTAACAGCCAGTGGTTTAGCGACATGGAAGGGACTAACCTTGAAAGGCCTATCTGTGCCTGGAATTATTGGTTCTCTTGCCAGTATAAGGAATCGTGTGACATTATCAGAATCATCCTATCAGAAGATAGCTATGAGTGAAGCAGTGTATATGCCACATTCTGACCATACACCACAAAAGAGTATGCAAATACAAACCTGAATATCTTCAGCTAATATATTCAATCCATAGATCGACGCAGCAGCAGAACTAGCAACAGCTCCCGTGTCTTCTAGTTTTTGAAGTGCAACATGCTACATGATCATAGTGAAGTCAACTCAGTCATAACAACAGGCTGCAACATTGTGCTCCATATCGAACATTAAATAGCAAGTAGGTTGCAATTTGAGGAAAATGAGCCAGAGACTCTTTAAATTCCGTTCAAGGTATTGATGAATATCTTAACAATAGGAAAACTACTTGAAGCTTACTAGTCAATGTCACGTTTGGGGATCTTCATACAAGATTCAAAGTGCACGTCTTAAATTTTGAAGAAAAGAACAGAACAAGACAAGAAAAAAGTGGGAGGTTAGAGAGAGAACAGATGTGAGAGAGAAAGACATAAGCATGAGATTTCAGAAAAAACCTTTCTGGGTTTTGTCCCACTTGTCAAGGATGGCAGTCAGTTGGTCACAAAATCTTACTTTGCAACAATATCAAATGACAAGAGTCTAAAATGCAATTGAGCATGATAGGGTTGGTCAATGAGCCTTAGGGGGAGCTAATAACAGTGGTTCACAGCAGTCCCATGGATGGATGAGAGAATTTTTAGAGATGCTAGAAGGACAAAATATTCAAGCAATTTCATATTGATTTAGCTACAACAAGGGGATGTTGAACTCACCTTAAATGAACATACACGAGTCTAAAATGCAATTGAGCATGATAGGGTGGTCAATGAGCCTTAGGACAAGCTAATAACAGTGGTTCACGGCAGTCTCGTGGATGGATGAGAGAATTTTTAGAGATGCTAGAAGGACAAAATATTCAAGCAATTTCATATTGATTTAGCTAAAACAAGGGGATGTTGAACTCACCTTAAATGAACATACATTAGTCTAAAATGCAATTGAGCATGACAGGGTTGGTCAATGAACCTTAAGGTGAGCTAATAACAGCCGTTCATAGCAGTCCCATGGATGGATAAGAGAATTTTTAGAGATGCTAGAAGGACAAAATATTCAAGCAATTTCATATTGAATTTAGCTACAACAAGGGGATGTTGAACTCTTAAGACCCATGAGAGAAGAAAATCAACTCCCAAAATCCCAAGCTCATGCCTACCTTTGCTGCACCAGCGGTATCATCCACTGCTTCTCTGACCAATCCCAACTTTGTTAATGTATTTTCACATTGAGCAAGAGCCTGAAACATCACAACTATTGGATTAATCTTCATGAAAGTGGACTAGGGAGCTGAGGTAAGTATGGTATACCTGCGGATGACTTAGAACCCTCTTCAAGTCTTCAACTTTAACACCATGATTGGCTAGTAAGCAATGGCGAACAGCATACTTCACTTCTCCTACTATATGCAGCCTGTGCCGGAGCAACAGGTCATAATTTCTGTGAATGCTCCCACCTAGCGAATTCTCAATCGGTAAAACTGCTCTGTCCACAAGCCATCTTTCAACTGACTGCAAAGAAAACAAAGCAAAGAAGATATGAAAAATCACAGCTCACAGAGGATCCTAGAATACATTAACATGTTCAAAAATAACATTTGTTACGAAAAGGTTAAAGACACAACCTGATATTCTAAAAGGGGAAAAAAAAAGCAGTTCCACCTGGTTATTAAAGTTTGGTTACACGCTTTGACCCATCGAACAGGCCCTACCTATTTCAAAGCCTTGACTTATTGATGAAAACCATTGAATATATTGCCAAACCATAATAGTAATGATGCCAAGCAAAGAGAAATTTATAAATTATTTTAATCTGAATTTTTATTTTGAGATTTCTTGTAAACCTAGTCTACCTGGGAAACTTAGCTTCTTTAGGAACATGAATACCAATTAGGAGTTCATATTATGTATATTTTCCTCTAACTGTTTAACTTTCTATTTCCTTCCTAGGGCTTTTGACGCCTATAAAAGGACCACCTATTCTATGTAGCATTCCGGCACATTAACATCTGTTGCTATTCACTGTACATAAAACTCTAATTTCTTCTAAAAATTCCGAATTCTCCAACATCACAAATCATTTGCGGGGCACTTATCGAAAGTCATCCTACATTACATAGCTCCTTAATCTCAAAATATGACAGTCTGTGAGTGCCTTTGAAAGCATTTTTGTTTTTATTCAGATTTTACTACCACCTTTTTATCAAAAGGGTCTCAAACATGCAATCGTCTCAAGCTGAAAAAACAAATCCTAGGATAAATCTTATCTCCAGAACAAGACACAAGAAACCATAAAAACCTTCATTAATCCCTGAAAACCAACAACCAAAAGCATCATTATCCACTGACTATGAACTAATCAATCTCAAATTCCTAATAAAATGTGAACATCAAAAAATTAAAAGGAGGAAAAAAAAGAACATTTTACTTGGATACTGAATTTGATAAATGAGTAGATGACTTATCTGCCAACTTAAATATATATATAAAAAAAAGGGTTCAAGAATTCACTTCAAAAGCAGTATCAAATTGCTCGCATGGGACAGCCTCGCAATTCGGATACGCCTTTTGTGCTGCTGACTCACTGTAGGCGCCACGAACTCCCTATAAGAACAGAGTAGTAATTTTACTTATCTCAAGATTTTAATCAATTATATAATAAATATATTCATTGATTATTATTTAAAAAAAAAAAAATCAACATTCAAAATAAAAA
>Ga0307517_10013336_pt1 | contig 11172 bp, 9 predicted proteins | sample 23_EM_MG_FD_194515 | JGI IMG/M metagenome (GOLD analysis project Ga0307517, IMG submission 194515) | Populus trichocarpa ectomycorrhiza microbial communities from riparian zone in the Pacific Northwest, United States - 23_EM | ecosystem: Host-associated > Plants > Roots > Unclassified | place... | reverse complement strand
GCATTTATAAAATATTGTTTTTTTTAAGAGTGTTTTTGTTAATTGATGTGATAGGTTCATGATTTGTAGTTATGTTTGTTTTTTTATTTTAAAAATATTTATTAAAAAAATTATTATTTTTTATTTTTTTCTTTAAATTAATATTTGTTTTAGTTCTTTTAGATTATTTTAATGTAAAATAACTGATGAGACGGCTTATAAAAAGTCTGAAAAATTGAAGATAAAAAACGAGAGATGAAAATTATAAATATTCAGAATCTTTATCGTGAAAGAAAAGCGTTTCTGCGACAGGTAGGAATGTGGCAGGAAGTGAAATTCCATGAAAGTTATGAAGGTCGTGGGCCAATAACCGACAGCTAGGCAATCCGTCGCTAAGAGATCACGACACTGTATCGCAACCCTTCTCCGACACTTTGCGTTAGGGTTATTTAGCGGCCATAGAGTGTCGGTAAACGTATTTCAAAGAGTTGCCACAGACCGACTTTTGCACGATTATATTGAATTTATAGTAAAAAACACAGATTCTGTACTAGTGAAAGTGATTTTCTTATGCTAGATGACACCTTAACCTGTAAAGCTAATTAATAATAATTTTAATTTAAACAATTTAACTTAGAATCGCTGATTTTAGCATACATATGCATATATAATAAAATTATTTAAAATAAAAATAAAATAATATTTAATCAATACAATGACGAAAGTTTGAGGCAGTCGCCATTTTCTTTTGTCCAACCAAGATGGAGATACGAGGTTGGGGTTGAGCCGTGGGGGTGGACCCACTTTGCTTTGTCATGCAGCACATCAAACACTGAAGCCAGGTGTTTCATCACTCAATGGCAGCTCAATATGACATGGTTTAAAATTAAATTTGAAAATGTGATAGAGATTGTATTTTAAAATTTTTTTTATTTGAAAAAATATTAAAAATATATATTTTTATTATTTTTATAAAATTTATTCGTGATATCAGTACTTTAAAATGATCTAAAAACATTAAAAATTAATATAAAACAAAAAATAATTAATATTTTTCAAAACAAATAACACCATTTTCTTCAAACCGACAATTATAATATCCAATACAATTTCTTCAGTTTTGAAATATGTTGCCACGAACACAGGCTTACTAAAGAATGAGATTAGGATGTTTAGTTTTGGTTTCGAGAGGGCCATCTTGTAAGGATGCATCTAAATATTTCATATATTCAAGGATGGTTTTGGAAAAAATTTAAACTTCGGAGCCCTAGATTCATCCCTTTCAGTGACATGGATTTCTCACGAGAGCAGCCAAGCAAATAAAATTAATATCAGCAAAGACAATATTAATATCTTAACTATGGAGACACTGATAAAAATAAATATATCAAGATGCATATTTTCTGTGAAATAAACCTTAGATTGAATGGCATGTTTAAGAAAATATAAAATCTTAGGACTAACTTGAAAACTTTGACAATATGTATCTTTGAACTCTACTGACCCACCATTCCAAGCATTACTGGAAAAACCAGCAACTACGTTTTCGTTTTCATTTGACTCTGACCACGGCATCTTGTCGCATGTCTCTAGCAAACTTTACCTAACACATTATGCATATGTAATTACAGTATTAATTATTTTTCAAATATTTTTTATTTAAAAATATATTAAAATATAAAAAGTAAAATATATTTTAAATATTAACCTATCGAAACAATTTAAAAACATTAAAAAAATAATTTAAATAAAAAAATTCAAACTTTTATGAAAAGTAGGTTGAACCGCAACTCCAAATAGATATTTAGTTTTTTACTTTATTTAAAATAGGTCGTGTATTATGGGTTGACCTAATTTTTTATTTTAAATACCTAAAATGACAATATTGTAGTTTTTTCATTAAAATACATAAAATATTGTCATTTTATTTTTTTAAATACCAAAATGATATTGATTTTTTTAAATGGTTTGATATAAAACTTGAATAGGGTAAAGTTTTTATTTGATAAATTATCGGGTTAACTCAAAAGCCCGACCGGGCCATGACTAAAAGGATAATTTTTCTTGAAGTGTCTTTTAATTAAAAAGTGGGTTAGGATAGAGCGTTTTCGAAAAACAGCTGAGCATGTACAAATTCAACTTACACCTAACATTCAAAAAACTAAACTTGTCATTCAATTGCCCGCCAAACACCATGAGTAAAACAGTTAGTTGAAGGCAGTGGTGCGCAGCAGCACACGAACCTACTAAAACGGTAAAACCTACCATTCTTCTCTCCCATTATCTCCTCTCTTGCATCAAACCAGAACGTCTTGTTACACTTCTCACTAAGAGCAGTCATGCATAGGCCAGTGATGCCACCTCCGGGGCATTCTCCTCAGAGATGGAAAGAAAGTTGGGGACGGTTAATTGCCTGTTTGACAATATGGATATGTGGCATGTAATTCTTCCATCTTCTATTGCAATTTCTCTTTGATTGTGCCTTCAATCTGAGACGCATTTTGGTTATGATTTTGCAGTTTCAGTGAGTCTGCGATATGGGTATTTCGGGGATTCTCGTATGGTGCTTGGACCTAGCTCATCAAGGTTGATGAAGGCAAGTTCTGTATTTGTAGACCATGTTGAAGTGAGAGATGAAGATAAGAAAGGGGTTCTTTTATATGGGTTCTACGAGAAGCCTGAGTTAAGCTTCGAAACGAATTGGAGCGTAGCGGATTATATGATTGTTGCATCTTACAGTCGAAAGGTTACATGGAAGGCCTTACTTCATTTCGACTTATTTATATATTGCAATGCTGTTCCTCTTTTTCCTAAACCCTGTATTTTTTTTCTTCAGGGATTTTCCTTGTGGTTGAACAAGGGTTCTAAGATCCGAATGAGATGGGAAGCTCGAACCAGTATTTTAAATCAACTTCAAGTGGTGATGATAAAAGGTGCCTTCTTGAGTTTTTTCTAAGCAGAAAATGGTCCAACTGATTCGTAAGTTTGGCTTCAAGGTATAACCTAAGTACATGTGGCTCTGCAGGAGAACGAAAGTATGAAACATTGCTTCCAAAACAGACGAGTTCCCCTGATGCCCTCAACCTCAGCGAACCTCTGAATGGTAATCCATCTGTCATTTTTTTCATCTAGTTGTCTGTACCATTGCTCTTATTCAAATGATTAACTTAGAATTTGTACATGGAGTGATGCCTAGAGGAATTCCATTGAATTCAGTGCTGTTTTGATGTGAATCTGCCTAGTAGAATCTTTCGTTCATAACTTTTGGCACTGAGTGCTTTTCAAGTCCCATGATTGGTTGTTTTCTTATTGGACTGCGATTATGGAGCGTGCTGAGTTAACAGAAAGGAAAGCTCATAAAACAGATGAATTTACAAGTAATGAGTTATGATCCAGACTTTGAATAGACCTGTAAATGCTTCTTCGTTTGTTCAGGTAAAGAAGCTGAATACACGATCGAGGAGGACAACAGGTACTATCTTGGTCTGATAAACACCAATCCTAAGAATATCATAACGACATTGAGTGTAAATGTCACATCCAAGATGTATGAGCTATCAAAAGCTAGGAACATGTGTTCAACGACACAGGGATCTTGCCGGCTTAAACTTCTGTTTCCCAAAACTCAATACGTTGTGGTGACAACTCCTGATAATGTAAGGGATTAGCCTTTCTTCTCTGCTTACTTTTTGTGATGGCAGACAATTTTCCTTGAGCTGAACCTTGATTAGTGACTTGGTTGCAGGGAGATATAAATGGATGGAATATCGAGGTAGCTTTTGTGGCTCGTGCAATAATTTACGTCGCGATTTTAGGTGCAGTATCAGACACATCTTGTTTTATGCTTTGAATAATCTTTCGAAAATACCTGTGACCAAGTCCCCAACTATTTTGTGCTTCGCAGGAGCTATCGTCATCATTATTTTCCTGATATTGAAATATCTTGGCGCTTGTGATACTGATCAGAGTACTAACCTAGTAGAAACAGCTACATGGCAAGCCTCTGAACCTTCTGAAACCGAACCTATAATGCCAGCTAAGTCGGTTCGTTTAACATACGGAACAAATGAAGAAGATGATGAAGGATCATCGTGTAGCTCTTCAGAGGATTTGTATGATGCAAAATTATGTGTAATTTGTTATGATGATCAACGGAACTGTTTTTTCGTTCCTTGTGGCCATTGTGCCACATGCTATGACTGTGCTCAGAGGTAAATATGTGAAAGAAACTGTGTATTCTATTTGACATTTCTAACTCTTAAAGATTCTGATAAAGAATGTCTTTTGCAGGATAATGGAGGAGGACAACAAGATGTGTCCAATATGTAGAAGGCTTATTCACAAAGTAAGAAGATTATTTACTTCTTAGAGGATAACTACGAACCCTTGTGCGACTCCCCTTGCAAGGAATTTTGTGTTGGTGAAAAGATTACTAGCTTGTTGTACTTGGGTGTAGCTGCTCTATGTGTGGTCCATGAATCTTTTTTTCATTCTCGGATCAAGCTATCTGGAATTTTCAATTTCGAGTTTCATGGGTTCCTGGTTATCTTATAAGCATTCTAGTGAGCTGAATCCCTTCTTTAGAAATTATTATTCAAGGGAGTATTTTACCTCTGTATGCTTTCCTCTAGGGGAAGCCTGTGAATTAGTCAAAATGGAAGCCATTTCAATATTAGTTTCAGCTGCCTGAGAGTTGTATGGAGATCTTGTTCGGTTGCTAGATGTAATAACAATTTTTGGCGTCTGATACTGCATCTTGCAACGCAAAGATCATGTTTCTGTAGAGATTGACACGCTCTATTGAGCAAATTATTTATCCAAATGCAGAAATTCCATCATTCATATTACAAATCTGGAAAACTCTGTTAGATGACCTAACAAGGATCAAGCTGGTCATCTCTCAAACAGCAAAATAATGCTCTAGTTGTGAGTTAGACAACCAACATAAGATCCTTTCTTCTAGGTAGAAAGAAAATGTGAAAAAGCAGATGTCAGAATGCAACCGGCATCATTTAAACCAGTTTACAGCCATCACATTGCTCCAGGGTCATTGTAACTTCAGTACCTGAAGGCTTATATGCACTTCACCATTATACTATCAACCTCTGTTCTCCTGACCCTTCATTTTACCTTAAGAGTACCCATGTACAACATTGGACACTCGGGCATGGATATAGATACTCGACAGTCCAGTTTCATGAAAAAATGAAATAAAACTGGAAAAAAAGCTGAGACAAACATGGGTATGCATGTCGGACTCGCACCCGTGTCAAAGAGGCAACTGTGAAAACACAGCCACATCTTTTAAACAAGGCAAGTTAGGTCCTCTGGGAAAATTGATCCCCTTATTACATTCTAATTCTCCTACTGCTTCTCTCTTTTCTGCGAACAAGACTGAAGCGTGATGCATGGATAAAAGTTTTGAAAGCCTGAACAACTACTGATAATTTGTCAGTTGCAGTTAAAAGTCCTAACCTCTTCACGGAAACCTCATTCTAGATTCTACTACTACTTCTTGCTCTTCTTGATGTTCCGTGTCCTCTCAAAACATCTACGCAAAATCAACAAGAACCTTCCACCGAGTCCAGGTCTCTCCCTGCCAATCACTGGTCATCTCTATCTCATCAAGAAACCCCTCCGTCAAACTCTTGCCAATCTTTCCAACAATATGGTCCAATTCTATTTTATTAAATTTGGCTCTCGTACTGTCATCCTTGTGTAATCTCCTTCAGTTGCAGGGGAGTGCTAATGGCATAATTCTTGCAAATCTCCCTAGGCTGGTTGGGCCTAGGAAAACATCTTGGATATATTTATACCACCCTTGCTTGGGCTTCATATGGCAAGCACTGGCGCAACTTAAGGCGCATATCTGCTCTAGAAATCTTATCAACTAATCGCCTGCAAATGTTCTGTCATATACGTGCGCACAGAGAAGGCTTTATAAAGGTTCAAAGGGTGGTGAATTCATGACAAACGATGCCAAGTCAACTTTTTTTTATCTGACACTTGATGTCATTATGCGGATGATTGCCGGAAAGCGATATCACGGAGAGAATCCAGCAGAATTAGGTGAATCAAGGAAGGTCAAAGAAATTGTGACAGAGACCTTCGAATTAAGTGGAGCTACGAATACTGGAGATTTTGTGCCAGTCTTGAAATGGTTTGAAATGAATCACAATGAGAAGAGGTTGGCTGTATTGCATAGCAAGAGGGATAAATTCTTGCAAGACTTGATTGAAGCGCACAGAAAAGTAAAGGACGAGTCTGCTTCAGATCAAGGGAGCGGTTAAACAACGATCGACATCCTATTAGCCTTGCAAGAAACTGAACCGGAGTTTTATACTTACGAAATAATCAGAGGCATGATGACAGTAAGCACTCACTATACCTAAGGAGGAGGAGCTGTCCTGAGAAAGGATTAGCCCTATGCATGGTTGGATTGACTTTGGAGTCATTTTCGAATGGGAAAGGGTTAGTGAAGAAATGGCGGGCATGACAGAGGGCATTGGACTCTCTATGCCCAGGGCTCACCCTTTATTGGCCAAGTGCAGACTCTGTCCATCCATGGTAAGCCTTCTTTCTCGAATTTGAAGAAATCTATTGTGTGGAGAAGTTAAAAATGTTTGCAGGAACCTATTTCTGATGGAGGACACAGTAATGGTCTTTGTTAATCCTTTACCTCTGGACAAACCCTCTTGAAAACAAACGCTTTCTTGATGTACAATTTGCCTTCTAGTTTTTGATGCTACATAAAGAAAAGAAAATAGGGAAACTCAATTTTTATCATTTAACAGAATTGCGAATAATTTTTTTTTGTACTTTTTGTATTCCATCAAAAATCACTACCAAATATTTTTATCAATAAATAATGATATAATATTTTTTCCCGTTGTTTTTTATATATATATTTTCTAGTAATGAGTTCGCGTAGAAGAAGGGGATTTTCACTAGCGCATAAATGTATTTTGCATATGGGCCTGCATAGAAAAAGAGGCCCAATGTAGTTTTTCAATTTCTTGAGTTGGGCCTTGTAGTTATATGCTCCCTTATTTGGTAGTAGCAAAGTAGACTTAAACATAGGGAAGTTGGAAGTTGGAAGTTGGGAAATCTCACTCTTCCAAAATTATCCAAATGTCTCAAACAGCAAGGGACAGCGTAGTGGTAGGAACACAATCATCAAGCAAGTTTATTGCATGATGGATATTATTTTTTAAAGTTTATTTTTTTTATTAGTATATTCAAATAATAATAAAAAATTATATTTAATATCAATACATTAAAATATAAAAATATTATTTTAAATTAAAATTTTTAAATTTTTGTCAGATTGGACGCATTACCAAACCAGGGTTAAGTTTTTCAAGAAATATAAAAAATGTATTTGAAATTATAGTACCGATAAAGATTTAAATTATTTTTTATTTAATAAAAAAATATATTTTTTAAGTAACATGCTCTAAAGAGAGTAGGAAAACTTTTGCTCCTGTCTTTCGTTGACAGTCTCTTTGCTACGATAGTTGTTTATTAATTGAATTTGTCTTGTTATTTTGGACAAATGAATTTTGCTAATCTGCTCTGGTAAAAGTCGAGACTTGTGGAGAATGGAGACACTGACATGCTTTTCTGCGATCCTTCCGCCTTTCTTTAGCCCCTTTACTTGTCAATAAAATATACGTAGAAAAGGCCTAGCTAGTTATAAAACCTTGACTGGGGCAGTTTTGAAACGTCTTCAACTCATGTTTTTAAAAAAAATAATTTTTTTTTAAATTAATATTTTTAAATTATTTTGATACATTTATATCAAAATAATTTTTAAAAAATAAAAATATATTATCTTGATGTCTTTTTAAGTAAAAAACACTTTAAATTATAATCGCTATCACAATTTCAAACAGATCTTAAATTAAATTGATATGTCCACATGAGAATCTATTAATTCAAAACTTCAATTTATAGATTGAAAAAAAAAACTTAATTAATTCTCTAGAAATTTAGATTAATTTTTTTTCAGACCCATAAAAACTTAATCTTCAATTTTTTTTTAAAAAAGTAATTTTTATTTATTAAAATAACATGTTTTTTTTATTTTTTTAATAAAAAAAATTAAAAAGTAAAACCGATGGAGTTTTATAACATTGATATCAATGGATTTGGCTAATCTAGCACGTAGGGAAAAGATAGCACCTGCTATAGCAAGGCTAGACTCGTTGAGAATGGAAATACTGTCATTTTTTTATCCAGCTACTAGAAACTGGGGAGCTTTAAAGGTGGATAATTCAAATAAATTGAAATTAACCAGGTCTTCGTCTCCATTCTCTGATGATGAAATTCATGTATCTTTGGTAGCTTTCAACGTTGTACTTAACTTGTAAGATTAATCCTTGTCCTTTCACATTTTCCATGTCTGAGAATTACGTCCCAACTGCTTTCCGTAATTTAAAGTCTTGTTTTATAAACAATTTTAAATTTATAAGAAATTTGATTTTTTTTTTGTTTAGAAATAATATTTTTATATTTTTATAACAGATTTGGAAATACTGCTTTCACACTCGTTGAGAATGGAAATACTGTCATCTAAAAAGATTTGGTATAACATGCATTGGAGTGCCGGGAAATAAATTAGTATAAAAAAATTTAATGATGCTGTTTTAATATTAAAAAAAATTTCTTCAAAGATTTGGATTCATTGTTTTGCATGTACTAATGCGTTTGCACTGACCTCATAACGTCCATATAATTATTTTTTTAATCGATGAGATAAGACAAGCAGGAACGACTTTCTTTGTTTATTAAAAATATATTAAAATATTTATTTTTTTAATTTTTTATATTAACACAATAAAATTATAAAAAAAATATTAATTTAGTATATTTTCAAATAAATATACTTTTAAAAGGAATTTAAATACAGTTTCAAAACTTCTGAGTGCTATAACTACAAGTACTACGTTATTCATATATATATAGTCTCATCAAGACACGTAGAAGTAATACACCTTCCTCAAAAACAAGGACAGTGGCCATTAACAAATCCATGGCAACCTTGTTTCTCTACTTTCCGGTGTTTTTAGCCTTGTATATCATATCTACTCACTTCCTCAACAAGATAAGAAACTTCCCACCTAGTCCATTCCCTTCACTACCAATCATTGGCCACCTCTACCTACTTAAGAAGCCACTTTACAGGACACTATCAAAAATCTCCGATAAACATGGCCCCGTAATCTTGCTCCAACTCGGGTCTCGTCGACAACTTGTTGTCTCATCCCCTTCGATAGCTGAAGAATGCTTTACCAAAAATGATGTTGTCTTTGCTAACCGCCCACGTTTGCTCTTTGCAAAACACCTCGCCTACAACAGCACAAGCCTTGGTTGGGCTCCCTATGGCGACCACTGGCGAAACCTTAGGAAGATCGTCTCTATTGAAGTCTTGTCTGCATACCGCCTCCAAATGCTTTCTTCCATACGTCTGGAGGAGGTGAAGTCAATGATTTGTGGACTCTTCCGTAATCAGAACCAGTCTGTAGATATGAGGACAGTTTTCTTCGAACTGACACTGAACATCATGATGCGGATGATAGCTGAAAAGAGATATTATGGAGGGAATGTTTCTGATGTGGAAGAAGCCAAAAGGTTTCGTGCAATTCATGCTGAAAGCTTCTTGCTAGGTGGCAAAACCATTATTGGAGACTATATACCGTGGATTAAATCAAAAGAGATGGAGAAGAGATTGATAGAATGCAATCTCAAGAGGGATAGTTTCTTGCAGTGTTTGATAGAAGAGCAACGGAGAAAAATACTGGAGGGTGATTGCTGTGGTGAAAAGAAAAAGAATTTGATTCAGGTTCTGCTGTCCCTGCAAGAAACTGAACCTGAGTATTACACGGACGATATCATCAAAGGGCTTGTGGTGGTAAGAACTTTAATCATGTTTCTTGATTTACTGATTCTTATGATCAATGGAGTTGCGATATCATAATATATGCAGCACTGTTCTTTTATATAGATATGGAATTAAGTAAAATAGTACGGGACGCCAGTACTTTGTGGGGAAGAAGTGACATATTTTGTCTTTGGATCTTGCTTTTAACAAGAAACTGGCTATGCACAATTGCAGACTTTATGTATAGGAATAGTCAAGTCATAGACACAACCAAGGTGTATTGAATTGACAAGGGTAAGGGTGTGGGAGATCACTCTGGTGATTTGGTTTGCATCGTCTTTATTTGACATTTCTACAAGCAGTAGGATACCTCCACTGCTAGAAGTTGTTTCTGTGTCAAGTTACACCACCTAGAATAAGATATCCTCACTGCTTGCATCATCTATGGAATTACCATATTTTGGTTTGGTGTGTAGGTGATCTTATTGGCAGGAACACACACTTCATCCAGTACAATGGAATGGGCACTTTCACTTTTGCTTAACCATCCCCAAGTCCTCGAGAAGGCTAAAAGAGAAATCGACGAGCATATTGGGCATGATCGTTTAATGGATGAAGCTGATCTTGCCCAACTTCCCTACCTCCGCAGCATCCTCAACGAAACGTTACGGATGTACCCGGCAGCTCCGTTGCTAGTACCTCATGAGTCATCAGAAGAATGCCTGGTTGGAGGATTCCGCATTCCACGTGGCACAATGCTGTCTGTAAATGTGTGGGCCATTCAAAATGACCCTAAAATCTGGCGGGACCCAACAAAATTCAGACCTGAGAGGTTCGACAACCTAGAGGGGGGGCGAGACGAGTTTAAGTTAATGCCTTTCGGGCATGGAAGGAGGAGCTGTCCTGGAGAAGGCTTGGCCCTGAGAGTGGTGGGATTAGCATTGGGCTCTCTCCTTCAATGTTTCGAGTGGCAGAAAATTGGTGATAAAATGGTGGACATGACTGAGGCGTCCGGGTCCGCCATTTCAAAGGCACAACCACTAGAAGCTATATGTAGGGCACGCCCAAGCATGCTGACGCATCTTTCTCAAATATGAACTATGTATTTTCCCATGACTCCTGGTAGTGGTTGACATCATGACATGGCTCTACCCGTAGGTTATCCGACCCGCATAACCAATGTTATTTATTGCCATGTGAGTCTTGATAGACAACAATAATACACCACGGAGAATTGATGGTGAAAGAAAAAATGGCTGCCTTCCATTTCACTTCTAATCGAAAGAATAACAGTCACGTATCATATATCC
>Ga0307517_10013335_pt1 | contig 11172 bp, 17 predicted proteins | sample 23_EM_MG_FD_194515 | JGI IMG/M metagenome (GOLD analysis project Ga0307517, IMG submission 194515) | Populus trichocarpa ectomycorrhiza microbial communities from riparian zone in the Pacific Northwest, United States - 23_EM | ecosystem: Host-associated > Plants > Roots > Unclassified | place... | reverse complement strand
AGCTCTGATACCAACTGATGCGAACCCTAGCGGAATTTAATGGTATTCGCGACCCCAAGATCAATCTAACCCAAGTTTGTTGAGATTTGAATGAGCTTATCACAATGGAAGACTTGCTCCAAGGCAATAAGACTATAAACCAACTCGATCTCAACGCCTACACCTGGAGACGAGCGAAAGAAGTATAAATTCACAACAAAGAATGGTCAATTCTTTGAAGAGTTGAAAGTTCAATCAAGAACCAAGATTGAGCAACCAAAAGTCGGCTACAATGCTAAAAATATTATCAAAAGTCTACCCTAAAATTATTCCTAAAGAGTATTTATACTCCAAGACAAAACCCTAGTTTCCCTAATAGGTCTCACATAAACCCAATTTAAATAATAATCAACCCAAGGTAAAACTAGCCCAAACTAATTAAAATAAAAAAAAATAAACATGTCTAAAACCCAAACAAATTGTCTCCTCTCAAAATAATTAAAGTTTGATAGCCCAACTAATTAAATAAGACAAGTTCGTTGTTTCCGCATTCTGTCTGACAGCAGCAAGGCCCAACTTAAAATGGATGGTTCTCTCTCGTCTTAATGAATTAGAAGGCGTGCCATATACTATTGGAAAGGAATGGAAGTCTAGTTTCCAGACCAACTAGAATCACATCAAAATTAGATCTGTAACTCCAGTTATGACTAAAAGAGTAACGAAAGGTCAAACTGTCCTAATGTAGTCTTCTTCTCCCAATCCTTGTGTAATGGTCTTGGTTCCACCAACAAGCCCCTCTTGAACATGAATCAGATTAATCAAGGCTTGCTCTTTATTATTACAAATCCTCTTGAAGTCCACCTTAGCCCATGTATCTTGAAGAAGTCCATTGAAAGCTTCTTTGAACTTCTTAGCCCTAAGCCTAGTAACTAGACCAACTAGAACCTCCAATGGATCCCTTGATGGTTGGATCGCATCAACTAGTGAATCCAAGGTCCTCCAAACCTAATTGAATAAGACAATTATTAAGATCATTTTGTCATGGCGGCCCCCATATAGCACCACCTCTCTTCTCATCTAGAGACTGAATAACATTAAAGTCACCAATAAGAATCCATGGGGTGGACTCTCAACCATCACTACGACTCACAATATCAGACCATAAAGCCTCATGTTTGGATGAACTATTATCCCAATAAACAATACAAGTGTTAAAGCAAGTATTGGTACCTAACATAGTAACACAAACATGAATAGCCTGATCAAACATACCTAAAACATCCACCTCCACCACATCAGCATCCCAACAAATCTAAATTCGACCGCGACATGAGAACTCATAATTATACAAGAAAGATTAATTTGAAAGAAGAAGTCTATAAACACTATCTTTATTTCTTTCTCTAACCCAAGTTTTAACCAAACCAAATAGTGCCACCCTTTCTTGCTGGAATTCTGAATGCTTTATAGGATCATTCAAACCTCTAACATTCTAACATCCGATAGTAATAGAAAATGTAGAGAGGAAGACAAACAACAACACAATGATTACCTCGACTTGCCCCCTCGCTAAAAGCTTGATTTCCTTTTCTTCTAAGAAGAACCACCAAACCCTTTTTCTTTTTCTTAAGAGAGTCTTTAGCCTTACTTGCTAGCTGATCTTGCTGATGGAATTCAAAGATTGTTGAGTCACCGAAACCAAAATATGGACTCTTGATCAAAACACTCCCTATCCATATCACCTTTCCTAATTTCAATATCATTCTCCTCCTTACGCCCATTGACCCAAAGGAACCTAGATAGATTTTCCTTTAATGGTCTCATAAATAACAGTATTAGAGTCGATAGTCCTTTGATCTAAAACAATAAATGTACCCCCTTCTCTTGTATCCTCGTAAACTATTCATAATAGGAGTAGAAATTGGATTCCCATCTTCATTACGATCAGTATTACGCACACCAAATGCCAAATGACCATTCTCATTATTAGTAGGAAACTTATTCCTTTTAACAACTTCTTGCCATTGAAACTGATTTTGCTTGTTATTCGCGGATTTAGATCTAACAACACCATTTTTCCTCTTAGTCTGTACCACCATTGAAAGTTTATCAACTTTATTATTACAACACATTGATGATATGGTATGTACAAAGACATTAGAATTGCTACGCTTGGAGGTATCCATTCATAATCAGCTAAAAATTTTATGAATGTCCTATTTGGACAATGTAAGTCATGGTCCTTAACCAACATCTACGAGGCATCTATCTTAACACAAAATCTTGTGTAGCTCAGCCGTTTATGTAAAAGTGTAGTAAGATTAGCATGAAAAGGAACCCCAATAGCACTAGCTACACAATTCAATCCTTTAATAATTCAATACAAAAGAGGAAAATTATAAAGTTAAATTCATACTAGAACTCTAGTTAAATCATCTTTAGAAAATTTCATGTTTGGTTGCCAATGTTTAAGCGCGTTTGCCATTTGCCACAAAGCTATATCCAAAACATTAGTAACCTGATCAATAGAGTCAAAGGTGAAGAGGAAGATACCATTCTCTGACAACAAAACCTCTGATGGTCCATAGGACCCCCCCAAAATCTTTTGGCAATAGAGTTATCAACGAGATATGGTAATTTCAGTCCCACAAAATGACCAACTAGGACGGGTGGTGCTACCGAAGCATTTAAAGAATTCAACATGGTTTTGCTGGTCTAGTTGCTTGGAGGACAACTCTAATGGCTGTATGCCTAAGCCTGTTTGGGAGTGTGGTTGCGGTTGCCTTTTGAAGTGCTTTTCACTTAGAAATGCATCAAAATGATGTTTTTTTTATTTTTAAAAAATTATTTTTGATATCAGCGTATCAAAATGATCTGAAAACACCAAAAATTATTAAATTAAAGCAAAAAAATAAAAAAAAATTTAATTTTTTCAAAAATACTTTTGAAACATAAAAATAAACAAGACCTAAGTGTGTTGTCTTTTTCAAGCCAGAGACTACCTTTCCATATTTGGCTACATCACTTACAATGGTAAAAGCAGATATGAAAGTTGGCATGCTAGGCTGCTGCTTTGGACTTAGCTTTCTTACCACGCCATCCACACGCCTCTCATTTAATGCTTGCCTCTTATTTGAATTTGAATCCACTAGAAGACAAGAACCACCTTCCTCGGAATAAATCTTCATTTATGTGACTTCCTTTAACCCTTCATCATTAGAACTCAACACATGATTTAGATCTGGAACTCCATGAAAAGCCTGGAACTTGGCTTGAGTAACTTGACAATCAGCTCTTGTAGAGTTTTTCTCTAGGTTACCTTCAGAATCAGCTTGCCTTACATCAGAGTACCGAGAGATCTTCATACCATGACTATGCAGCATTTCCTGGAGCTCCTTAAGTTATATCCAGACTAAACGTCTTTGTGCTGTTCAACATTAGAGCTAGCCATCGAGACAGATTCCACAACTCTTGGCTTAGAGTTCAACCAAACCCGACCATCCCCTATTATACCACAGAGATATTTGTTTTGGACCGTGTCAAGAGCAACATATTGACAATCCAATTTGGGATGTCCCTGACCAGCACCTTATTAATTGTTCTCTGATTGTTGAGACATCAACATGAGTGATCATTGTAGTCGAAACCTTACTCGACGCTACAACCATAGTACTCATTTGAACCACCACATCTGCATCCAGGTTAACCATACCTCTCCTCTTTGCATCGTACCTTCTTTGCAGTAGTAGAAGAACACAACGATCACTACCAGAAAATCAGCGAAAACCAACGGAATTATTGATGGAATTTTTTTGTCGGTAATTTTTACCGATAGAAATAATTTCGTCTCTAATTTTATCGGTATATACCGACATACCATTTCCGTCGGCAATACGGTTGGTATATACCGACGGATACGTCCGTCGATATATACCGATCGTATTGCCGACGAATTATATAGATTTTTGAAAAGTTGCAACGGTGTGATGATGTTGATTTTTTTCAGATGATTTTACCGACGGAATGACCGAGGGATTCAAATCGAGATCTCCATACAGTGACGTGGCACAATCATCAGCGGACTTACGGACGGGTATACCGACGGAACGTTTCCGTCGGTGACTCCATCGGTAAAAGCCAATATATACCCACTCTGCCGACTCTCTCTTCCTCTATTTCTCCTTCTTCTTCCCCATCCCAACTCTCCCCTCCTAAACTGCAGTCAACCACCCGTCCTAACTCTCCCCCTCTTCTTAACACAAGCACTCAAGTTTCTTATACTTTTGTACGTGGTCACAACATCCGTTCTTCGAGCAATTTATTGTGGATTTTATCATTTTTTGTAAGTAAATCTATCCTTTTTAGTTTTAACATTTAAATGTCAATTTTATTATTTTTTATTGTTTTTTTTAGTATATGTATCTTGTTAACGTATGTACTTTTGATTGTTATTTGTCAAAGAAACTTGTAGTATGAATCTGTAATTTTGTAGTTGTTATAGTTTTTTTAGATTTAGTCAAATTATATTTGTTTGTAAATTGTTGAAACTTTGTTTGAATTACACCGAATTAGATGTGTTGTGATGAAATAAATAATAGCTTGTTTAACGGGTCCGTTTTAATTTTTATCAATTCTATTGCAGAGTTGTGATTTCTGTAAATTTATATATGTATAAATTTGTATGGATGTTGATAATTGACAATTGATGATGAATATTTAACATAAGTGTTTTTTTAGTTTGTTGGATAATGTCGGGGCAAACCAACATTTTTGCAAATTTATTTACGTAACATAGTTAATTAATACATGTTGTCATAATTTTATAGAGGTTCGATAGAAGTCATGAATGATCATTCATGGATGTATCGGGACTCACCCTAAGGATTGCGGAGGATGGATTATTGTAACGGGGTTTAGGGTTTTATTAATTTCACAACATCTATTCCGAGGAATTTTACTAATGGCGTTATTAGGTGTCCATGTAGGAAGTGTAAAAATAAAAAGTTTCTGCATCAAGATGTTGTAACAATGCATCTTCTAACCATAGAGTTCATGGAGGATTACTTGTGTTGGTATGCACACGAGAACTATTTGTTCCTAATGAGAACATGGTAGAAAGGGTGGTTGGGTCAACTTATAGTGCTAGCAACGTGCATGAAGTTGTAAATGACAACAGTAATCCTTATAGGAATATGGTTATGTATGCAATGAGAATGAATGAAGGTAATGTTAGTGAATGTCCAATCGTAGAAGAAGAACCTAATGCAGATGCAACAAGATTTTTTGATCTATTGAAAGATTCTAATGAACTATTATGGGATGGTTGCACGAACTACAGTAAATTATCGGTCGTAGCACAGGTGTTCACCATCAAGTCAGATCACGAGTTGAGTGAGGCTGGTTATAACAAGATTATCGAATGGGCGAGAAGCATTTTACCTGAAGGGAACAAGCTGAAAGAGAACTTCTATGCTGCAAAGTCCATGATGAAACCCCTCGGTTTAGGATACTAGAAAATTGACATGTGCCCTAACTTTTGCATGTTATACTACCTTGAAAATTTTGAGCTGACCGAGTGTATAACATGTGGGCATTCCCGTTACAAACTCAAAACTGGCAGGGGAAAGACTCTCGTGGCATATAAAAAACTTAGATACTTCCCAATCACACCTAGACTGTAGAGGTTATTCATGTCACCAAGGACTGCTGAGCACATGACATGGCACCAATCACATCATGCGGTTGATGGAGTGATGATGCATCCTTCTAACGGCAAAACATGGAAACATTTTAACAGTGTGCATCCTCACTTTTCAGTTGAATCAAGGAACGTGCGTCTTGGGTTGTGTACAGACGGATTCAACCCATTCGGGTCATTTGCTGCTCCTTATTCTTGTTTGCCGATCATACTAAGGGTTTATAACTTGCCACCGGGGATGTGTATGAGGCCGGAGTTCATGTTTTTATCTATGGTCATACCAGGTCCGAGCAGTCTGGAGCGGAATATAGATGTTTGTCTTTGACCATTGATTGATGAGTTGCCGCAGTTATGGTCTTCTAGAGCTTTGACCTATGATATCTCGTGGAAACATAATTTTTTTATGAGAATGGCTTTGATGTGGACTATCAATGATTTCCCAGCTTATGGAATGGTTTCTGGTTGGAGCACGCATGGAAAACTAGCATGTCCATACTGTATGGAAAACAACAAGGCATTCACACTAACAAACGGGGGGTAAAGCTTCTTTTTTTTATTGTCACCGTCGTTTCTTGCCACTGAATCACAGGTGCAGAAAGAACAGAAAGGATTTCTATGTTGGCAGAGTTGAAAATGATGTTGCACCCCCGTGTCTTTCTGGTGAAGAATCGCATGATGTTGTATCAGAGTACGGTGACATTGTGTTTGGTTTCCAATCAGGTAAGTATAAGTTTCCTGGTTTTGGTTTGACCCATAATTAGGTAAAGCGAAGTACCTTTTGGGAGCTTCCTTATTGGAAGACCAATATTCTCCGCCATAACCTTGACGTCATGCACATTGAAAAGAACGTGTTTAAGAACATTTTCAACACCGTCATGGATGTGAAGGGGAAGACAAAGGACAACATCAAGGCTAGATTGGATTTAGCGTTGTTATGTAACCGTAAAAATATGGAGTTGGTTTGTGATGGGTCATGGGTCGCAAAACCAAGAGTAAGCTTCGTGTTAAAGAAAAATGCATAACTACTAGTCTACAAATGGCTTAAGAGTCTGCGTTTTCCCGATGGACATGCCTCGAACATATCAAGGTTGGTTAATACAGAGGAATGCATATTATATGGAATGAAGAGTCATGACTGCCATGTGTTTATGCAAACAGTCATCCTATTAGCCTTTTGTGATTTGTTGCCAAAGGGGATATGGGATGCACTCACGGAGATCAGTCATTTCTTCAGAGATATATGCTCCAGCAAGTTGAATGTTGATCACATTGAAAGGCTTGAAACGAATATCGCCGAGACAATATGCAAACTTGAGATGATATTCCTCTATCATTTTTTGACTCAATGGAGCATCTACCCGTACATTTACCGTTTGAGGTAAAAATTGGAGGACCGGTCCAGTATAGATGTATGTATCCATTCGAGAGGTTAGATATTACAGTTGCAATGTAATTCATAATTAAATGTTTTTTCATTTTTTTAATTGATAATTTTTGTTTAATTCTATATATGCAGGTACTTGTTCAATCTTAAAAAAAGGTTAAGAACAAGGCGCATGTTGAGACGTCAATATGTGAGGCCTATATTATTGAGGAGATCTCAACATTTATCTCATACTATTTCGAACCTCATTTGAGAACGAGGATCAACCGTGTTCCACGACATGATGATGGTGGTGAAGTGCCTTCAAGTGGGAACTTGTCAATATTCTCCAATCCTGGACGACCCACACCTAAAAATGCCGTAAGGGGAAGATATTTGTCTAAAATAGAGTTCAGACAAGCACACAATTATATCTTATTTAACTGTGATCAGCTGAGACCTTTTATTAAGTAAGTAGATGTTCTACTTAAACTTTATCAAGAGTGTACTATTTACATATTGTGATATCATAAACTCATATAATTTGGAACAACCTTACAGGCAAGATCGACAATATTTACTGTCCAATAACTCACAGCTGACCGAATCCCAAATCTTTCAATTACAAAATGAACAATTTGCCACGTGGTTTAGAACACATGTAAGTCCTATTACAAACTCATTATCTCTTGCAAGGTAATTAACTGTACGTCAATATTACAAAATATCTATTTATTGATTATTGTTGTATTTGATATACAAGATTTATCAAATGGGAGGTAATGCTGCTATTTCACTGTCTTTACTAAGCCTGTGCCCTGAAAAAAAAGTCAAGTGCTATTATAATGGATATTTTGTCAATGGATATGCCTTTCATACTGAAGAATACGGGCATGGAAGAAAGACATACAACAATGGTGTTTGTATTAAGGGATCAACTTCTAGTGAGTTTGAAGTTGACTAATATGGTAGATTAGAAGAGGTCATCGAACTGCAATATCATAGCGAGCAAAATAGAGTGTTTTTATTCAAATGCTATTGGTATGACACAACTGATAGAGGAATCAGAGTAGATCCTCTCTATGGTCTTATTGAAATCAACTCAAAAGCTAGACTCTGCAACGTAAACGATGTCTTTGTTTTCGTAAAGCAATGCCAACAAGTTTATTACACATACATCCCTTCCTTTAGAAAGGATCAATCAAGAGTTGATTGGTTATCCGTTTTAAAAAACCAAACCCAGGAGTCGTGTCGAGGTTGTTCAAGATGAGAACGAAGACACAAGTGTGATAGATGAAGTCTTTCAAGCTAGTGAGTTGGTTGAACCATACCAAGTTGCTCCTTCGATTGACTTAGAAGAAAATTTGAATTTTCGTGTTTTCGATGATAGTCTTGTTGATGTTGACGCAGAGGAGTTGAATGTTGTTTTGAGCTCTAATGGACTAGAGAATGTTGATGAAGAAGATGATAACCACATTGAAGAGTGCGATGAAACTTATAACAATTCAATTGAGGAAAAAGATGAAAATTCTGACTAAATATGCTATAAAGCCTTTTTTTATAATGTAATATTGTGGATGATATTTTGGAACATGAAATATATATTTATTTCATAATTGTTTGATCTTGTTATTGTGTTGTGCTTGTTGTAAGTTTGTAATTTAAACGTTTGTGCAGGAGGATAGACAGGCAATACAAACAAAACATGCAAAAGCTTGACACAAATACTGACGGATTGTGTCCCGTCGGTATTTTACCAAGAGATGCAAAACAATTACAGCATTTTGCCACAATCACCGATGGATTGTCCTGTCGGTATTTTACCGAGAGTTGTAAAACAATTACAGCAATTTGCCACAATCATCGACGGCTATACCGACAAAATATGTCCCGTTGGTATTTTACCAAGAGTTGCAAAACAATTACAACCCCTGCCATAATCACCGACGGATGGTGCACATTCCAATGCGTGCGACTGTCAGACTGCCTGGTCAGTTGGCACAGTTACCGATGGAATCACCGACAGACGCGGCAAATCCAATGCACCCATGCTCTGACACCTTTTTACCAACAGATGTGCCGACAGACTTCGAAAAATCTAAAGGAATTTTCAAAATTTTACTGCGAAATTCAAAAAATACCGATGGAAATTACCGATGGAATTTAATGCCACCGCCCAAAAAAATATTATTATATGTTCCGTCGGTAATTTCGTCGGTAAAATTACAGTATAAAACTGACCCCCCCCTCCGCGGTTCATTTTTTCTCGACTCCTCTCATTCATCTTCTCTTCTCCTCTTGCAAATCCTTTGCGTTTCTCATTGTATTTTTATTATTTTGATTGTAGTTTTCAACATATTAAAAGGTATGATTCTCCTTTCTTTATCTTTGTATTTTTTGTAATTTTTTTTATTTTAATTATGATTATTTTTGTGGTGTTCTTTGTTTTATGTATTGTTTGTAGATAAAATCTTGAAATCAACACACTATTAAGGTAAACATTTTTAATTCATAAAGTCTTTAGTTTTTTCTTTTTATTTGTTCAATTTATTTTATTGTTTGTATTGCCATAATAATTGAAAATTTTGTTAAATTTGAATTGTTATTGTTGAATTTACCTTTAAAATGTTAATTGAAATATAGAATTAAATTTAATTAGTTTATCTTAATTTTATTATATTATTGCTTGTTATGTTTTTTATTATTTTGATTAATTTTAATTATTCTTTATGGATTTGTATAAATTTTGGTTGAAAATATATAGATGTTGAATTTCTATAGATGTTAGGTTGTATAGAGTTGATTTTGCAATATTTGTGTAATTATTCGTATAAATTTATGTAGATATGTAGAATGAAAATTGGCTTGTGGATATTATCAATATTTGTAGGTATGAAAACTGTGGGTAGTCTCTAATATAGGGGAGGTGTTGATGAATGTTTTTAAATAATTAAATTTAATTATTTAATTATTCGTATAAATTTGTGTAGATGTGTAGAATAAAAATTTAATTATTTTATTGTTTGGATTGTAATAATTATTTGAAAATTTAGTCTCTTTTAATTGTTATTGTTGAATTTTCCATGGAAATGATAATTGAAAATGAAGAATTAAATTTCATTGTGTTATCTCAATTTTATTCTATTATTGATTGCTATGTTTTTTTTATTATTTCCATTAATTTTAATTGTCATTTATGTATTTCTATAGATGTTAGTTGAAAATATATAGATGTTAAATTTCTATAGATGTTAGGTTGTATATAAGATTTTCCAATGGAGTCAATTGGTTTGTGGTTATTGTAAATATTTGCAGTTTTGAAAATTGTGGGTAGTCTCCAGTATAGGGGAGGTGCTGCCGATTGTTTTTTAAATAATCGAAGTTAATTATGTAATTATTCATATAAATTTATGTAGATGCGTAGAATGAAATCAACAGGACGTCGTCAGTAGATGGTTGCAGCTAGTTCTTCTAGTAGCGAGGATGACTTATCCTTAGGTGCTGATCACGAAAAGGCACCTGCACCAACTTATGATGCTGCCTCTTCTAACGCGGTTTCACAGCGCAGAGGCGGTGTGCCTTCACAGCGGGGTCAATTCACCCACAAGTACCAGACACAATGGAAGGATGACCTTTGACACGACCAAAGAGTTGATGTCTTCTCTCAAGTGTAGGAGTGTCGAAGTAATAAATAACCCAACAAGATCAGGATCGAACCACAAGGAGGTTAACTGTATAAACTACAAATAAAGAAATAGATAATAACAGAAAAGGAGTTGAAGAGAGCTTTGAGATGTGATATTGATATAAGGATTAAACAAGGATAAAATAATTGTCAAGGTTAGAGGATCCACTAATGGTATTTCAAACAAGTATAGTATAAACTCTTTTTATTACTCAACTGGAAACCACACACAAAGGAGGTTCCAATCAGATTATAAATTGTTAACACAATTACATTAGTTATCTTATTCGAATAATGCTAATACTTGTAAATGTTGTCATGTATTCATGATTATAACTTATGTTAACAACAAATCAAGTTCCTTTCATAGCACAGGTGTTGGTTATACCATACGGTTTGGGCTATGAAAGTGCCAAGTATTTGTTGTACCAAGGTTATACAACATAA